>Ga0315904_10010495_pt1 | contig 11964 bp, 16 predicted proteins | sample LakEriMetagenome_6_FD_203529 | JGI IMG/M metagenome (GOLD analysis project Ga0315904, IMG submission 203529) | Freshwater fungal communities from buoy surface, Lake Erie, Ohio, United States - Buoy 12 MA120 | ecosystem: Environmental > Aquatic > Freshwater > Lake | place: USA: Lake Erie, Ohio...
TCCAGCATAATCAGATACAGCAGATCCGGGCGCATTTAGTGTCCATTCATAACCCGAATCAAGGGTATTAAAACTAATCTGAGTAGCAGTATTATTTCCTGTAGCCACCTGATCTGTAGAGTCCGATGCGGCAATGTGGGGGAATATAATCCCAACCCCTTGACCATTTAGTGAGGCGTTAACAGAATTTAAATACCCATCCAACAAATTAAAGTACAAACGTAAAGTACGAATTAAATCAGTACCATACCTTTGATCGTACTCAACTGGAGGTACCGGTAACGCAGGGGCAATAAAACTTTTAACTGTGCTCATCGCTTACCATCCACACGAGCGTCTAGTCTAGGTACGCCTAACTGCCAGTTAACTCCCAAGTTCTCTGAACTAATCTTCAACGCCATCTGTCGGGCACGGGCACGAATAAATACCTGCTCCGTATAAACATCTACCGCAGTCTCAATTACCGGTTTGGAATCCGTCGTACCTACAGGTTGGAAACCTGACCCGGGGAAGTTGCGGGGACGAATCTGTAGCGTTATTTCTGGCGTAGCGGCTGTAGACTTTGCAAAGTTAATATCAGGAAGCATACGACGAGTCAACATAAACTGTTCACCGTCAGAAATGTCAAAATCAGACGATTGAATATAAGCTACTAACGGAGCGCCATCGTCATCTAAACCATTTTCTTGCTCATAAAGAACCCCGTTAGAACTTCCGTTAGGAGTATTAACTGCTACAGGATACTCACGTAGTGGACTATCTAACCAAGCAGTACGCTCAATGTTTCCGTAGTACCAGATACGCTCAAGGTAGTTGTAGATTACATAGCGGTTAGGGTAATTAGAATTAGAACTTGGATACATCCACCAGACTTCATTCCACCCTTCATTTGTACCAGAGACAATAGTATCGGCTTGAGCATAATCAATATCTTGGTAAATAAATTGACGTAGAGTACATGGAAGAGTCTCGACACGACCTGAATAAACATAAAACTTGTCATGTCCCATCCAATAAGTAACGTTATTTACGGTTACACAAGCTCGTGGACTAAGAATGGAAATGTTATCCGTTAATTCTTGTAGTCCAAATACATCTGTAGTTCCAAGAAATTGAAAAGAATAAAGGTGCGTTTCTGTCCATACTAAAATCTCTTGCCTTGTTGGTAAGGCACGAACAATTCTTGAACCTCTAGAAACTCTTATAAATCCCGCAGAGTTGGTAGGCGTCGGAGTCCATTGGCTCGGATTATCCTGATCAGCCCACCTAATAAGAAGGGGGTCAAAATCAGCCACAGTAGTGGAACCAAAAGGCACACTCCCAAAAGCGATAAGATGTTTATCGTTTTGTGATACAAGACTTTGCATAACCTTAACGGGTACTGCATTTCCACTGTATCCATCCGCGGTGGCCTTTGTTGAAAGAAGAATTGCGGGGGTAGTAAAAGCTGTTATAGGATTGGGTATAACTCCACGTTCCCAATAATAAATAGCGCCATCACGAATATTAGCAATTAAATCATTATCGAAGTTGTCGTACCACCAATCCCGAAAAGTTAAAGATACAGGAGTTATTCCACCAAGACCCCATTCAAGACGACTCCAAGTATCTGTACCCCAACCATATCCACTTACACTAGTAGCCGCTCCTACAGATATTTGATATTTACCGATTGTTAAGGCTCCACCATTACCGGAATCAGACGCATTAGCCGTTACTGGAACAACAATTGTATATGCATTAGCGTTAACTACAGTGGCAATCTCAAACCCTGCACCAGCATTTAAAATCGCAGCCGTGACGTTACCACCCAAGGAAACAGCGCCAGTAAACATAACATAATTACCAGCAGTTGCCGGTGCTCCGGTATCTAAAACTGTTACAATAGAAGATCCATTAGAAGCTGAAAATGTTACAGCCCCAGCAGCGGTTGTTTCCTGTAGAGGCGTAATATCATAAAAGTTACCGCCTGCTTCTAAATATAACTTTAGATTTGTCCCAACGGCTAGGAGATTATCTCCATAACTTGTTACGTAGTTAAATAATTGCCTGCAAGTACCAAGGAATGTATTTGGTGTTGATTTAATCCAACCCCCAATTTTTTGAGGATATCCAGAAAGAAAGCGAATTTTGTCGCACTCGTACCAGCCACCCTCGTTAGAGTAGTTGGTCTGATCCCGGTTTACCCCCGGCTTAAATTTAAGTGCTATGAATGGCATGGCTTCCTCACGCTACAAGTCCCGGTAGATACACCGTTTTACCGCCCTGCTTGGTAGCCGTCAAGTTTTGCTTCTTTAGGTTAGCCGGATCGTAAGAGACATGAACCCAGCCCGAATCCGGCACCCCGGGGGTGTAGAACTCAAGAATCAACTGGGTATAAGTCAAGTTCTCCATTATCCACACGGCTAGGTCTGCGTTGGCAACACCGGGAATCTCAATGTCAGCGGCTTGTCCCTTACAATGGTCGGACGTTTTGGAGCCTCCCACCTTTGCGTTAACTTCGGGGTGCCTGAATCCTGAGTTGACCTTGACTCCGGTTTGGAAGTGGTCACGGATGGGCTGCAATACCTTTTCACAGAGCGTTTTAAGATTAGCAATCTCAGTCTCCCCGGGTGTGTTGTCCATATCATGCCGCAGTGCAGTATCAGACTTCACCATCTCAGCAAGAGAAAAGTTAGCGGTCAGGTTCATTTCTTCTTATCCTCAGATACTGTACTGCTCATAAGTTTCTTTCTGTAAGTATGCTTTGATAATCCATTTTTTTGTAATCTTTGAGTACCGACACTTAAAATGGAAAGCACCTACTTTAATGATGAATCCAGAACTGTGCGAGTCACATTTCCGGTATACGTTTATCCCGTTGAGGCACGACATACCCTCAATCTTGTAAAACCACACTTTCCCAGCAAGCCACTTAATCATTTCTTCTTATCCATAATTTCGTCGAGTTGTAAGGATTTTTCCTTACTCCCAGCGCTAGAGCCAAAGTAGTACCCAAGCACCATCGTCATAGCAGAAGTTAAGGCGCCCAGTACATAGATCAAAATATCTTTGGACTGGTTATTCACATCAACAAAAATAATTACCAAGAACAAGATAAAGGTCAGCGATACCGTGCCCAAAGCCAAAATGGGGGTGATTATCTTATTGATAGTCGGCGCAAACTCGCTGGTGGCAATCTCAATTTCCCGCTTACGGGCAGAGTCCATCTCTTTGACGTGAGCCTCAAGTTCAGCCAGTTGACCTTTCTGGGCCATCTCCATGAGGGTAGCCTGTGCCTTGGCCTTGGCTTCTGGGTCAGGCAAAACCTTGTCCAGAACCTTCTCACCAATACTTAATAGTGCGGCTATGGGTAACATTATTTCTTACTCCTTGAAAGCATGGTTGCGGCGATATTAAGCATCGCCCGGGTTTGATCTAAATCAGCGGGAGGGGTTGCCCAGCCCACGGTAATCTGTCCTATGAACCTACTCGGCTCAGGTGGGATACTGATCCTGCACCCAAACCGCATACCCTTCTCGATGTACCACAGACCAATCTCAGACTGCGCCGCCTTGTACTCACCACACGGGACGTTGCCTGCCATCAGGTTAACTACATCCTGATTGTTGGCTTGGTTAGCGGTAAAGAGTCCCACATCCAGCCCGTCGTTAGTCTTGTCCCTGCCTTCCTTGGTATACGCCCGATACTGCACCCGGGTTCCCAGCAGGGGGTTCACTTTAAACACCGCCACGGTAGTTGCACCCGTGGTTTTAAATAGATGGGCTACAGCATCTTCAACCCGGTCTTCCACAATATCTGGCAACTTCTGGCTTTCCTTATAGGTGCCTACGATTAGGTCTTTGTTGTCGTACAGCATCCAGCCACCGAAAGCCAGCACTGCCATGAGGATCAGGGCAATGAGTTTAAACGGCGAGTCAACATACGCCAGCACCTTAGAGAGCGTGTCGTTAGCGTTTAGTTTCTCAGCCATTACAGATGACCCTTCATGATGTAATAAATAGTGACAACCAGAAACGCCAGAATTACACAAGCAATTTGCAACTCTCGTAACTTCTCTATATCCCTGCCCATTGCATCCTTGCTTTTGGCATGACGGGCCATCATGTCCTCTTTAATCTTCTTGACCTTCTCGAACTCTTCCTCACCCTTGAAGTGCCCAAACTGCTGGATCAGAAAGTCTTTTACTTCCAACTCCATGCGGCGTATCTGATCTAGCCTGCGCCACTCCGCCATAGCGGTCATGATAGTTATTTCGCCTTCACTACTCTTACGTACATTTTTAAAAGCATGACGGGCTTTGACCTCCGCCATCCCAAAGTTCTGAATCGACTCGACTGCTGAACTGACCTCTCTGCCCGACTCAATAGCAGATTTAATGCTTTTAGTTGCCGCCTTTGCGGTACTGATAATCGGGTCTAAATCTGACAAAATTCATTCCTATTCCTAAGTCTGGCCCCAAGTCTTAGCACCGGCTTTAGGTACGGATGTAGCCCAGACCGATACGGACTTCTTTAATTTCAGGGGGGCGCCACAGTCGGAGCATGTGTCAGCCGCCAACTCAGCCTCATCTAAGTCGTACCCACAAGAGGCGCAGACATGAACTTCTTCCGAGCGGCAGACTTTTACCCCATCAATTTTTTGGGCTTCAATTACTGTTTTCATTTAAGCTACCGATTCTGGTTTGTTAGGCCATACAACGTCCCAAGGAAATCCAATCTGTAAAGGAACATCTCGTAATTCTTGACGGTAAGTTTTCCACGCTTCAAGATTTGAAACTTGTTGTTCCATGGATTTAAGTATTACCCAATCACATTCATATAATAAAGATCTACGCTGATCCCTAATATCTTCTTTTTTATTCTGAATGCGGCTATTGAGTTCTTCTACCGAAACATCATATACTGACCAAACCTGCGTCCAAACTCCGTTAATTTTTTGAGGAACTTCTTCTCTAACATCTTTTGTGTGGTCAACTTTTGGACGATCAACTGGCGTTATTTTAAAAACACTAAATTCCGTCAAAAGTTCTTCGCTAGGATTTTTAGGAAAAGATACTTGCGGATTATCTTTAAAAAGTTGATCAATAAAGTATGGATATCTTTCGACTGCGTCATTAATTATTAGCGCGTACATTTATTGCTCCTTACTTAAAATTATTTTGCTACCGTCTTGTTTTTGAAGAACACTAAGTAACATCCCTCTTTTATTACCATGCTCAAATTCAATTAATGGGTCACACCAAATTTCTATACCCGCTTCTCTTGCACGGCGACAAAAAACATAATCCTCACCCCAAAATTCACCTTCCCACACTTGTGTATCAAAAAAACAATAGGCTTGCGTGTGTTTACTACTTGGATCTTTAGGACAATAATATAATTCGGGAAATTTATCCCGCATTTTTGCAATTGCGCCGCGATGTATAAGCATAAACCCCGCCGGAACATACTCCATTTTTATTAAATGTTTATCTGTAACAAGACTGTTATCTGCATTTGTAACTGGTCGAAATGTAAAAATATTTTCACTATCTGTTCTTGCAGGGTACACACCACAAATAAATTCTTTATTTTCGGCAAGCATAGCCATTACAGCTTGAGCAGGCCAACCAAGGTCTGCATCAATACATAACATATACTCACAATCAGAAAACCAAAAATCTTGAATTAAACGATTGCGCTCCGCTACTAATAAAGAACTAGAAGTAACTACTCGTGGCTCAATTTTATAATTATGTGATTGAAGTAAAGAAATAGTACTTGCTAAACTTAATGCATAAGAAATAGTTACTTGCCCATTAAAAGCAGGAGTTGCAATATATATTGTTTTCATGAAGTTGAATACCCCATTGCGGTAATCTGTCCGACGGAGAGGTTTTCTACTGCATAAAATATTTTTCGTTCGCGCGCTGAATATTTCATAGCACTAATATTTTCAGTAGTGCCTGACGTTCTAGCTGTCCATGTAATAGCATCAGTAGATGTCCTTAAAACGCCTCCCCATCCCCCATAAACATAAACTCCCTGAGCGTATTCTAAAGATAAAATACTACTAGTAGTGCCTGACGTTCTAGATGTCCATGTAATACCATCAGTAGAGGTTGCTAAAACACCTCCAGCTCCCCCATAAACATAAAGCCCGTTACCATATGTGACTGCGTTAATAGTACTAGTAGTACCTGACGTTCTAGCTGTCCACGTAGTGCCATTTGTAGAGGTAGTTATAGCACCGCTACCGCCGACCGCAACAAAATCTGTACCATATATAGATGCATTTAGAGGAAAAGAAACATTCGATGTTCTAGCTGTCCACGTAGTGCCATTTGTAGAAGATCTTATAGTATTCGATGCTGTTAAAATATAGACTCCGGCACCAAATGCAAGTGACAAAATTGAACTAGTAGTGCCTGACGTTCTAGCTGTCCATGTAGTACTGTCTGGGGAAGTATATAAATTACCGCCAGAGCCTCCTGCAATGTAAAGATTATTGCCAAATAAATAGGCTCCCATAAACGCGCCATTTATATTAGGATTTTGTTGTATATCCCAACTAAGTCCAGTAACGGATCTTTTTATACACCCATCCCCTTAAATAAGCGCTCCATCATTACCACCATACGCAAGCGCACTAGTAGTACCTGCTACTTTATTGAGTGTACTATTCCATGTAATACCATCAGTAGAAGTACCTATATTATTATTTTGGGCATAAAAATAAATGTTATTACCACTTGAGACTTTTATCTCTTGATCACTTCCTATAGTAATACTACCAAATGCTACGGCATTAGGATCTCTCTCTGTATAAGTAGTACCATTAGTAGAAGTCCTTAAATAATTTCCAATACCAGCCACAACAAAAAGATTATTTGAAAACGTAACACTGTTAATACTACTAGTAGTGCCTGACGTTCTAGCTGTCCATGTAATAGCATCAGTGGAAGATCTTATACCACCTGCACTCGTGACGAAAACATAAACTCCGTTACCGAATGCAACCCCCCTAATAGCATCAGTAACGCCTGACGTTCTAGCTGTCCATGTAATAGCATCAGTAGAAGTTCTTATACCACCACTATTAGCACCAAGAACATAGAGCCCATTACCATATGTAAGCGCATTAATACCTGCAGTGCCGCCTGGCGTTCTAGCTGTCCACGTAATAGCATCTGTTGAAGTTGCTAAAGCAGGTCCAATTCCCCCATAAAGATAGAGCCCATTAAGATAAGCCGCTACTTTAAGATCACTAGTAGTGCCTGACGTTCTAGATGTCCATGTAATACCATTAGTAGAGGTTATTAAAGCCCCGTTGTCTCCAACCGCAACAAAAACTGTACCGTATGTAACAGATTCTAAAACAGAAGTAGTACTTAGCGTTCTAGCTGTCCACGTAATAGCATCTGTTGAAGTTGCTCCAACTGCTAAAAGAAGGGAGCTACCCCCAACATAAACATAAACCCCATTGCCGTACGCTATATTCTTAATAGAAGTTTTGTATGCTAAAGGATTAGAATATGTCCAATTTTGAAAATTAGGCGCAGGGCCCGGAGCTGTAGTTCTAGAAGCCCCTAATGCTTTATTACTTAACATTATGCGTTGTCTCCTACACGAGCACCGTAAACTTGAGTACCTACTTTCCAAAGAACAATTGTAGTAAATCCTGTAGTAGCTAAAGTAGGCGCAGTTCCACTGTTAGTAGCCCAAACTACACCACTTCCTCCCCACGTAGCACTATTCCAAGTAATAGTATATGCAGTACCGTCATTAACCATTAACGTAATTGCTTCACCAGCTAAAAAGTTAGTAGCTACTGGTGTACGGCTAGCCCCAAGAGTTATTGTCTGTATTGATCCATTACCGGGATCAACCGAAAATCCTGCGGCGTCTGTTATAGTAAAAACATCTTCTAAAATTGTGCCAGTAATAGCTGGATCTGTAAGAGTTTTATTAGTTAAAGTTTGTGTATCTGTAGTACCTACAAAAGCTCCTGTAGGATTTGTTTTTACTGTAAAAGCCGAAGTGCCACTACCAATAACAACACCAGTTAATGTTGTTGCCCCAGTACCTCCTGAAGCAACTGGAAGAATTCCAGAAACACTTGTTTGAAGATTTACACCAGTGTTTGATCCCGTCCCGCCTTGAGCAACAGCAAGTGGAGTAGCAAGAGTCAAATTACTTAAATGTGTAATTGCATCCGTGCAGTCAACCCCAGTGTTATACACAAACATCGTTTTACCAGTGGGAACTGCAACTCCCGTTTGGCCTGATACTTTAATTGTTACAGTGTCGGCACATCCATTATTAACAATGTAGAGTTTTTCAATTGCTGGAACGATAAGATCACGAGCGCCGCCCGTGGTTCCAGTCAAATTTAAACGAAGATTACGAGCTGTTTGAGTTGAATTAGTATCTGTAAGCGTCAGCGTCACGTTAGCACTAGCAAAAGTTACATCAGCCGAGCCTACAATGGCCTCTTCTAAAGCTACCCCTAAATTATCATTAGTAACATTACCCCATGTCCCCGAGTTTTCCCCGGTAGCCATAAGTTGTATTTTTAAACTACTGTACGTACTTGCCATATCTTACTCCTATGCTGCTACTGGCAGCCAGTTTGGTGTTTGTGATGTATTAATAGCCCCCCAATTGGGGTTTTGAGATGTATTAATAGTTCCCCAATTAGCATTTTGAGAAGTATCTATATCCCCCCAAATTAAAACCTTTCCAATACGTCCTTGCGCTTGAACGCCTGTTACATTTAATACAACTGCTTGACCACTTTCTTCCGTTTCGCCTAATTCTGTTGTCCCTACTACCCCTGTAGTAGTTACATACGCCCCACCACGAACTACTACTGTTTCAACTTCCCCGGTACCCTCAACACCTGTAACTACTACGGTTCCTTTGGAATCTACTTCGGCTTCACCTAACTGCCCCGTTCCAACAACACCTATAATAAATACTGTAGCCTTTGCGTTTACATCAGCAGTTCCAAGTTCTCCAACTCCTTCAACGCCCGTTGGGAAAACCCTAACTTCTGCGCTAACTTCTTCTTCACCTAATGTACCTACACCTTCAACACCTGTTACTGCAACTGATGCTCCTGACCTAACTGTATACTGCGTACTTTCTATACAGTCAGCTTCTACACCGAATACGGGCGAATTTGCAGCGGCCCTTGCTACTACTGTACCTACTTCTCCAGTACTTTCAACTCCAGTCACAGGAACTTTATTTATAGTTCTGTGCTCTATAAACCCCGTTTCTCCAACACCTTCAACGCCAGTTAAAGTTACATTAGCCGTACCAAAAACTGTTTCTTGACCAAGTTCTACTTCAGCCTGAAAACTAGCAGGTTCAATTTCAGATCCAGCCGCAACACCTACAGGATCTAATAAAGCACTTGCATCAACCCCGGTAACTGTTGTAAAGCCTTTTGCTCTTGCAACAACAGTACCAACTTCACCACTAGCTTGAACACCGATAACACTTACAAGCATGGCGGTAGTAACAATACCAACTTGACCTACACCTTCAACACCTGTCACTGCAACTGATGCCCCAGCTCTAACTGTATACTGCGTACTTTCTATACAGTCAGCTTCTACTCCTGTAACTATTACTGCAGCATTAGCATTAGCTACTACTGTACCAACTTCACCCGCCGCAGATACTCCGGTAACTGAGACTAGAACATCAATTCCTCCTACGCCCCAGCTACCTGTACTCCAGCTACCACTACCCCAACCGGCCATTTAATACTCTTAAGCAATACGAATGATTGCGTTAGATGCGTCATTTGTCGGGAAAATGATTGTGAAATCTCCATCCGTCGAAGTTTTATCCGCACCAAAATCTAATACGCAGACTGATGCATTAGTCAATGTTGTATTAGCAGTACCGTTAGCTGAAGGTGTAGTGTTATAAATTAAAGCGCCACGGGCTGTAATTGTTACGTTAGGAAACGTTAAATCAGAAAAATCAGTAAATCCCGTACCCGTATTTGCATTAATGTTAGTAGCAGTTACACCTGTATTAGTTAATGCATTACCGCCAGCCGTATAGTTAGTGCCGGAAGATGAAACTTCATCACTATTTGTATATGCGGTTGTATTAGCATCTAATGTTGCCGTAGATGTGTATAAAGCGAGTTTAAACGTGTCGCCTGATGCGTTACGAAAATCGTGTACGGCTAGCAAAAGTTCAGCCTTAAACGAAGTGGTCATTGCTTGTGTAATTGCCATTTGAAATACTCCTTAAGTATCTAAAATTTTAACTAACTCTGGATAACCTGCTTTTTTAAACTTATTAACCAAAGTTACATTATGTGACCTTACGGCCTCATGCATATAAAACACCAAAATTTTTCTGATGTTGTCCCTAAATGCCTCTGCCTGCTCACGAATGAGTGGGTGAGTCTGGCTTCCGACATACATAATTTTGTCGAGAGCGCGTTCTGATATCTCTTCTGGTGTAAATCCACGATTTTGTGTAGTTTCAACACGTACTGAACCACCTAAAAGAACTGAAACTTCATTCATATTCATCGGACTGGATACCTCGCTTGAACTGTTCTGTACATATCTTGGCGATTCTTACCTTCGCCAAGTTGTTTTAGCATGGCGAGTGCTTCATTATATCGAGATATATAGTTAGAATTAACGTCCTGCTCGCCCTTCATAAAGGCGTACGCCTCTAACAATGAACCATAAAGAAGAACAGAATCAAAGTTATTACCAAGCCAAGTCTCTCCACTAGCAGCAGCAGTAATTGAGATCGGATAGTAAAAATAATGTAGTTCAAAGTCGTAATTCAGATCCGGAGTTGGCCCTAAAATAAAACTAGATTGATCTCCCGGCACAACGGTTGGCCCTTTAAAAATAGCATAGTGTTGGGGTTTACCCGTATCTGTCGGAATAGGATATGCCTCCCGAATAAACTCAACGTCCTTATTTAACAAAAACTCTTGTGCTTGCGTCGTTGGGTCAATAATGGACAAAGAAAAAGTAGCCAGCCAATCTGATGGCGCACTTAAGTATTTATTACTTGCCGTGCAATTTCCTATGACATTCTTACGAAAAACGGGAAGTTGAACACTATTAAAAACCCTCTGCTCAGCCTGAGTAATAAAAGTATCGACCTGATCTTTTGTGAGAAAAGATGTCGTTGTAGCAGTGGTGGTTGCGACCACCGTATCTGGGAAATTATTCTCAGCGTAGGCTTGTATGGTCTGAAACAGTGTTGAGTAGTTCACAACTTATCCCATCTTTTTGCTATTACCGGTACCTTTAGTAGCCGCCCCAGTACCGCGAGTTTTCTGAGTCTGCGTGTTAGGCACGTTGTTTGGGTATCCATTGTTATTGGGTACGATTGGTATTTGCTTGACTGGCTTATCCATTACCGTCCCCTTCCAGCATTTTTATAAGTGAAAGACGATACTTTTTGATTGGCAACTTTTGCCAGATTGCGCCCCATAGCTTTCATCTGAAGGTTGGTTTTGCCACCTTTAGCCAATTTCTTTGCACTAGCGTCAGGATGAGCTTTAGCTCCCTTCTTTTTCATGTGCGCTTTCAATGCTGCTTTCATGTCCATTTTCTACTCCTAAGTTATTGTTACGGTCACGGTTCCTGTTTCCCCGTTAGCCTCTAGGTTATTCAGTAACCCAGATAACTGCAAGGGGTCGTTTAAACCAACAGGGTTCCACCCCCATTGGATCTGTCTACTACCGCCAGATGGCGTTCCAAATGCATCTACGTCCTCGTTGGGCAAGTTTAATGGGTTAGTTTGTATACCCGTGAAACCCGCCTGTATGTAACTGGTATCTTTTCTTGGGTTCTGCAAAGCCTGTGGGTCATAAACTGGGTACATCCCTAACTGTAACTGTGGCTGATCTGGCTCCCAGCAGGTAGGACAAACCAGCAAATTGATGTTTTTGGTCTTGATGACCAACTTTTTCAACTGCTTT
>Ga0315904_10010500_pt1 | contig 11962 bp, 11 predicted proteins | sample LakEriMetagenome_6_FD_203529 | JGI IMG/M metagenome (GOLD analysis project Ga0315904, IMG submission 203529) | Freshwater fungal communities from buoy surface, Lake Erie, Ohio, United States - Buoy 12 MA120 | ecosystem: Environmental > Aquatic > Freshwater > Lake | place: USA: Lake Erie, Ohio...
GGGGCAAGGTTCCAGAACAACTATGGCCTACGAGAGAAAAACAAATCCGTACCTTAAGAATTTGATAGGAAAATACTAATGGCTCAGCAAAAAATTTCTGCTCCTAAGGGTGTTAGCGAATATACGCCACCTCGTTCAAGTGCTTTTGAATTTGTACGCGAAGCTTTGATCGAACCTGCCCGCAAAGCTGGCTATCAGTTGATTGAACTGCCTGTCTTTGAAGACACTGATTTGTTCAAGCGTGGAGTAGGCGAGTCAACTGATGTCGTATCAAAAGAGATGTACACCTTCGAAGATCGTGGTGGGCGATCAATAACACTGCGCCCTGAAGGAACTGCCGGGGTCATGCGTTCTGTTATAGAACATGGTTTGGATCGCGGACAACTTCCGGTAAAAGTTTGGTACTCGGGACAATTTTTTAGAGCCGAGCGCCCACAAGCCGGTCGTTATCGCCAGTTTTATCAGGTAGGCATCGAAGCAATTGGATTAGATGATCCAGCAATTGATGCAGAAGTAATTGCAATTGCAGATGCTGGCTTTAAGGCACTTGGTTTAAAACAGTATCGCTTAGAGATCACGTCACTAGGTGATGCCCAATCAAGAGCGGCGCACAAAGTAGAACTGCTCAAGTTCATTTCCACACTTGATTTAGATGAGGCTACGGCTGCCCGTGCGGCTATTAATCCACTGCGTCTTTTCGATGACAAGCGCGAGGAAATGAAGAAAGCAATGGCGGGGGCTCCGTTGCTCATCAATTACCTAAGCGCTGAATCCCGGGCTCATTTCGCACAAGTAACCGCATATTTGGATGCGTTGAAGATTTCTTACACTTTAAATCCACGGATGGTTCGTGGTTTGGATTACTACACCGGCACAACATTTGAATTCGTTCACGATTTACTAGGAGCACAATCTGGAATCGGTGGCGGCGGTCGTTATGACGGTCTCATGGAGCAATTAGGTGGTCAGTCCTTATCTGGAATCGGTTTTGGTTTAGGTGTTGATCGAGCGCTGTTGGCGGCAGAAGCCGAAGGAGTCATCGGGACGGATGCCTTTGTTTCTGACTTGTTCATCATTCCACTGGGCGATGGTGCAAAACTGCCGGCTCTCACGATCGCAACTGAACTACGCGCTAAAGGAAAAAGAGTAGAGATCGCCTTTGGAGATCGCGCCCTTAAGGGTGCAATGAAAGGCGCGGATAAGAGCGGGGCGATGTATGTCATTGTTCTCGGGGACTCCGAGATTTCAAGCGGAATAGTCGAGTTAAAAGAGATGAAATCTGGCGTCGGAACCTCGGTTAAGATTGGCTCATTGTTCGAAGCTCTCGAAAAGTAGGATTAGGAAAGTAAATGTTGCGTTCACATGAAGCTGGGTCATTGCGTAAATCCAACGCAGGGCAAACAGTCACGCTTGCTGGTTGGGTTTCAAGGCGCCGTGACCATGGTGGTGTGGCTTTCATTGATTTACGTGATGCTTCGGGTTCGGTTCAAGTTGTTATCCGCGACGAAAAAGTAGCAGGTTCACTTCGCGCTGAATGGTGTCTGATGATTACGGGCGAAGTCGTTGCTCGTCCAGCCGGCAACGAGAATACAAATATTCCAACCGGTGAAATTGAAGTCATGGGGGATACGGTCGTAGTTCTATCTGAGGCTGCGCCACTTCCATTCCCAGTTGATAGTGGTGATGACACTGATATCAATGAAGAAGTTCGCCTGCGTTATCGTTACTTGGACCTTCGTCGTGAAAAGCCGGCTGCGAATTTAAGACTTCGTTCTAAGGTCACATCAACTATTCGCCGAGTAATGGAAGATGAAAAATTTCTTGAGATTGAGACTCCCTACTTGACTCGCTCTACACCAGAAGGTGCGCGAGATTTTCTAGTGCCAGTTCGTCTACAGCCAGGTTCTTGGTATGCCTTGCCACAGTCACCGCAGTTGTTTAAGCAATTGTTGATGGTTGCCGGAATGGAAAAGTATTATCAAATCGCACGTTGTTTCCGTGATGAAGATTTCCGTGCCGATCGTCAACCAGAGTTCACACAGCTAGACATTGAAATGTCCTTTATTGATCAAGAGGATATCTTGGCTGTTGCGGAAAAGATTGTTGCCAAAGTTTGGAAGGAAGCTGTCGATTACGACATTCCACTTCCGCTCAAGCGAATGACATATGCAGATGCAATGACAAACTATGGTTCCGATAAGCCTGATCTACGTTTTGGAAATGAACTTGTTGATCTAACGACTTTTTTTGCGCAAACACCATTCCGTGTTTTCCAAGCGCCATATGTTGGCGCAGTTGTAATGCCTGGGGGAGCGTCCTCCGCCAGACGTGAACTGGATACCTGGCAAGATTGGGCGAAAGCACGTGGTGCAAAGGGACTTGCCTACATATTGGTTAACGATGATGGAACTCTTGGTGGTCCGGTATCGAAAAACATTTCAGAGCAAGAAACTGCTGGAATAGTTGCAGCATCTGGGGCAAAGCTAGGAGATGCGATCTTTTTCGCAGCAGGTGAGCGCACCGCTTCCCTTAATCTCTTAGGCGCGGTTCGTCTTGAAATCGGAAAGCGTTGCAACTTAATTCCAGATGGCCGCTGGGAATTTTTGTGGGTAGTTGATGCACCTATGTTTGAACCTACAGATAATGGTGGATGGACTGCGGTGCACCACCCATTTACTGGACCTAAGCCTGAATACACTGCCACATTTAAATCAGATCCTGCATCTGCTTTGGCCTATGCCTATGACATCGTTCTTAATGGCACCGAACTGGGTGGCGGTTCAATACGTATTCATGATCGCAACATTCAAAAAGATGTTTTCAGTGTTATCGGCTTGAGTGATGAAGAAGCATCGAGCAAGTTTGGATTCTTGCTTGAAGCCTTCAACTACGGTCCACCTCCACATGGCGGAATCGCCTTAGGTTTAGATCGCGTGTGTGCATTGTTAACTGGTTCTGATTCGATTCGCGAAGTAATCGCCTTTCCTAAAACTGCTAGTGGTGGCGATCCACTCACTGGCGCACCAACACCCATCACGCCGGCTCAGCGAAAAGAGAGCGGAATTGATTGGGTGCCACAGCCAAAAACCCCGCAGGGTAGTTAAGGGTTCAGGTAGGCTAACAACATGGGTCCAGGTGGAATTGCAACAATAATTGCGGCATCGTCTTTGGCAGTTATCGCCATCGCTATTGCCTACGTCGTTATACGTATCGGTCGGTTAATTGATGAAGCTAAGGCTTCGTTAAAGGTGCTCACTGATGAGACTGCGCCTCTGATCGATGAGGTTCACACAACGGTGACCTTGGTAAATGGCCCGCTACACAGCATCAATCGCGTCAGCAAGAATATTGAAGAGATGAGCGAGAAGGTCAGCGAGGCAACACAAGGTTTCATGAATAAAAATGGCTCTGCGGTAAAGGTAGCGGGCGCAATTCTTTCAGCGGCACAGATCAATAAGGATCGTTCCAAGAAAAAGAAGAAGGCTGAGTGATCTTAACTAGTGGAATCCGCCGAGATCCGTTCGCGCTGGCTGCGCTTTTTTGAATCAGATAATCGTCAAGGGCTAACCCATACCGTTGTTCCTTCGGCATCCTTAATTGCTGATGACCCCAATCTTTTACTAGTCAACGCCGGAATGGTTCCCTTTAAACCATATTTCCTCGGTGAAGTAACTCCTCCCTACAAACGTGCAACCTCGGTGCAAAAGTGCGTACGTACTTTGGATATTGACGAGGTTGGTAAGACAACTCGACATGCCTCGTTTTTCCAAATGTGTGGCAATTTCTCATTTGGTGATTACTTCAAAGAAGGAGCGATTGCTCTAGCTTGGGAACTTTTGACGAGACCTGTTGCAGATGGCGGTTACGGTTTTCCCGAAGAGAAATTGTGGGTAACTGTTTATCTAGATGATGACGAAGCCGCTGATATTTGGCATAAACAAATAGGTGTTCCTAAGGAACGTATTCAGCGTCGCGATATGGCCGATAACTTTTGGTCAATGGGTGTGCCTGGTCCCTGTGGTCCCTGTTCTGAAATTTATTACGATCGTGGTCCTGCTTACGGTGTTGAGGGCGGACCAATTGCAGATGAGAATCGGTACTTAGAAGTATGGAACTTGGTTTTCATGCAAAACGAGCGTGGAGCCGGTGGCGGAAAAGATGGATACCCAATCTTGGGAGAACTTCCAGCAAAGAGTATTGACACGGGCTTAGGACTAGAACGTACCGCAGCGCTTTTGCAAGGTGTAGAAAATATTTACGAAATCGATACAACCATTCAGATTTTAAATCGCGCTTCAGAGTTAACCGGAGTTAAGTACGGAAGTTCAGAGAAAACAGATATTTCTCTCCGCGTTATTGCAGATCACGCACGTACATCTGCGATGCTGATTGGTGATGGGGTAACACCTGGTAACGAAGGAAGAGGATATGTGTTGCGTCGAATGATGCGACGAACTATTCGTAATATGCGCTTATTGGGTTCGATGGATCCCATCATGTCTGAATTAACTGTTGCAGCGATCGGCGCAATGGGTCCCCAGTATCCTGAACTGATTTCTGATAAGAATCGAATTTTAGCGGTGAGCGCTTCTGAAGAAGAAAGTTTCTTGCAAACTCTAAAGAGTGGTACTCAAATCTTTGATGTCTCGTCGGCAGCGCTCAAGAAAAGTAAGAGTTCGGTTCTTCCTGGTGAAGATGTTTTCAAGCTTCATGACACGTATGGCTTCCCATTTGATTTAACTCTTGAGATGGCTCGGGAAGAAGGATTAAGCGTTGATGAGGATGGCTTCCGTCGCCTCATGAAGGAGCAGAAAGATCGCGCAAAGGCTGATGCAAAATCTAAAAAATCTGGTCACACCGATGTTTCTGTCTATCGGGCTATTGCAGACAAAAGTGGCAAGACTGAATTTCTTGGTTATTCAAACATTTCTTCAGAAAGTAAGTTGACTGGAATTCTGGTTGATGGTGTGGGTGTCTCTTCAGCAGCGCAAGGCGATGATGTCGAAATCATTTTGAACCGAACACCGTTTTACGCCGAAGGTGGAGGTCAATTGGCTGACGGTGGCCGAATTACCTTGAGTTCTGGCGCAGTAATTGAAATTGATGATGTTCAAGCACCGGTACCAGGAGTCTCGGTACACCGCGGTCGTGTCATCAGTGGAACGGTAGAAGTTGGCTCAGATGCGCTAGCCGAGATCGATGCAGAACGTAGATCAGCAATTTCACGAGCACATACTGCAACTCATATGGTGCACAAAGCATTTAGAGAAGTACTAGGAGAAACAGCAACACAAGCTGGTTCGGAAAACTCACCTGGACGATTTAGATTTGATTTTCCTGCAACGGGCGCAGTACCAGCATCAGTGTTAGATGATGTTGAATCTCGTGTGAATTCCTTACTGCTAGACAATCTTGAGGTTACCGCCGAAAGTATGTCTCAGGCAAAAGCCAAAGAAATTGGTGCGATGGCTTTGTTTGGCGAGAAGTACGGAGATGTAGTCCGCGTCGTAAGTGTTGGTGACTGGGCACGAGAGCTTTGTGGAGGAACACACGTTGCTCGTTCTGGTCAGTTAGGTGTTGTAAAACTCTTGGGTGAATCTTCAATTGGCGCTGGAGTCCGACGTGTCGAGGCATTAGTAGGTGTTGATGCTTACAAATTCTTGGCTCGCGAACACATTTTGTTAAATTCATTGACAGATTTGATCAAGGGATCTCGAACCGAGGAATTGCCAGAGCGAATCTCAGACATGTTGAACAAGATGAAAGAGATTGAAAAGGAGTTAGCCTCAGTTCGCTCCGCACAAGCTTTGTCGCAGGTGGGTGACCTTGCTAAATCTGCTGTAACAATCAACGGACACACATTTATTGGATCGGTAATGTCTGATGGCATTTCAGGTGATGATCTCAGAAAGATTGCGATTGACCTTAGAGCTCAAAATCCAAACTCAGTAGTTGCACTGCTGAGCAACAATGATGGAAAGCCCGTTCTTGTTGTAGCAGTCAGTGATCAATCTCGAGCCGCAGGTGTTAAGGCTGGCGCTTTGGTAAAGATTGGTTCTACTGTTCTTGGCGGTGGCGGTGGTGGCAAGGATGACTTTGCTCAAGGTGGAGGCGTCGATTCAACCAAATCACTAGATGCCATGGCCGCAATCTCGCAATCTCTTATTGGATAGATGATGCAACGAGGACGTCGTATCGCCTTTGATTACGGTGATGTCCGTATTGGGGTTGCGACAAGTGATGCTGATTCGATTATTTGTTCCCCGTACACGACATTGATCGCCACTGAAAAATTATTGCTGAAAAAGATCTCTGAAATCTTTCTTGACATAGAGCCAGTTCAAATCTTCGTTGGAAAGCCTGCGCTATTAAGCGGCCATGATGGCGCGTCCACCCAGAAAGCGTTGGAATTCGCGGCATCCTTACGCGGTATCACTTCGATAGAAGTTCTGATGGTTGATGAGCGCTTATCCACTGTCAGCGCCAGCAAAAAGCTGCGCGAATCCGGAAAATCCGCCAAGGAGTCAAAGGGTTCAATTGATATGGCTGCAGCAGTCGGCATTCTGGAGTTTGCTATAGATCTTGAGAAGAGAAAGTAATGCGCGCAGTCACCAGAGTATTTCTTGCCGGACTGGTCGTAGTACTTTTCACTTTTTCACTGTTCCTCATGCGCTCACAAACATCCAGCGCTCCTGATTTTCAGAGTGTTGAATCAGTTCAGGGGTTGAAAGAGAAAACTATTGAAATACCAAAAGGTGCAACGGGATCTCAGATAGCATCGATTCTTTTTGAAGCAGGCATTGTGAAGTCTTCACAGGCTTATTTTCGAGTTGCAGTTGGGGACTCTCGCTCGGAGAAGGTTGCACCAGGTAGCCATCGCTTAACGCTGCGTATTTCAGCACAACAAGCTTTGGAGCAGTTATTAGACCCCGAACGTATTCCAAATTTGATTAGGGTTGCAGAAGGTGCTTGGAAAAGTGAAGTCCAACAAGCTTTCTTAGATTATGGATTTACCAAGTCGGAAGTCAAGACAGCATTTTCAAACCTTAAACTTCCGCAAGGATTTTCAAACAGCGAGGGTTTGATTTTTCCAGCCCAGTACTCTTTTCCAGTAGGAACAACTGCCCAAGTGGCTGCCCAAAGCATGGTCAACCGATTCAGCGATGACCCTTATGGTCTCAAGCTGCTCCAGGGAAATAAACAATTTTCAGCCTCGCAATTACTAACCATTGCTTCAATGATTCAAGCTGAAAGCACAAACGAGGATTTCACTAAGGTTTCCAGAGTTATCTACAATCGCCTAAAGATCGGCATGCCGCTGCAAATGGACTCAACTGTTCATTTCGTGATGCAGGCAAGAGGAGACATTTTCCTCAGTCGCAAATCCACTATGGTGAATTCTCCATACAACACATATATAAAATACGGTTTACCGCCAGGCCCAATTTGCAGTCCGGGATCTGATGCAATTAAGGCGGCGCTTGAACCTTTGGCGGGGGATTGGCTGTACTTCATCACGGTCGCACCAGGTGACACGCGCTTCACATCTAGTTTCGATCAATTTAACGAGTGGAAAACTTTGTATACGAAGAATCGAAAGTCAGGGGCCTTTAATTGATTAATGCAGCAGTTCTAGGTTCACCGATTACTCATTCATTGAGCCCGCTTCTTCACTCCTTGGCGTATGAGCATCTGGGATTAACCGCCCATTACGAGGCAATCGAGGTTAAGGCTGGAGCACTTGATGAGTTCATGTCGAGAACCGAAAAGAATTGCCTCTCACTGACCATGCCACTGAAAGAGGAAGCTCTTAGTGTTGCTGATTCGATATCTGAGATTGCTGAACAAGTTTCGTGTGGAAACACTCTGATGTTGAAAAATGGGTCATGGAGTCTGACCAGTACTGATGTCGCCGGTTTTGATCACGCATTCATGATGCATGGCGTGAAGCAATGTGATTCGGTATTGATTATTGGAGCAGGAGCAACAGCTCGAGCGGCGATGGCTTCGGTATCAAAGATTTCAAAGGATATTGCGGTGATAAGCCGTAATCCAGAACGTATGGCTGCCATGAACAAGGCAAGTGGTAAAGAAGTCAGGTACTTGCCTTGGGAAATAACAAGTGCGATCAATTCAGCAAGCCTGGTGATAAATACGACTCCGACTTTGGCCGCAGATGTGTTTGCACCTTCGATTGAAAAACCGCAAGGAGTCTTTTTCGAAGTTCTCTACAATCCGTGGCCAACCTACTTGGCAAAAACGTGGAGTCAATCAGGGGCTCATGTCATAGACGGATTAGACCTTTTGATTCATCAAGCTATTTCACAGGTGGAAATCTTTGCTGGTCTTACATGTGACCGAGATTTGTTGTACTGGAAAATGAGAGAAGCAGCTGCTGCGAAACTGAGCTAATCCACAGACCACTTTCACTATGGTTTGCCGTCAATACAGTCGGTGCATGTGGTGGCCCTTTATAGCTCTGGCTTTTCCGATCTCATTGGCTGATGTGCGAAGTTATTCGATCCCAAATATTTACTTATGGTGGCTGTTGGCAATGTGCACCCCACATTTTGTGCTGTATGGATTTGGGCCAAGTCCAAGGTTTCTTCTCATTATTGTGATTTTTGCGTTGCTGCATCTAGTTGGTTTAGGGATGGGCGATGTGAAACTTTTATCGATCATTTTTCTATATCTGAATCAACTATCCAACATCAGCTTTGAAATACTTGCGCTTTTTCTCATGTGCAGCGCAACTGTGTATGTAATCTCGGAAACACTTTGGAAACGCAAATTACCTCAGAAAATCCCGCTGGCCCCCAGCATCTTTTCTGGGCTGGCACTTTATTTGGCGTCAAGATAGGGCCCTTATCTGTCACAATAGGATCATGCGTTGGTTAACTGCTGGTGAGTCACATGGTCAAGCACTCAGTGCGATCGTTGAAGGTATTCCTGCATCTGTTTCCATAACAACTGCAGATATTGATTACCACTTACAGCGTCGACGCTTGGGCGTCGGTCGTGGAGCCAGACAAAACTTTGAAGCCGACAAAGTTACGATTCTGGGCGGTGTACGTCTCGGACTTACCCAAGGTGGACCGATTGCGATTCAAGTCGGAAACTCTGAATGGCCTAAGTGGGAAAAAGTCATGTCTGCTGATCCCGTCCCAGAGGATGAAATTAAGGATCTCGCTCGTAACGCTCCTTTGACACGTCCACGACCAGGCCACGCAGATCTTGTTGGAATGCAGAAATATGACTTTGATGATGCTCGCCCGATTTTGGAAAGAGCAAGTGCGCGTGAAACGGCGGCACGAGTTGCACTAGGAGCTGTAGCCAGAAACTTTCTTGAACAAAGTGTTGGTATAACTATTTTGAGCCATGTGCTTTCGATTGGTTCGGTCAGAGTTCCCGATGAAACCGCATTGCCGCAGGCGAGTGACATGAAGTTAATCGATGAGGATCCAGTGCGTTGTGCCGACGCGCAAACTAGCAAGTCGATGATTGCTGAAATCGAGAAAGCACATCGAGATGGTGACACTCTAGGAGGAGTGGTCGAAGTTTTAGCTTTTAATATGCCACCTGGATTGGGTTCACATGTTCATTGGGACCGACGTTTGGATTCACAGTTAGCTGGCGCAGTCATGGGTATCCAGGCAATTAAAGGCGTTGAAATCGGAGATGGTTTCCAAACGGCCACTCGTCGAGGCTCGGTAGCCCATGATGAGATTGAAAAAAATTCACGCGGTGCAATTGTCCGTCGCACCGATAGAGCGGGTGGCACAGAAGGCGGAATGTCTAACGGCGAAGTTTTGCGAGTCAGAGCGGCGATGAAGCCAATCTCTACTGTTCCCAAAGCATTGGACACAATTGATGTAGCGACAGGTGAAGCAGCCAAGGCAATTAATCAGCGTTCCGATGTTTGCGCTGTGCCTGCAGCTGGCGTCGTCGCAGAAGCAATGGTCGCACTTGTTTTAGCGCAAGCAGTTCTTGAGAAGTTCGGGGGAGATTCAGTAACTGAAACTCGCCGCAACTTTGAATCATATATCTCGAACTTAAACTTCAAGTAGTCAACAACCATGAGCCGAATCATTCTCATAGGCCCACCTGGTGCTGGAAAAAGTACTATTGGTCTAGCTTTAGCAAAAGATTTAAAGCAAGATTTTGTTGACACTGATCAGTTGATTGAAGTGCAAACAGGAAAGTCGATCACCGACATATTTGTAGTCGACGGAGAACCTCATTTCCGCGCTCTCGAATTGCAAACAGTGAAAGATGTTCTTGCACTTGATTCTGCAGTGATCAGTCTTGGTGGTGGCGCTCCTATCTCGGAAGCGGCTCAACAAGCTTTAGGACAATCACAGTCTCACATAGTTTTTCTAGATGTCTCACTTGCGACCGCAGCACCACGCGTTGGGTTTAATCGGGATAGACCATTGCTTCTTGGAAACCCACGCGCGCAATGGCAGGCATTAAGTGATAATCGTCGGCCGATTTACGAGGCGCTTGCTAATGATTGCATTAAGGTTGATGACATGAGCGTTGATCAGGTTGTAACTGCGATAAAAGAGAAGCTTGCATGAAAAGCATTACGGTCACCGCAGAGCGCGAGTACAACGTGTCCATAGGTAAGCCTTGGAAAGCTGTGCTCACCCCGATGATTGAATCCAGAACACGTGTTGGGGTTGTTGTGTCTTCAGGATTTACTCCTGATTTAAAGGCGCTGCAAGAATTAGATTGCGAACTTCATGTTTTTACAGTCGCAGATGGAGAAGATGCTAAGAACCCTTCAACTCTTTTGACATTGTGGAATTGGCTTGGAGCGGCGGGATTTACACGCTCGGATGTGCTTGTAGGTATTGGAGGAGGTGCCGTAACTGATTTAACGGGATTCGCTGCAGCGACCTGGTTGCGTGGCATCGATTGGATCGCTGTGCCAACTTCCTTAGCTGGAATGGTTGATGCCTCCGTAGGCGGAAAAACAGGGATTAATTCTGATTACGGAAAGAATCTCATTGGTTCATTCCATTCACCGATTTCTGTGATCATCGATGTGGCTTTTCTGCAGAGTTTATCTGCCAGAGACATCTCAGCCGGAATGGCAGAGGTCATCAAATGTGGATTCATTGCTGACCCTGAAATTTTGAGATTGGCTTCCAATTCATCAGCACAAACTCTTGTTTCCAACCCTGATGTATTGCTGGAGTTGATCTATCGCGCTGTCAGTGTTAAAGCCACAGTTGTATCAGAAGATTTCAAAGAAAGTTATGCACGTGAAGCGCTCAATTATGGTCACACCTTGGGTCATGCCATTGAAAAACATACGAAGTATCAGTTACGACATGGTGAGGCGGTGGCGATAGGAATGGTTTTCGTAGCCGAATTGGCAGCGGCTAGAGGATTGATTGATACAACTGCGGTTGCGATGCATCGAGATCTGTTGAAGAGTTTTGACCTACCTATTTCCTATGATCGTTCTGCCTGGTCCAAGTTAGCTCCTATGTTGGCCTTGGACAAGAAAACTAGGGGCAATACGCTGCGCTTTGTAGTTCTAGATGGCATTGGCTCAACCAAGCGACTAGAAGATCTTTCCTCCGCCGAACTTGATGCGGCCTATGAGATGATTGCCTCATGAAAATCCTAGTTATTAATGGACCTAATTTGTCCCGCTTGGATATTCGTGATTCCTCAATTTACGGCGATCTTAATTATGCAGAGTTAAAAAACCTGATTGATATCGCAGCTACCAAACATGGCTTTGACGCCGACATAAGGCAAAGCGATGATGAAGCTACAATTATTGGTTGGTTGCATGAAGCCGCCGACAATAAAACACCGGTGATCATTAATCCCGCAGCCTTTACGCATTATTCATACGCTATTCGTGATGCAGCAGAGCTGGTCAAAGCTCCTTTGATTGAAGTTCATCTCTCAAACCCTTTAAGCCGCGAAGAGTTTCGTCATA
>Ga0315904_10010501_pt1 | contig 11961 bp, 8 predicted proteins | sample LakEriMetagenome_6_FD_203529 | JGI IMG/M metagenome (GOLD analysis project Ga0315904, IMG submission 203529) | Freshwater fungal communities from buoy surface, Lake Erie, Ohio, United States - Buoy 12 MA120 | ecosystem: Environmental > Aquatic > Freshwater > Lake | place: USA: Lake Erie, Ohio...
AGATAAGATTGGATTCGCCGCGTTGTAAAGAGCAGAAATATCATTCTGATTCAATGCTCTTCTGAATATGTAAATATCATCGAGCAGACCAATGTAATACTGTCCACCCTCTGAAGATCTACCTGCCATTAATTGACCCGCTGAAGAACCTGTTGCATTGAAAGTACTCAAACCAGAAATATCTCTTGTACTCTCCAAGACTCCATCCACAAAAAAATACAAATTATCTACACTGCGATCAAATACCATTGCAATGTGCCTCCAGGAATTTCCGGCGACAATTTCAGTTTGCCAGTTTGAATACCCAACATCACCATTATCGTCACGATAGTATAGCATCAACTCTCCCGTTGTAGTGCCTGGTCCGTTTGAATCCCACCCGAACATGTAAGCCATATCACCACCGGAAAAGCCCCTCTTGCCAATTGGAATCCCCTGTCCCGACTGACTCATAGATGCGTTAATCCATAGTGCAAGGGTAAAGCTATTTGAACCGAATTGATAGTTTGAAAGATCACCGAAATCAATGTAGTCATTAATACCATCAAAGAACATTGCTTTGTTAGGGTTACCAAATCGGTCATTGTCGGAAATAGCTCCGTACACCGAGCCGGCTTGTGTTACCTGACCTGCAGTCACATTTGCTGTTCCATCGTTAAAGGAAAAATAAGCTTCCAGGTTACTGGTAATGTCCTGTGCGAATAGCTGTTGTGTTGATAAGATCAACGATAACGCAAGTAATTTTCTTTTCATGATTAGAGGTTTATAATTTTCTGCAAAGATGAACCAACGATGTGTTCACACTCAGCACCAATTTGTGAGCTGCTCATATTAGTTTGTGAACAGCAGAAACCTGTCAACAATAGTGTAGAAAACCAATAATGAAAAAAACTGGACTTACTTCAGGACATCCTGAATAGCTTGCTTGCGTTCCCTTGATACCGGGATCTGAACGTTCCGTTTCAGCACTAAAAACCCGCCATCCGATTTTGAAAAGCCGGTCACGTACTGCCTGTTCACCAAAAAGGATCGATGTGGACGAATGAAATTGGGAGAATCACCCAAGGCGGCTTCGAAATACTTAAGATTCTTGGAAACGGTTTTACTTCTGTTGTTGGCACAGTAGATCTGGACATAGGAGCCATCTGCTTCAAGGTATTCAATTTCCTCCAGTGGAAGATACTCAAAGCCATTTTGGGTAGGAATGCAAAGTACTTCGTTCTTGTTTTCCTGTAGGTTCTCTGTCAAGGCCTTTAGTCGATTTGCATTATTACGATTCTGCTGTTCTTCCTTCAGTTTTTCGACTGCTTCGATCAGCTGATCCTCTTGAATGGGCTTCAGAAGGTAATCGATCGCGGATAGCCGGAAGGCTTTTATGGCATAGGAATTATAAGCTGTAGTAAACACTACATTACCAGAGAAATTTCGCTCCAACAGGATTTCGGCTAACTGAAGTCCGGTCTTACCCGGCATTTCAATATCCAGAAAAACAGCATCTGGTTTTTCACGGTCAATTAAGCGCAAACCTTCTTCCACCTCTTCAGCCTCCCCAAGGATCTTCACTTCAGGGGTCAAATCAAGCAACATCAGACGTAACAATTTGCGAGCCTGGGCTGAATCGTCAATGATCACTGCGCGAAGTTGTAACTTTTCAGACATGAATTTGGATGATTACAGTAGTACCTGTTGCGTGTGCTCCTTCAAAGTTATCTCTTAATTCGACTCCTACAACATCTCTCCTTTCGTAGTTAAGTAACTCAATTCTCTTCTCCATTGCAGAAGTTGCAAAAGATTGATGTTCATTCCGATACTGAGCATTCAATTCCATGGAAGCTTTTCTTCCAATCCCGTTGTCGGTGATCTCTACTATTAATAATCCCTTTTGTTCAATCATTCGAACGCTGATCAGAAGTCTTTTTTTTCCCGGTTTGTGTCGCAGACCGTGTTTAAATGCGTTTTCTACATATGGCTGAAGCAACAAAGCAGGAACTTGAATTGCTGAGGTATCCACATTCGGGTCTAAATGGATCTCATAGGCGAAATCGCTTTGAAGGAGCATGGCTTCCAGATCGATATAGATCTTCAGCGCTTCTAGTTCCTGTTCTAAAGCTACAGTTGACAATGAGCTTAATTCCAGAACTTTACGAACCAGACTGGAGAAATCACTCAGGTAGCGAGCGGCATTCTTCTTATCGTTTTCGTATATGTATCCCTTAATGGAATTAAGTACATTGAAGAGGAAATGAGGATTCATTTGAGCCTTAAGTGCACTTTGCTGAGTGAGTCGGAGTTCATTTTCCAGTTGTAATTGTTGAAGTGCCAATTGCTGTTTCTTTCGAAGTATTGAAATCCTGTTTCTGAAGATAAGAAAGGCAGATGCTGCAACAAGCAGAGCGATCATTACATAGAACCACCAGCGCTGCCAGAACGGTGGTTTTACATAAAGATTGTAGCGTATGGTGTTTACGGAATCTTTTCCTTCGTGATCAATAAGTTTTAATTCAATAATTAAATTACCATTGGGAAGAGATGCAAAATCAATTTTCCCGGATGACCCGGGCACTGTAATCCAGTTATTGTTCGTCTCGCCTATTCTGTAAGCAAACTGGAATGTACCGTTGGATCGATAACAAATTCCATCTGCGATCAAGGTGAGTTTATCTTTATAGCTCAATTCAATTATTTCATCCTGTCTCACTGCTTTTTCGGTAACGAGGACCTGTCGTGCACGGATTTTTGATGGGGAAAAACTTTTTCCGAATGCAGAAAGAGGTATTTTTTGTAAACTTTCACCAATAGCCCAACAGTAAGATCCACTGAATGAAATCGAACGTATGTTGTTCGAGGAAAGACCATTATATCTGTTGAAGAGTACTGATCGATCTGTAGAAGGATCAAAAACCAAAATCCCTTTATTACTTGCCATGAAAATGCGGTTATTGTGCCAGCGTATCTGAACAATTCGAATATCACCTTCCCATTGCCTTATTTTCTTGATGCGCTTTTGTTTATCAATACAATAAAGAACACCATCAAAACTGTATAGGTAGATCTTATTGTGAACAAGATCAGCAGAAACGGAAACAACCTGTTTACCTTCGAGATATTTTCTTTTTATCTGATAGGTGTTGCCTTTTTTGGTCAACTCTATGATCCCATTGTTACCAGCAACATAAAATGAAGATGAAAAGGGAGAAGAAACGATATCACGAGACCAGTCCCGTTGGATCATATTTCTTTCAGTTAATGGTTCTGTGATCGATTTGGAAAAGAACAATCCCTGAGAACTGAGCATGAAATAACCCTCATCTGCATGAAGCATGGATTTTATAGCCGTAGTCTCATTACTGATGAGGGCGAAACGACCTTCTTTGAATCTATAGAGCTTGTTAAGCTTGTTAAAATAGATGCACTGATCAATCGGATCCCAGTAGATAGTGCCTAGATCAGATAAAGGTAAATGGCTGTATTTAAGAAGATCTGATGAACCATTCTTCAAGGTTGAAATAGATCCATTTGCTCCACCGAGAAAAACTTCCTTGCCATTTGTGCAAATATGAGAAAACTGCTCAATAATGCCTTTTTGATCAAGGGATCTCCAGCTTCTGCTATCAACATTGGGTATGCGGATCGATCCATGGTGCAATGTGGTCAACCAATAATTCCCTTCTCTGTCCTCCGTACCATAAGAAAATGAAAATTCAGGATAAAACAGTTCTGTTTTTTTCATTAACGGATCATGGCAGATGAGGCCAGTGTATGTCCCAATCCAAAGTTTTCCGTCAGATGCCTCAAAGACACAATTTAATTTTTTACCGCTGAGAACAGTTTTTAATTGTTTGTTGATATATAATTGGTATTCTCCTTCCGAATATGTGTAAATGTCTTCACCCGTCAAGCTGAATATCCATGGATGTAGAGAAAAACGGGATAGAAGTAAAGTGGTGCCTTTCACTTTTTCCCCCAACTGAAAGATTGATTTTCTTCCATTTTTTATCCGAAAAACCTTATTTCCGTGCTGAAAATAAATAGCATCGTCAACGGTTGTAATACCATGTGAAGTGAATACATTTCCTGATGAACTTGAAATGAGATTTTCAGATGTGGCTGGTATGAGTTTTTCGCTTTGTTCTTTATAGATAAACAGACCACTTCCTGATGTAATCCATATGTTTCCCTTTCCATCATCAGCGAGACCGTTAACAGAGCCCTTCCAGCCTTTAATGACTTTTAACTGCTCATTTTCGATATAAAAGATTTGCTTGTTAAAGTTGTAAGCGTAGATCCTCCCGCTTGTCTTGCTCTGTATGATACCTGTTGCAGATCGCGCAGTGAGTTCAGATGAGGTAAAGCGCTCGTAACGAACCCCATTGAAGCGATAGAGTCCGGCATCACAACCGATCCAAATATACCCATCGCGATCCTGGTGTACCCAATACATTTCATTGGAAGGAGCCCCATTCTCTGTGTTGTAGGAAAAAAAGGGGGGAGACTGAGCTTCGATATTTTGCGCTGCAAAGAGCAGACATAGGATCAGGAACAGTCGAATGAGCGATCTCATGGCAAAAATCAAAAATAGTGAAATCTCAAACGAACCAACAGAAACTTAGAGATCAATGTGATCCGCGAGCTATAAACTCGCAACTCAGGAGTAACTGTTTTCCGGGAACCTTCGTCTCTTTCAAACGATCGACTAAGCGCTCGACACTTTCGACGCCTATATGGTGAACAGGTTGTTTCAGTGCTGAAATAGGAGGATCCATATAACTGAAAGCGATGTGGTCATCAAAAGAGATGATGCGCACCTGATCAGGGATCTTTACTCCATAGTTTTTGAATGTTGCGACTAATTTGAATGTGACCGGGTTGTTAAGAGGCAGGAAGGCATCTGTACCTTTTTTCAAGTGGCTCATAATGATTTCGTTGGTCTCCTTTTCCGATTCAGGCAAGTGAACGACTTCAAATTCTATCTTTTCGGCCTTGCAGGCTCTTTCAGCGCCAATGATGCGGTTCTCAATGCTATCGACTCGTTCTTCACGTTGGGTCAGCGCTACGATGCGATTTGGTTTCTTTGAAAAATGTTTGATGAGTTTCTGAGCCTCTTTCGTACTGTCGATCCCGACAAAATCTGCCTGATCATCTCCCGGTCGGTCGGCAAAGACTACAGGAATATGGGTATCCTCCAGAATAGGGATGAGGGCATCAATGGTATTGCAGGGAGAGATGATCATACCGTCAATGGAACGCTGGATCAGTTCCCTCATCAGGATCTTCTCCTGCTCCTTGTTATCGTTTGTATTCACGATAAGGGTGGAATATCCCCTTGAATAGAGTTCTTCCTGAATGGTTTTGCACAGCTCAGCATAGAACGGGTTGGTTATGTCGGCCAGAACCACTCCGATCGTCCTGGTTTGTCCCTGACGAAGACTCTTGGCAAAAAAGTTAGGAACGTACGCAAGTTCAACAGCTTTTTCTTTAATGATACGCTGTTTTTCCTTGCTGATATTGAACTCATCCCCACGCCCATTCAATACGAACGAAACAGTGGCTTTAGAAACCCCTACTGCTTTTGCGATATCTTCTAATGACGTCTTTTTCTCCCTCACAATAACTTATTTAGGAAGTTTGGACATTACGGTCTTGTATTCGATGGCGTATTGGTTCGCTCCATTACACCCCAAAGTAACCTTTGAATTCTGAAAATGTTCGATCCTGTTTCCCGGGTCGGGGTGTGTGCTTAAAAACTCAGGTGTACTGGATCCACCCATCGATTGGATCTTCTGGAAGAAACCTGCTCCGGCATCTGCATTGTAATCCGTTGGACACAGGTACTCCACCGAACATTCATCTGCTTCTGTTTCATGGCTGCGGGAGAATCTCAATCCGATCAACGCGCCAGTTACCTGTTTGAGAGCTACTCGGTCACCCGCGAGTACATCCAAAAGGATCTGAACACCAAACATCTGGGTCATTTGACGTGTGGAATGCCTCATATCTGCATGACCCATTTCATGTCCGAGCACACCGGCAAGTTCTGATTCATTATCCAGGAATTTGAGGATCCCTGTGTACACATATATGTACCCGCCTGGAGTACAGAATGCGTTGAGTGTAGAATCGTTATGGATGATACGCAGCCTCCAGGGAAACTCCTCCTTAAAGTCAACATTTCCTCCGTTTAGTAACTTATCTCTAATGCCATATATGTAACGGTAAACTTCTGAATACTGAGCAGAATCGAGTATGGGATACTGATTCGGATTGGCTTCGATCTCGGCAGCCACCTGTGCTCCGAGTTGCTTATCCTGATCAACGGTGAAGAGATTAAATCCTTTTCCTTTGTTCTTTTCATTCATCATACCGCAGGCACTGATTACAAGAATTGCTGCGATACCGAGCATAATGCGAGTTGAAAACGTTTTCATGATCACTGATTTTTATGCAATAGGGTACAAATGGTTTACCAAAAATGTGGAGATGAAGGCGAGGCTCCATCCGGTGTATACCTCAAGGGGTGAATGCTTCTTTAAATACAAGCGAGCTGTTAGAGTGATACCCGATGCCATCACTGGGAACAAAAGTGTCCAGAAAGGAAAAACCATGTGACCATAGGCGTAGGCAAAAAGGAATCCGGTTAGAATTCCTGCTCCACCGGCGTGTAGACTTATCTTGATCCAACGGTTGATCAAGGCGTAGCTGACCGTTACAAATACTCCCGAGAGCGGGAGGGCATAAACGTATTTAGGTAGAACACCATTAGGCGCTTTGATCAGGAACAGAAAATAAAGCATCAGGCAGGAGATCAGCATGATCAGCATAGGAATACTCCGTTCGCGCTTATCTTCCATGTCGATTGTGGTGATAATGTTCCACCTTCTCAATAGCAGGAACGCCGCACCCGGGAAAAGAGCACTGAAAATGAGAAACATCGTAAGAACGGCTTCCTTGATCGGGCCATTCATCATGTAAAGGCAATCTCTGTTAAGTATAAAATCCTGATCGTTGGGAATATACATTGCGATCAGCAGACCATAGATTGGCATCAGAAGAGGCAGGAACACCCAGGACGCGATCTCAGAAAATAGCTTCATCAGAGTTCCTTTCTCAGTCTGGCTACAGGGATATTGAGTTGTTCCCTGTATTTGGCGACAGTTCTCCGTGCAATATTGTATCCCTTTTCTTTTAGCAGATCCATTAGTTTTTCGTCAGTCAGTGGCCTGCGTTTATTTTCAGCTTCAATGGCATCAGAAAGGATCTTCTTAACCTCTCTCGTTGAAACTTCTTCACCGGTATCGGTCGAAAGTGATTCTGAGAAGAAATATTTCAGGGGATAGATCCCGAAATTGGTCTGCACATACTTGCTGTTTGCCACACGGGAAATTGTGGAGATATCCAGGCCAACAATCTCGGCAATATCTTTTAGGATCATTGGTTTCAAGTTGACCTCGTCACCCGACATGAAGTAGTCAGCCTGATAATTCATGATCGCACTCATTGTAAGCAGCAACGTCTGCTGACGCTGCTTGATCGCATCGATGAACCATTTAGCGCCATCCAGCTTTTGTTTTACGAACATAAGTGCTTCTTTGTCTGACTTGGATGTTTTTGCACCTTCAGCGTAGAGGCGTAACATCTGCTCGTATTCACGACTCACTTTCAGATCGGGTGCGTTACGGCTGTTAAGTGTAAGTTCGAGCTGGCCTTCGTATTCGGTGATCATGAAGTCAGGAATGATCTGCTGATGGTTCTTGGCAGATTCTTTCATCGACCCTCCCGGCTTCGGGTTAAGCCGCAGGATCTCATCGATGGCCTCTTTAAGGTCCTGATCCTCGATCTCCAGCTTTTTAGAGATCTTATCGTAGTGTTTTTTTGTAAACTCTTCGAAGAACTGTTCCAGGATGATCTTAGCTGTGTACTTTGTGATATCGCCATCCTGCTTGCGGTTGATCTGAAGGAGAAGACATTCCTGCAGGTCACGGGCTCCCACTCCAGCGGGGTCCAGTTCCTGAATGACTTTCAGTACATCTTCAACCTCTTGTTCCGTTATCATAACATTTGCACTAAAGGCCAGGTCGTCCACTATGGCATCAATATCTCTTTTCAAGTACCCTGATTCATCCAGGTTACCTATGATCGTATCTGCAATGATGAATTGATGATCGTCCAGATCGAGGAGGTGCAACTGCTCGGTTAGGCGTTCCTGAAAGGATTGTTCACCTGAAAGGGGAATCACACGTTCTTCGTCGTCCTTTCCCTTGTTGTTTACACGGGTCTTGTAATCGGCAATATCATCGTCGATGTAGTTCGAGATGTCTATATCCAGATCATCATTATCAAACTCATCGTCCTGAGTGTCAAAATCATCGTTCTCATGATCCTCCCCTTCTTCCAGTGCCGGATTTTCTTCGATCTCCTGTTTGATCCGCTGATCCAGCTCAATGGTCGGTACCTGCAGCAACTTCATCAGCTGAATCTGCTGTGGCGAGAGTCGCTGTTCAAGTTTTTGGGTGAGATGCTGCTTGAGTGCCATGACAAAAGTTGATCGTTGATGGTTAATTAATATGAAAAGTTCAAAAGTTCATAAGGAAAATGGTTCAAAGGGTCAAACTGTCTATGGTTTGTATTTTTGACCTTTAAGTCCGGAACTTTTAATATGCTGTATGAATCTATAGATCTTGACAGAGACATCTTCTGAACGCTGTTTAAAAATATTGAATTCATCTTCATTTATCATTTCATTGTCAAACGCTCTGTACAATTGTGATCTGCACTCTCCGGCTGACGCTTTAGCAATCCAAAGATACTGTAAAAACTCTTTATTGCCCCCTCTTTCGAAACCCTCTGCTATGTTGTCACTTATGCTACCGCTTGAACGTATGATTTGCAAAGAGAGTGGTCGGTCAGCCGGATGCGATTTTAACTTAAATAAATGATAAATATCCCTACTGAGCTCTCTACTGTTTTTCCAAATTTCAAGTTGTTCGAATCTCTTTGCCGTTTGTATCGTTTTCATATAGTCAGATTTTGTTCTATTGAAAATAATCAAAAACGAGATAGATTCCAAGATTAAAAAATGAAGTAAGTGACGCCTGCAGGATGTAAAAAAGATCAAACGTTCAAATTGCCTTCGTTGTTAAAGCTACGCTGTTCAAAGTACAAATGCCTTTAGGCGTTCAAAGGTTCAATGCTGCGCTGTTCAAGATTAGAACCCCTTTTGAATTTTTGAACTTTGAACCCATTCTAAAACTCCGCATTCTGGGGTGTTCTTGGGAATGGAATAACGTCGCGAATATTCGTCATACCCGTAACGAACATCACCATTCTTTCAAATCCGAGGCCAAAACCGGCATGTGGCACTGTACCGAACTTGCGGGTCTCCAGGTACCACCATAATTCCTCCTCCGGAATATGGAAAGCTGCACACTTTTCTCTTAGGACATCCAAACGCTCTTCACGCTGAGAACCTCCTACCATTTCTCCTATACCCGGGAAAAGAATATCCATGGCAGCTACAGTTTCTCTTCCCGGTGCACAGTTCTCGTTACGACGCATATAGAATGCCTTGAACGAAGCAGGGTAGTCTGTAATGATCACCGGACGCTTGAACTCTTTTTCTACCAAGTAACGTTCGTGCTCAGACTGGAGATCGGTTCCCCATTCTACTTCATACTGGAACTTTTTCTTCTTGTAATGGTTGGAGTTGCGAAGCACATCGATCGCTTCGGTGTAGGTGATGCGCTTGAAATCATTGGTGGTCACAAATTTCAAACGGTCAATGAGTGAAAGCTCATTCCGCTCGTGCTGTGGTTTTGTCTGCTGTTCAGCCGCTTCCCGTTCGTTTAGGAAATAGAGATCATCTGCACAGTTGTCCATCACATACTGACAGATGTACTTCAGCATTCCTTCCGCAAGATCCATGTTATCGTGAATATCATTGAAGGCTACTTCCGGCTCGATCATCCAGAATTCGGCAAGGTGTCGTGAAGTGTTTGAATTCTCTGCTCTGAAGGTGGGACCGAAAGTGTACACCTGACCCAGCGCAAGTGCCGCAAGCTCCGCTTCGAGCTGTCCGGAAACGGTAAGGTTCACCGATTTTCCAAAGAAGTCTTCCTTGAAGTTGACCGAACCGTCTTCATTCAACGGTGGATTCTTTGGGTCTAGTGTCGTAACTCTGAACATTTCACCGGCGCCTTCAGCATCTGAACCGGTGATGATCGGCGTATGGATGTAATAGAATCCACGTTCATTGAAAAACTTGTGAATAGCAAACGACACTGCATGTCGGATTCTGAAAACAGCCCCGAAGGTGTTCGTTCTGAAACGAAGATGAGCCTGTTCGCGCAAAAACTCGAGTGAGTGCTTCTTCGGCTGCATCACGGTTTTCTGTACATCATCCGGATTAGCTTCACCTATGATCTCAATGGTTTTTACCTGAAGTTCAACAGCTTGCCCAGAGCCCTGCGACTCAACAAGTGTACCTGTTAAACCCACGGATGAAGCAGTAGTGATCTTTTTCAGGACGGCTTCGTCGAACTGCTCAAAATCAACAACAGCCTGCAGCGTGTTGATCGTTGAACCGTCATTGAGTTGTATGAATCGGTTGCTACGGAAGGCACGTACCCACCCTTTTACTAGATACTCGCTTCCCAACTCTGGGCTCGATAGTACGTCGGCAATTTTCGTTTTTTTCATGAAAATCCAATAAGCACGGCAAATGTAATAAGAAAGAACAAAAAAGGGTTGAGCAAAAACTCAACCCTCACTATTCAAGAGTATTTTAATTACATTTTGATGATAATGAACTCGGTTCTTCTATTCTTTTGGTGTTCGTCCTCGGAGCAGCTCGATTTAACAGCACCTTCACATGGACAGTCTACCTTGAGTTTTGTTTCACCGTACCCTTTGCCATAGATTCTGGCAGGGTTGGATATTTTCTTTCGTATGTATTCCGCTGAGGCTTTTGCTCTTTTGTCAGACAAAGCAGTGTTGGAAGCCATGCTTCCTCGACAATCCGTGTGCGAGCCCAACTCAATTTCCATATTCGGATAATCGTTCATTACCTTGACGATCTTATCCAGCTCAATAGCTGCGTCCTTTCGGATAGTAGCTTTCCCCAAATCAAAGTAGATTGGTTTGATGTCAATGATAGTTGCAAGGTCGATACCAACTTCAACCTTAGCGAGTTGAACATCCATGAGCTCATGAAGATTGATCATTCCCGGCTTGGTGATCCCTAAATTCAAAGTTTGTGATTTTGAAAGGTAACCGTCGCGGGTAAGAGTAATTTCCAGATTCAGATTATCACCCAATTTAACATTGTCCAAAGAAGTTATGACCGAACCGGATACCGGTGTTGAACTGCTGAGAAGAATTTTGCCGGTTTTGATATCTTTAATGATCACAGCAACATTATCCAGGGGTTGTGAGTTTGCGGCGTCCGTCACCAGACACATCAGACCAAATGTTGGTGTTCGTGATAATTCACCGTTTGAGATTATCGAAGAAGCATTCTCGGGAACTGATAAGGTTTTGTCTTGCGTGTCGTATCCAGCATTGTTGAAAACCAATTTGTAATTCTTTCCCGGTTCTACTTCAAAGGAATATGCACCATCAGCATCTGCCTCATCAGTTCCCAGAACATTACCTTCTTCATCAAGGAGCGTAACGGTTCCGTTCGGTAGAGGACTTCCCGTGGTAAGATCTGTAATTTGCCCTGATAGTAACGTTTTAAATAGGAATGGTCGAATCAGATTAAAACTATAAATATCATCGCCACCAAGACCTCCTTCCCGGTTCGAAGATACATAGCCGGATTTTCCGTCCGGAAGAAAGGTAAGTCCGAAATCATCCCATTGAGTGTTGATAACCGGACCGCCATGCTGTACCGCACGAATTTTACCGTTTTCATCAAGTTCTGCAACGAAGATATCCAAACCTCCGAGCCCCGTCAATCCGTTCGAA
>Ga0315904_10010502_pt1 | contig 11960 bp, 3 predicted proteins | sample LakEriMetagenome_6_FD_203529 | JGI IMG/M metagenome (GOLD analysis project Ga0315904, IMG submission 203529) | Freshwater fungal communities from buoy surface, Lake Erie, Ohio, United States - Buoy 12 MA120 | ecosystem: Environmental > Aquatic > Freshwater > Lake | place: USA: Lake Erie, Ohio...
AGCGCCTTCTTTGCCAGCGCCTTCTTTGCCAGCGCCTTCTTTGCCAGCACCTTCTTTGCCAGCACCTTCTTTGCCAGCACCTTCTTTGCCAGCACCTTCTTTGCCAGCGCCTTCTTTCCCAGCGCCTTCTTTGCCAGCGTCCTCTGGATTGGGGCGCTGTTGGTCTTGGGCACCCTGAGGCATATCGGTCTGGTCTGACTTTGGTTGGCCGTTCGCTCCCTCGGCTCTCGCTTCTTGTTCTTGCCGGAACTGTTCGATGCGTTCGATCGCCTCACCATCATGCGACGGTGGCTTTCTATTTTCCTGTTTCGGCTTAGCCCCTGAGGAGTTACCATCCGGGGATTGGCTGCCGGAAGGATTTTCCGCATCGCCTGGATCGTTGTTAGAATCCGAGTCCGATTCGCGACCTTGTCCTTTGCCTTGCCCTTTCCTTTCCCCTTGATTCTCTCCTTGCGTAGTTCCCTGGCCCTGACCTTGATCTTGGTCCTGGGATGAGGGTTCTCGAGATTGGGAGTCACTTGGGTTGGAGTCGCTGGTCCCGAGTCCGTTGTTGGAATCCTGGCGAGCGTCCTGGGTTGACTTGGAGCTTTTCTGCTGGTCTTTACTGTCACGTCCCTTGGACTGCGGGGACTCTTTTTTGTCTGGGGTCAGTTCCCATTTCGTTTTGGGCTTGGGCTGCTTGTTTTCCTGTTGGGGTTCAGGTTTCGGGGGAGGCTTCGCGGCATCCTCTCCATCGGGGGCTCGATCTTCGGTGATACGGACCCGGACGGGAGTGCTCAGCGACCGGTTTGGTTTCGGCAACTGGGACTTTGGGTCATGCCGGTTATCGTAAGCCTCGACGACGAGATCGAGTTCTTGGCCAGGCTTCCAGCCATAGGAACTGGGTTGAAGAATCCAACTTCGAACAACTTGTCCGAGGACTCCTTCTTCGGACTCGAAGACGGTGTCTCGGAAGAGTTCGGTGCGAGTTTTGAGTTGCAATTGTTCTGGGGGAGCGCCGAACACGTGCAGCGAAGTGAGTCCATAATCGGGATCACTGCCGCGCAGTTCTAACTCAAGAGAACCGCTCGCGGGTATTTCCAAAACTGCGGGCGTATCGGAACCTATCGCGGCCTCTGGTGGGAGGTCTGCAATGACCTTGACCTGATACAGCACGGGATCTGCGTTCGATTCGCCGAGTTGATTAGTTGCGTGAATCCGATAGGAAGTCACGGTCGGATTGGTAAGTTTCTCGTCGAGTGTCGCGATCCATTGTCCCTGAATTTGTTGATCGACGATTTCCATGTTGACCAGATCGCGGGCTGTCTGAAAAATTCCTCGTTCAAGGACGGGATCGAATTCCAACCTCGCTGCTTTCATCGCCTGATTCGCCGATGCGAATAGCTCAATGCGTGTTCCCTCGGGGACCTCGAACGATCCGGTTTGCAGCAAGCTTCTCGGTTTAAGCTTTGTGTAAGCCGGGTATTGAAGCTCAGTTCGTTCCACGGCGACCAAGGGAACTACCTGAACTTTGACTTCGTAGGGGCCGTCGACCGCATCACCGGCATGAACCCAGTACTTCAAGGGCTGATGGATACCGCCGAACGTTTTCCCGAGGTCGATTTTGTAATTGATACGTTCAATTTCCGGAGTCATCGGTAGGAACTGGTCCACCAATTGGCCATCCGACAAATCGAAGCGAAGGCTTACTTTTTCACCAAGGTGCATCCCTCGTACGGTGACAGTGACCGGGAGCACGGAGCCTTGGGTTACCGTGGTGGATCCGGGCAGTACTTCGAGAATGTTTACCCGAGCCGCCGGAGCGATATTCGCCCACGGAAGCAAAACGCGAGCGAACGAAGTCAGACCGCTCTTGGGACTCGCGAACATGTAGATCGCGCTGCAGAGCAAGCAGCCAAAAAAAGCTGCGGCCAAGCGAACGACCGTGGCCGAATCGGCGATGCTTTGGGAATCCTGGCCATTCAGATTTCGGACTGCATAGCGTCCCAGATAGGAGACGACCCCTTTTGGGGTTTTGGAATCCTCGCGGGACAATTGCAGCCAACTGATGAGACTGTCCTTGCATTCCGGGTATTGCTTTTCGATCATCCGTGCGGCGTGCTCGATATGGATCCGGTGGATCATCGGTGGTACCACGCGGCGCGGGAGCCACCAGCAACTCCAGCCGACCAGCGAACCTAGAACGGCAAAGCGGGCGAGTTTCGTGAGAGGCCACAACCAGTGATCGACCAGAATTGCTACGGTGACGACAAACAACACGACGGTCAGCCACCAAAGCAGGCCGTAAAAAAATTCGGTGCGCCGCATGTTCCGAGCGGCTTGCTCGATGTAAATCGCGAGCGAATCGCGACTCAAGGTGGTCGCATCAACGCCGCCACGAGGTTGATCTGGTGAGAGAGGCCGGACCGGCGACGCGACCTGGGACATCGATCTTCCGTTCTTGCAGGTTAGGGGTCTGACGAGTCGGAGCCATGGACTTCCAAAACTCCATTATAGGCTTGGCTGAACCCGGCGGACTGTCGAAATCGACGGATAGATCGTGGAATTCGTGGCTGCGATCGCGTCCCAAACGTTACAGATGCATCCCCACAAATCCGCCCGATTGCTCGATGATTTGCTGGAGTTGTTCCATGCGTTTGCGGGTCAAGTCCGGGTTTCCCGCCCCAATGTAGCGGTTGAATTCCGAGCAGACTGCATGGTTCACGGTTTCAGAAAACCACCGGACCACATGCTGCTCAAGCCACGGGACATTTTCTTGATCGAGCGAAATTCGCAGTTCCGCGCGCCTGGCTGAGGCATCATTCTCATCCGTGAAAACAACTCCCTCGAATTTGAACGCGATCATGCCACAATCCGGATCGTTGGTAACAAAGAATCGGCAATGGGCATTATGGAGGTAGTAAGCGTTGTGCGTACCGTGGTCGGAGATCGCCTTTTTGATCCGCTCCCATTTCGCGACCAAGCCTGGGGATGCGTCCAACGGGGGATCGAGTCGAGTGACGCTGCGCAGCGGCAGGCAGTCGAAGGCGATATCGACATGCCTGGGATGTTGGATGGCGTCTTGTTGACTCGGAGCATCCATAAGGAGACGCAACTCTCAGATACCTGAAAATGCCTGGTTCAAAAGTTCCCGTTCTTCGATCTTGTGCGATCGAAGCGATCCGGTCGCGGGACTGGCGGATTCCGGCCGTGAAATGAGGCTAAGCGGGAATCGTTTAGCGATCTCATCCCCCCATCGCATCTTCACGAACTGCCACGCCCCCATGTTGCTCGGTTCGTCCTGGTACCAAACGACCGAGGTGCCATCGGCGTACGGCGAGAGAGACCGCATGACCTGATTGACATCCAGCGGATAGAACTGCTCGATCCGAAGCAACGCCACGCTGTGAGCGTTGAGTCGCTTGCGCTCCTCGAGGAGATCATAGTAGGCTTTTCCAGTCGATAGAATCACTCGCGTGGTCGGCGTACCATTCGGTCGATCGTCCGGCAAAACCTTTTGGAAGGAACCGTGTTCGATATCTTCGAGGGTGGATGTGCACGTGGCGTTTCGCAGCAGGCTCTTTGGAGTCAAGACAATCAGCGGCTTGCTCCACTTGGACTTCACTTGACGGCGCAACAAGTGGAAGTACTGGGCTGGTGTCGACGGTTGGGTGACAATGACGTTGTGCTCGGCGGTAAGGAGCAGGAACCGCTCCAGGCGAGCGCTGCAATGCTCAGGACCTTGGCCCTCGAACCCGTGAGGCAAGAGCATCACCAATCGGCTCAGTCGCTTCCACTTGTCTTCCGCGCTGGTAATGAACTGGTCGACGATGCACTGGGCAACGTTCCAGAAGTCACCGAACTGCGCTTCCCACAGAACGAGACCCTCGGGGCAATCGAGGCTGTACCCGTACTCGAATCCTAATACAGCCGCTTCCGAAAGGGGGCTGTTGATGATTTCGATCCGCCCTTGATTGGGATCCAGATTGGCGAGCGATAGATAACGAGCGTTGTTCTCGGTGTCGTGCAGAACCGCATGGCGTTGCGAGAAGGTGCCCCGTTGCGAGTCCTGGCCGGTCAATCGTACCGGGTGACCTTCGAGCAGCAGCGATCCAAAAGCCAGCGCCTCTGCGGCAGACCAATCGAGCCGATGCTTCCCGTCAGCCATCTCACGCCGCTCGTCTAGCAAGCGAACGATTTTCTTGTGAGGAGTGAATCCCGTCGGGTATTGCGACAACTTGGATAGAATGCCAGTCGCGTGGGATTTGGAAATTGAAGTCGTGACGTTTTCCAGGGCAGGTTCGGGACCGCCGAAGAAGCCAGACCAGTATCCCGTCATGCTTTGCAAGTCATACACGAATGGCTCGCTCTTGGCCAATTCAAACTCGCGGGTCAGCTTGGCATGCCTCGCCTCGTCGACCGCGTCGGCTTCTTGACGCGTCATGCCATTCATACTCAGAAGATGCTCGAGGTAACTCTCCCGCACCCCTTTCTTCTTGTCGATTGCCGCGTACATGATGGGCTGAGTATATCGAGGTTCGTCCGCCTCGTTGTGTCCGAGTTTGCGATATGCGTACATGTCGATGACCACGTCCTTCTCGAATTCCTTGCGGAAGTCCATGGCCAAATTCACGACCTGCGCGACCGCTTCGGGATCCTCGCCGTTGACATGGAAAATCGGGATCTGAAGCATCTTGGCAATGTCGGTTGCATACGTGCAACTCCGCCCTTGATCCGGTTCCGTCGTAAAGCCGACTTGGTTGTTCAGGACGATATGGAGAGTTCCGCCGGTCCGGTAACCGGGCAGTTCGCTCAAATTCAACGTCTCCTGAACAACCCCTTCTCCGATGAAGGCAGCATCGCCGTGGATCAGGATAGTCATGTTGTCGGTGCGATGGATGTCGCCATCGCGATCTTGCTTTGCGCGACAACGGCCGAGAGCAACCGGATTGACAAACTCCAAGTGACTGGGGTTAAAACAGAGGCTGATATGGACTTTCTGGCCGGTACTGGTGGTCCAGTCGCTGCTGTATCCCATATGGTACTTGACATCCCCGCCGCCTCGAAACAATTCGGGATTGGGATCGTCAAAGGACCAGAAAATGCTTTGAGCACGCTTGCCCATGATGTTCGCGAGAACATTCAAACGGCCGCGATGAGCCATCGCCATGACCACGTTTCGAGCCCCGTGCTGACCCGCCTTCTCCAACGCACGATCGAGAAGGGGAATCAAACTTTCGGATCCCTCGAGCGAAAAAGTCTTCGAACCCGTGTACTTTTTGCGGATGAACTCTTCGAAGATCGAAGCATCGGCGAGCTTCGTGTAAATGCGCATCTGAACGTCGCGCGATAACTGAAGCCGATTCTCCGTCGACTCCATCCGACGCTGAAGCCAATCGCGAATGTTGCGATTGTCGATATGCATGAACTGGGCACCGATGCTGCGACAGTAGGTATTGCGCAACTTTTCGATGATGTCCGCTAACGTGCGGCCGTTGGTGTACTGAATGTTCGGCGCCGTGAACGGACGACGGAGATCCTCCTCGGTCAAACCATACGACGCAGGATCCAACTCCGGAGGACCTTTGCGAGTCAATCCCAGCGGATCAATTTTAGCCATCAAGTGACCGCGCACGCGGTACTCGCGCACCAACTGATCCACCCGCTCCTGCATCCGAGCCAACCAGAGCGCATCAGGAATTCCCTCCGCTCCCTGGTCCATCGATCCGGCGTCCGACAAGAACCCTTCAGACTGGGCGGAAAGCGAAAACTCCTCGAAGTACTTCCGCCAAACCTCCGAAACGCTGTTCGGGTCGTGAATGTATCGGACGTATAAGTCGTCGATGTAATCGAGACTGTAGGTATTCATGAATGATCGATTCTTTCAAGAAAACTTGTCACCCACTCGCCACTGTGCCTGGACCGAGCATTAATCTCCCGGGAAGAGATAACTGCGACCACATCCCGCGGGCAACCCCAAGGTTCGGGTGATCGTCGCTAAGCCAATGCTAGCGGCAATCAAACTGCCTTTGAAGGGTACGCCGAGCAGGTCCAAATGCAATCAGGTCGGGTTCAGATCGGATTATAGCTAGCGGGAAGGGGCACGATAATGGCGATTTGTAGCGGATAACGTGAAATTGTCGCGCAGATCGAGTCCTTTTTGTTAGCGGGGAAATGCCCCACCTGCCGACCGCACAACACCGGGCGTCTGGGAAAAATGCGCTGGCTTTATCGATCAGGAGAAATTTTCGGAAAAAGTCAAGGTTGCCGGGAGACGGTTCGATAACAAGAGAGCTTGACCGGAGTTTAACGGTCGGGCGACGGTTTCAGGCTACGTCGAGTTTTCCAGCTCGGCGAAGTTTTCCTAGTTCAGTCCACGGAAGGTGTTCTCGTGATCCGCCTAGCCACGATCTGCGTCGCGATCCTCATTGCATTTCCTTCGATCAGCCGCGGCCAGGAGCCACGTCGCACCACGTCGAAGGTCCGACCTGCAAGCACGAGCTCCCAAGGGACGAGAGCCGCAGCGGTCCCTCGTCCGACCCGTCCTGCCGGTCGCCTGGCTTCGAGCCGCCAAAGTCCTACGAGTTTGCTGCAAGAGGCAGAAACCGTTATCCCCTCACCATCGCGGAACGGACCACCGCCTGCTAGCTCGGAAATCATCATGGAAGATGATGAAGTCCTGGTCGAGGACAGCGGCGTCGTCTACGAGGGCTCCCCCGGGTGCGCTTCCTGCGGTGACGCGGGTTGCTCCAGCTGCGGGGATCATCCTTACTCAGCCATCGGCCCGTACGGCATCGATATCTGCAACCCAACGGGATTGGGGGGGCGACGCTTGTGCATTTGCCTCCCTAGCCACGGCTGGGCGAGTGTCGATTACTTGGGTTGGTACCAGTCCGGAATGCAGACGCCCGCATTGGTGACGACATCCCCCGTCGGTACTTCGCAAGCTGCGGCGGGAGTCCTTCCCAATGCCCAAACACTCTACGGGGGCAATGACGACATTCTGTCCGATACCATGAACGGTGTTCGCGTCCGCGTGGGTGTTTGGTCCGCAACGCGTCCCAACGCCGGTGCAGAAGGTGAGTATTTCGGCTTCAGCCAACAGACCGCCACGTTCGACCGCAATTCCACCGGCAGCCCGATCCTGGCACGCCCCTTCTACAACAATGTGACCGGCTTGCAGGATTCCGAACTCGTTGCATTTCCAAGCCTGCTCAGCGGCCGGGTCCAAGTGCAGACCGATTCGCAACTTGCATCCGCTGCGGTTCGGTTTCGTCACATGCTCTGCTGCAGCAACGGTTGTGGATACTCCGCCTTGGCGTGTGCCCCGATCCAAGCGCAGTCTCGCATCGATGCGACCATCGGCTGGCGCTACATGCAGCTTCGCGAAGGCCTCCTCATCACCGAGGACCTGACCTCGCTGGATGCAAACAACCCCGGCTCCTTCCTGATTCAGGACTCCTTCAAGACATTCAACCAGTTCAATGGAGCCGAAGTCGGCGTTCAATGGCTTGGCCGCCGCGGCTTCTGGAGCCTGGAGACCATCATGCGTCTGAGCCTGGGCAACTCGCTGCAACGCCTGGAAGTTCGAGGCACCACTCAAAGCCCCAAGGGTGGCGCAACCAGCCAGGGTGGATTGCTAGCCCAACCTGGACGCAACATCGGCATTTTCGAACAAGAGGAGTTTGCCGTGATTCCTGAGTTGGGAGCGACCGTAGGCTATCAATTGACCGAGCGTCTCAAACTCAACGTAGGATACACCTTCCTTTACTGGAGCAATCTGATTCGCCCAGGGGACCAAATCGATACAACCGTTAATCCGAACTTGCTCCCTCCTGCGATCGCCGGAAATACGTTTCTTGGACCTGCCTTTGAAATCCGAGAAACAGACTACTGGGTGCAGGGTCTCAGCGTCGGTGGCGAATACCGCTGGTAAATTCAACCGACCCAAGAACCGTACCTCAACGGCAACAGGCTTGTGCGTTCTTCAGCGCTCAAGCCTTGCCTCGCAATGCAAGCAATCAAGCGATGTCCGTCAAGGATGTTTTCGGAGGGATTCGACGATGGCACAACTGTGGAAGCATTTGATTTCTTTGATTCGCCGTTCAACCGATTCGAACGGGAGCACGACCGCGACCAAGCGGCGTCAGGATGCGCGGCGCAGACTGCGGATGGAAATGCTCGAACAGAGGCAGTTGATGGCGGCCAACATTCAAGGGGTCGTCTTCCAAGACGTGACGGAAAACGGACTGACCGGCAGCGATCCCCTGATTTCCGGAGTCACCATTTCGTTGTTCCGCGATGGGGGCAACGGCACCTTCGATAACGGTGGTGGAGATGACATCGCCTCCGGAACGGCAACATCAGCCGCGACGACGGGTGCCTATTCCTTCTCGGTCAATACCGCAGGTACCTACTTTGTCGTCCAGTCAACGGTTGCACCGGGCTTGATACAGAGGTCCAGCCAACGGGTCCAAACCGTCACGGTGACATCGGGTGATATCACGGGTAGTGTGGCTACCACGCTCGATTCGTTCAACACCACGCAGCAAGTCGTCACAGCCAACTTCCCTGGCTCGACTCCAGCCAGTTCCTCCCTTGCCGCCCCGGAGGCTACCGGTGGAGAGCGAGACATCTTCGTTGACGCAACCGCTGGCAATGTCAGTGTGGCCGCGAACGCGCCGGCGAATCCAGGCTTGCTCATATTCGACGTTGGAGCTTTGGCCAACGGTTCCCGAATCATCACCTACGACGGACCCGATGGAAATGCCCAGGTCTTGGACAACGTCGGCCTATCCAACTTGAATTTGACGACTGGCGGTGCCAGCGCATTCCGTTTCGTGATGGGTGGGGAAGCTGGAACGCAGTTGACGGTTCGCGTCTTCAGTGGCGCAAATTCCTCGATTCGCACGATTGCGATTCCCACCACCATCCCGGGAGGTGGCCCGACAACTCAGAACGTAGACATCCCGTTTGCCGATTTCACGGTCAACTCCGGTACCGGTGCGAACTTCGCGGCGGTAGGTGCCATCCAGATCGAAGTCTCTGGCTCGAACTCCGCCGATTCCATCATCGACAGCTTCAGCACCGTCGCACCCACGGTCTTCACACGCAATTTCGCGAATCTGGCTCCGATGAGTATCGGCAACCAGATTTTTGCGGATCGGAACAACAACGGCTTGTTTGATACCGGCGCCACGCCTCCGGAAGTCGGAGTCGGATCGGTTCAATTGCAATTGTTCCTGGACTCCAATAGCAACGGTACGTTTGATCCAGGAACCGATACCGCCGCGCTCGACGGTTCTGGGAATGCGATCGTTACAACAAGTAACTCGTCCGGCATCTACAACTTCACCAACTTGCTTCCCGGTGCCTATTTCGTCGTGATTCCAGCGACGAACTTTGCGGCGGGAGGAGCTGCGGTTGGGCATGTCGTCAGTTCCACGGTACCGCCAGGGCAAACGAACAATGCCAATGTCGGCACCGCAATTGCCGGCGGGGCGGTCGTTTCGACGCTTGTCACTCTGGTCGCGAACTCCGCACCCATCAACGATGGCGATAGCGATGCCAACACGAACAACTCCATCGATTTCGGTTTGTTCTCTCAATTCGACGTGACGGTCAACAAAACCAGCACGGCTACAGAAGCAGCCGCAGGTTCGACCATCACCTACTCCGTAACGCTGCGGAACAACGGCCCGGGACCTGCAACCGGCGTGACCTTGACAGATAACATTCCAGACGGTCTCCGCGTGATCAGCGCGACATCGAGCAACGTCGGCGATGTGGTCACGATTCCCGCGACGGCCCAAGACACCACCATCGCCAATCCCGACGACATCACAGTGACCATCGGTACTTTGGCCGCAAGCGCGACGACCCAGCGTACGATTACGATTGTTGCAGAGGTTCTGCCCAATACGGTCGGCTCCGGGATTCCGGCTTCGATTGTCAACACAGCCACCATCAGCGCGCTCGGGACCGAGACGGGCGCTCTGACCAATAGTTCCTCGAATACATTGCCCGTAACACGCAATGCGGTTCTCGCCATCACCAAAACGGGACTCCCGGCCGCAGTACCGGTCGGCAGCAATGTGACCTACACGGTCACACTGCGCAACACGGGTCCTGCCACCGCGCGAAACACCGTCATCAACGACACCTTGCCCGCCGGGCTGAATCTGATCACGGTGACCTCCAACGTGGGTACTGCCACACCAACGCAAGGGGTCGGGAGCAACCCTGACAGCTTCACCGTAACGGTACCGGAGCTGAATGTCGACAGCCCGACCGTCGACACCGATGTCGTGGTCACGGTGGTCGCTCAAGTGTTGGCAGGCATTACCGGCAGTTCGTTCACCAACACCGCGAACGGCGATTCCGATGATTCGGCGCCGGTCAGTGGCAGTGCCACCAACAACATCACGCGCGATGTTGATCTCGTTATCACCAAGACCGTAGCGACCACCCCACCGTCTGGAGCGACACCACCGAATGCCGCACCGAATTCGACCTTCACCTACACGCTCGTCGCTCGAAACGATGGGCCTAATGATGCCACCACCGTTCGGGTTACGGACAATATTCCGGATGGCATCCGAATAACCAGCGTCACCTCGAGCGATGCGACCGACACGATCACCATTCCTGCGACTGCGCAAGACACGACCCCAGCCAATCCGGATGACATCATCGTCAACCTAGGGAACCTGGCGGTGGGTGCAGGCGCTCAAACGACGATCACGATCGTCGGCGTGGTGCTGCCGAGCACGCTGGGGAACTTCACCAACGTCGCATCGATCACAACGACGGACACGACGGCCAACAACGAAACCAATGCGGCCAACAACAGCAGCTCCGTAGCAGCCAATGCTCCTCGCACGGTCGATTTAGCGGTCACCAAAACCGCACCCGCGACAGCCATCGCTGGAAATACCATCACCTACACGATGACTGCGACGAACAACGGGCCGTCCGATGCAATCAATGTGCAAGTTGCCGACAACATCCCCGATGGCATTCGGGTCATCAGCGCAACTCTCAACGGAACTGCGGTAACAGTTCCGCCGACAGCATCAGACACCAATGCAGCGAACCCGGATGACATCATCTTCACGGTCGGCAACTTGGCTTCTGGAGCGAGTGTCAATACGCTTCAGATCGTTGCCGCTATCCTCCCCGCAACCGCTGCCGGATCCTTGATCAATTCCGCGGTCATCAGCACCACCGACGTCAACACGGTGGAAACGCCGAACACGAACAATAGCACGTCGGCAACCACGACCGTCACCTTGCAAAACGACGTTGCGATTACGAAGTCCGGACCGGCGACAATTCCCGCAGGTACAGAACTGACCTACACGCTGAACGTAACCAACTCGGGGCCATCGACGGCGACCGCAGTTGCGGTGAGCGATGCACTCCCCACAGGACTGACGTTTGTCTCGGGAACGTCGACCATCAATGGAAGCCAAGCCGGAACGGTCACCGCAACCGGCAACACGGCCTCAGTAACGATTCCTGTGTTGAATCCAAGCGAAACCGCAGTGGTTACGATTCGAGCGACAGTCGGGGTTTCCGTAACGGGAACGATTTCCAACACCGCTTCGGTGACAGCAGCCAACGATAGTAACACGGCGAACAACACGAGTGCCGCCGCATCGACCAACGTGACCGCCCCTCCCGTCGTTAGTTTTGCCGGTCGAATCTACAACGACGCAAACCGAAGCGGTAACAGCAACACCGGCGACGGTCCGATCGTCGGCGCAACGGTGACGCTGACCGGAACACCGGTGGGATCCACCACGTCGGTGACACAGACAACGACTACCGATGCGAATGGCAATTACACGTTTACGAACGTGAACCCAGGAACGTACGCGGTCAGCACCGGGACTCCCACCGATTTCGTATTTCGTTCCGCCTCGCCGGGAACAACCGGTGGAACGCCGGGAACCAATCAGTTGACCGCCATCAACTTG
>Ga0315904_10010504_pt1 | contig 11959 bp, 9 predicted proteins | sample LakEriMetagenome_6_FD_203529 | JGI IMG/M metagenome (GOLD analysis project Ga0315904, IMG submission 203529) | Freshwater fungal communities from buoy surface, Lake Erie, Ohio, United States - Buoy 12 MA120 | ecosystem: Environmental > Aquatic > Freshwater > Lake | place: USA: Lake Erie, Ohio...
TCTGTGATGACGATCGCGCGCTCATGCTCGCCCTCGCTGATCTTGTCGTGACCATCCCAGGCCTCGACCTGGAAGCGCACCCGCCGTCCTTCGACAGCGATCAGCTCGCCACGTATCGTGAGCGTCATGCCGGGCGGCGTTGCGGCAAGATGTGAAAAGCTGACATGCGTGCCGAGGCTCTGTTCTGCTGGCCAGTCCAAATGCGGAATCATGGCGCGCGTACAAGCCAGCTCCATTAAACCCACCATGTAACCGGTGGCCAGTACTTCCGGCATGTCGCGTGCGAACTCGATATGCTCGCCATACAAGGCGGGGACGACCGAGCGTGGCGGTACAGTTGTCTGCCATTCGAAGCGAATACCGGGCTTGAGCGTCTCTTTCATGTAGTGTGCTCTGGTGAACGACGCGCAGCAATGGCATTGCCTGCACGGCTAACCGATGGCCGACCAAGATAGTTTGAAATAAATTGCCCTGCATCGACGACTGCATTGATATCGACTCCCGTAGTAATGCCCAAACCATCGAGAAGATACAACACGTCTTCTGTCGCTACATTGCCTGTTGCGCCTTTTGCATACGGACATCCACCCAAGCCGGCAACCGAGGCATGAAAAATTGCAACACCAATGTTCAATGCCGCATAAATATTTGCCAAAGCCTGTCCGTAAGTATCATGAAAATGACCTGCCAGCTGCGCTAGCGGGAATTCACTGGCCACATGTTCGAATACGCGCTGCACTTGGACTGCTGTACCAACACCGATCGTGTCGGCAATATCAATCTCATCGCAACCAAGATCGCGCATTCGACGCACCACATCAGCCACTGCCGCGGGGCTGACTTCTCCCTGATAAGGACAGCCGAGTGCACAGCTGATGCTGCCACGCAGTCTTAAACCGTTTGTCTTGGCAGCAGCAGCAACCTCGCGAAAGCGTTCGATCGACTCGGCAATCGAACAGTTAATGTTTTTTTGCGAGAACGCTTCCGAAGCGGCACCGAAAATCACGACCTCATCTGCACGCGCTGCGAGCGCGGCCTCAAAACCTTTCATGTTCGGTACCAAGGCTGAGTACAGTGTGCCCGGGCGACGGCGGATGCTCGCCATCAACTCGGTCGATGTGGCCATTTGCGGCACCCACTTGGGCGAAACAAATGATGCCGCTTCGATATTCGGAAAACCTGCTTCGGACAAACGATTCACCAGCGCCAGCTTGACCTCAACCGGGATGGTTTGTTTTTCATTTTGTAGTCCATCACGCGGACCGACCTCGACCAACTTGACCTTCTCGGGAAAGCGCATCTCAGTTCGCCTCCGGCGCAAATGACAATAGCTGTGCGCCTTCCGCCACTTGATCGCCGACGGCATAGTTCAAGGCTTCGACCTTGCCCTTGGCGGGCGCACTGATCGTGTGTTCCATTTTCATCGCCTCCATAATCAATAGCGGCGCACCTTTTTCCACGCTCGCACCCTCTGCGACCATGAGTTGAACGATCTTGCCAGGCATCGGTGCCGTCAGGCGGCCGCCTTCGGATTCACCCTCGCCTGCATGCGCAATCGGATCACTCCATGAGATGACACGATGCCGACCTTGCCAGAACACATGGAATCGATCATCAAGGCGTATCACCCGACCCGATATGCGCCGCCCCTCTATCAGCAACGATACCTCGGCGTGGTCCACCATGACTTGGGTCAGCATGGTTTCTTCTGACTGATAAGCGATGCACCAGCCATCACGTCGGTAATCGAGGACCAGCTCAGATACCTGGTCATCACATGCAAAGATAAGCTGCCGGCGATAGCTGCCATTCAAGCGCCAGCCCTGCACAGAATCCCAAGGATCGTGGCTAGTAGTTTCCGGCGTCGATAATTTAGCTAACCACAGCGCAACCATCTCGACCGGCACTGGTTCAGTCGGTGGAAACAGTAAGGCATGGTTGCGCTCGATCAGACCGGTGTCGAGCTCGGTATCGGTGAAAGCAGGTGTTGCAATCAATCGCCCCAGAAAGGCGACATTGGTCGCCGGCCCGACAATCTCAATGGCTTGCAATGCCTGCTGCATGCGCGACAGTGCCTGCGACCGATCATCACCATGAATAATCAGCTTTGCGATCATTGGATCGTAATGCGGCGTGATTGCATCACCTTGTCGAACGGCGGCGTCAATCCGTACATCGCCGTGCGCGAACGCCACTGCATCAGGTAAACGAAGATGAAGCAAAGAACCGGTGGAGGGCAGAAAACCTTTCTCAGGGTTCTCGGCATAGATGCGCGCTTCGATGGCGTGTCCATCAATACGCAAGTCCTGTTGCTGCATGGGTAGTGGCTCGCCTGCCGCAACGCGCAGTTGCCATTCGACCAGATCCGTGCCGGTGACCAGCTCGGTTACTGGATGCTCGACCTGCAGCCGGGTGTTCATCTCCATGAAATAGAAACTGCCGTCCTGATTTGCGATGAACTCGACCGTACCCGCACCGACATAGCCCACCGCGCGCGCCGCATTCACCGCCGCCTCACCCATGGCTTGCCGCCGCTCTGGTGTCATTCCCGGCGCAGGCGCTTCCTCGAGTACTTTCTGATGCCGTCGCTGTACGGAACAATCACGCTCGAACAGGTAAACGCAACTGCCCTGGGTATCTGCGAATACTTGAATCTCGATATGGCGTGGCCGCTGTAAATATTTTTCGACCAACACCCGGTCGTCGCCAAAGCTGTTGATGGCCTCACGCTTGCAAGAAGCCAATGCCGCCTCAAAGTCGTCGCTCCGCTCGACGATGCGCATGCCTTTGCCGCCACCGCCCGCGCTCGCTTTCAGCAGCACCGGGTAGCCAATCACATCAGCTTGCTCACGCAGGAAATCGGGTTCCTGGCGCTCGCCGTGATAACCCGGCACCAAGGGCACACGCGCTTTTTCCATCAGCGCCTTGGCTGCTGACTTTGAACCCATGGCACGAATTGCAGATGCTGGCGGGCCGATGAAGACTAAACCATTTATCTCACAGGCCACTGCGAATTCTTCGTTCTCCGATAAAAATCCATAACCTGGATGTATTGCTTCAGCACCCGTATCTCGCGCCGCTGCGATGATGCGCTCAATCTGCAGATAACTCTCTTTCGCCGGTGCCGGGCCTATGAGGACACTTTCATCGCACATCGCTACATGCTGTGACTGTGCATCTGCTTGTGAGTACACCGCGACGGTGCGAATTCCGAGGCGCCGCGCGGTGGCAGCGACACGGCAGGCGATCTCACCGCGGTTGGCAATCAGAATTTTTTTAAACATGCATACTGCCCCGGTTATTTCGTTCTTATTGAGAGACCAGCCGACTCAAATGGAGGGTCATCCCGGCGCAGGCCGGGAACCAGCAACTTTTTCCAAAACCGCTAGCGTCACATCACCCAGTAATGCAATCTCCTCATCCGACACCACATACGGCGGCATCCAGTACACAGTGGTACCAATAGGCCTGAGCAGCACGCCTTGCTGCAAAGCCTCTGCAAAAAATCGTCGCGAGAAACCGTCAGCCACTTCCGGTGTGACATCAAACGCGCAAATCATGCCGGTCTGCCGCGCATTACTCACGTTTGGATGTGCCGCTACTGTCGCCAGAGCCGTACTCAAGTTGTCGGCGCGCACATGGTTTTTCAGCAGCACATCGTCTTCATCGAAAATATCTAGCGTCGCCAACGCCGCGCGGCATGCCAAGGGATTGCCCGTATAAGAGTGCGAATGCAAGAACGCGCGGCTAATGTCTGGGTGATAAAAGGCCTGATAGATATCATCCGTGGTCATCACCAAAGACAGTGGCAAATAGCCGCCGCTGATGCCCTTTGATAAGCACATGAAGTCGGGCCAGATCGCCGCCTGCTCGCAGGCGAAGAAGCTACCGGTACGGCCACACCCAACTGCGATTTCATCCGCGATCAGATGCACGGAGAACTGATCGCACAGAGCGCGCAACTGGCTGAGATAACTCGCCTCATACATCGCCATGCCACCCGCACATTGCACCAGGGGCTCGACGATGACGGCAGCAATCTGTCCTGCCCGGCGCTCCAATAGCGCGCGCATCTGTGACAACGCGTTTAGCTCACCGCTTGCAGCGGGGGACGCCACCACATGGGCACGGCGGTACATACCGCCATAGGCCTCGGTGAAAAGCGGCACATCGGTCACGCCGAGTGCGCCGACGGTTTCACCATGGTAGCTGCCAGTGAGACAAACGAATTCCTGTTTTTGCGGATGCCCCGCATTGCGCCAGGCATGAAAGCTCATCTTCAGCGCAATCTCTACGGCCGACGCGCCATCAGAAGCAAAGAAACAATGCCCGAGCGCGTGATTAGTTTTTGCAGCAAGTCGCTCCGATAACTGCACCACCGGCGCATGCGTGAAGCCCGCCAGCATTGCATGCTCGAGTTTTTCGAGTTGCTCGTTGAGGGCGGCATTAATGCGAGGGTTCGCATGACCAAACAGATTAACCCACCATGAGCTCACCGCGTCCAGATAGCGGCGCCCCTCGTAGTCGTATAACCAGGCGCCTTTACCATGACTAATCGCCATCAGCGGCAGCGTCTCGTGATGCTGCATCTGTGTGCACGGGTGCCAAACGCTAGCGAGACTGCGTGTAACCCAATCGGTGTCTGCTATCTGATTCATTGCTTCGCGATTTACATTCTGAATAGACCAAACTTAGTTTCGGGAATCGGCGCATTGAGCGCGGCCGACAAACCAAGCGCCAGTACCGTTCGCGTATCAGCAGGGTCAATCACGCCATCATCCCAGAGCCGTGCACTGGCGTAGTAGGGATGGCCTTGATGCTCGTATTGCTCACGAATAGGCGCCTTGAACTGCTCCTCTTCTTGCGCGCTCCAGCTACCGCCCTTGGCCTCGATACCGTCGCGCTTGACGGTCGCAAGCACCGAAGCAGCCTGCTCGCCGCCCATCACCGAAATGCGCGCATTCGGCCACATCCACAACATGCGCGGACCAAATGCACGGCCACACATACCGTAATTACCAGCACCAAAGCTACCGCCAATGATCACGGTGAATTTCGGTACCTGCGCGGTTGCGACGGCAGTCACCATCTTTGCACCGTGGCGTGCAATACCTTCATTCTCGTATTTGCGACCGACCATGAAGCCGGTTATGTTCTGCAAAAAGACGAGGGGAATTTTGCGCTGACAGCACAGCTCGATAAAGTGCGCACCTTTCAGTGCCGACTCGGAGAACAGGATGCCGTTGTTGGCGACAATGCCGATTGGCATGCCATGCAAATGTGCAAAACCACACACCAAGGTACTGCCAAAGCGCGCCTTGAACTCATCAAACTCGCTCCCATCGACAATGCGTGCGATCACCTCACGTACATCAAAAGGCTTTCGCGTATCTGTGGGAATTACGCCGTAGATTTCGCTGGCATCATATTTCGGCAAGTCTGGCTCGCGCAGGACGAGTGATTGCGGTTTGCTGCGATTCAGATTGCCGACAATACTGCGCGCCAGTGCCAGCGCATGGGTATCGTCTTGCGCTAAATGATCCACCACGCCAGATAAGCGGGTGTGTACGTCACCACCACCCAGATCTTCCGCGCTCACCACTTCGCCGGTAGCCGCTTTCACTAACGGTGGCCCACCTAAAAAGATCGTGCCCTGATTCTTGACGATGATGGATTCATCGCTCATGGCTGGCACATACGCACCGCCCGCAGTACACGAACCCATGACCACGGCAATCTGCGGTATACCCTGCGCCGACATGTTGGCCTGATTGAAAAAAATTCGGCCGAAATGCTCGCGATCCGCAAAGACATCATCCTGATTCGGCAGGTTTGCTCCACCCGAGTCCACCAGGTACACACAAGGCAAATAATTCTGCTGCGCGATTTCCTGCGCGCGTAAATGCTTCTTGACCGACATCGGGTAATACGTGCCACCCTTCACGGTGGCATCGTTACAAACGATCACGCATTCCTGCCCTTTGATGCGACCGATCCCGGCGATCACACCCGCTGAGGGCGCAGCGTTGTCATACATCTGAAAGGCTGCCAGTTGCGAGAATTCGAGAAAGGGAGTGCCGGGATCAAGCAACTGATTCACCCGCTCGCGCGGTAGTAACTTGCCGCGCGCCACATGTTTGGCGCGCGCTTCCTCACCACCGCCCAATGCGATACGCTCGCAATGCGAGCGCAAATCATCCACTAGCGCCTGCATTGCTGCAGCATTAGCCAAGAACTCCGGCGAGCGAGAGTTCAGTTTGGATTCAATCACCGGCATCTCGGCTGCCTCCGTTTACGGTTTTTCAACTGATGGTTTTTCAAATTCACCATCGACATAAAACCAGAGGCCGTCTTCTCGAACGAAACGGCTGGTCTCTTGCAAGCGATGCGCTTTGCCAGCTACACGACAACGCGCCAAAAAACTCACCGTGCCCTGATCGCCGTCTTGCGTCACGGCTTTCACGTCCAGCCCGAGCCACTTCATGCTTGGGTCGGTAACGGTATCTTGCGGGCGTGTCGACGGATGCCAGGTGGCTTTCAAGTAATCTTCGGCACCCGTGACATAAGCGCTATAACGAGAACGCATTAGTTTTTCAGGGGTGTCAGCGACGGCAGTACCCGCCAGGAAAGGCCCGCAACAGGTGTGGATTTGTTTGCCGCCGCAGGGGCAAGGCGTGTCATTGCTATTCATGGCGTCTCGGTTAGGCTTTGAGCCGGTGCTTTTATGCGTACGTGTGTCGATTGAATTTTTATGCTCGGTGCATTTGCGTCGCGCTTCACGACCAAGTCGTTACGGATATTGCATCAGATTGCGCAGTATTCAGGTTCTCATGCAAGCGCTCGCCCAATCAATATTTTTTGGATATCGCTGGTTCCCTCATAAATCTGACACACGCGTACATCACGGTAAATGCGTTGAACCGGGAAGTCCGCCAGATAGCCATAACCACCATGAATCTGTATGGCGTCGCTGCAAACTTTCTCTGCAATTTCACTCGCAAACAACTTTGCCATCGCTGCCTCTTTCAAGCATGGCACGCCAGCGTCTTTCAAGCTCGCTGCATGCCACACCAATTGGCGAGCCGCCTCGATCTGGGTGGCCATGTCGGCCAGCTTGAATTGCACTGCTTGGTGGTTGAATAAAGGCTGGTCGAAACTTTCTCTGTCTTTGGCATAGACCAGTGCTGCCTCAAACGCGGCGCGCGCCATCCCGACCGCTTGGGCAGCAATACCAATGCGACCACCTTCCAGGCCTGACAAGGCAATTTTGTAGCCCATGCCTTCTTCGCCAATTCGGTTCGCCACGGGGATACGGCAGTCTTCAAACAGAATTTGTGCGGTATCGGAAGAGTGCTGACCCAGTTTATCTTCAACGCGGGCCACGATATAACCCGGTGTATTGGTCGGAACCCAGAAGGCACTAATGCCGCGCTTCCCGGCGGCTTTATCCGTGACGGCCATCACGATACAAACATCGGCATTTTTGCCGCTGGTGATAAATTGCTTCACACCGTTCAGCACATAATGATCACCATCGCGACGTGCACTGGTTCGGAGCGCTGAGGCATCGCTGCCCGCATGCGGCTCGGTTAGCGCGAACGCACCGAGCATGTCGCCACGTGCTAGCGGCTGCAACCATTGCGCCTTCTGCGCCTCATCGGCATAGCTCAAACCGATGCTACAGACTGGGCAGTTATTGACTGAGATGATGGTGGAAGTACCGCCATCACCTGCCGCAATTTCTTCAATCACGATCGCTAGCGCCAGATAATCCAAGCCAGCGCCGCCTTGCGCCTCCGGCACGGCGATGCCAAACGCGCCAAGTTGCGCCAACTGCTTAAGCGCTTCGCGCGGAAAACGCCGCTCGCGATCCCACACTGCGGCATGTGGCAATAATTGCTGCTGCGAGAATTCGCGCAGCGCATCGCGGATCATGTGGTGTTGCTCGGAGAGGATCATGCAGCGAATTGGTTATGTATCAGGTCATATCCATTCATATCAAGTCATTGGATCCCGGCCTGCGCCAGGATGACTCAATTGAGGGCATCAATTTTAAGAACGTCAGTTTTATTTATTCAATCACCAGGCTATTTTTCTTCCGTCGTAAGCCAAAAAAGCCCCTGAGTCCGACGGTTTCAAAGTCTCGATCACCTTGCGCATACCCGACACACTGTCCTGCACTATGACCGTCGCTCCCGGCCCACCCATTTCCGTCTGCACCCAGCCCGGGTGAATCACCGCCAGCGTGAGATCGGGATAATCACGACGCGCTGAATACACCGCCATGTTGAGCGCCGCTTTCGAGGCGCGATAAATCCAGGCGGTGCTGCCACTGGCCTCCGCGATACTACCCATGACACTGGTGATGAAAACAAAGCGACCTTTCGCATCGGACACAAACGGCGCGAGCAAGGGCAGAGACTGCATCGCACCCAGTACGTTCGCATGCATCGCCGCATCGAAATCGGCCAAGCTTGGTGACTCGGTTGCACCTTCCCAGTTGGGTAGCACACCCGCCACATACAACGCGAGGTCAATCTTCTCGCCATCAAGGCGCCATGGCAGCTCGGCCAACGACTCAGGCTTCGTCACGTCAATCTTGAGTGCATGTGCGCCTTCGTCGGTCAGCATCGCCAGCGATGCATCATCGCGGGCCGTGGCGAATACCTTCCAGCCGTCCGTACATAACTGACGAACAAACTCGCGACCGATACCGCGCGACGCACCGATGATCAGTGCTGTGCGCGCCATCAGAACATCTCCAAGGCCATGGCAGTCGCTTCACCACCACCGATACACAGCGAAGCAACACCCCGTTTGCCACCCGTCTTCTTCAGGGCCCCAAGCAGAGTAACGATGATGCGCGCACCGGATGCGCCAATCGGATGGCCAAGTGCGCACGCGCCGCCATGAATGTTAATTTTTTCGTGCGCGATACCATGATCATGCATCGCCGCCATAGCAACTGCGGCGAATGCCTCGTTCACTTCGAACAGATCAACATCACCCGTAGACCAACCGGTTTTGTCATAAATTTTTTGGATCGCACCTACCGGCGCCGTCGTAAACCAGCTCGGCTCTTGTGAATGACGCGTATGCGCAAGGATCCGCGCGATGGGCGTTACCGCTAACTTTTTTGCAGTCGACTCACGCATCAACACCAGCGCTGCAGCACCATCGTTAATCGACGAAGAAGACGCAGCAGTAATGGTGCCGTCTTTCTTGAAAGCTGGTTTCAGCGCGCTTATTTTTTCCGGCTTGGCTTTCAGCGGACCTTCATCTTTCGCGATGACGACATCGCCGCCCTTGCCTGCGACAGTCACTGGTGCAATTTCCCAGTCAAACGATCCGGCGGCCGCCGCAGCTTGTGCGCGCTGTACCGAGGCGATGGCGTAGGCGTCTTGTTGCTCGCGCGTGAACTGATATTTGGCCGCGCAGTCTTCAGCATAGGTGCCCATGGAGCGGCCGCGCTCGTAGGCATCTTCCAAACCGTCGAGCATCATGTGGTCGTAAATCATGCCGTGGCCAATGCGGTAGCCGCCACGTGCCTTGGGGATCAAATATGGCGCATTGGTCATCGACTCCATACCACCAGCGACGACCACGGTATTGGTACCAGCGAGCAGCGAGTCGACGCCATAGATTGCGGCCTGCATTGCCGAGCCGCACATCTTGGACAAGGTCACCGCACCCGCAGAGACTGGAACACCTGCCTTGATCGCAGCCTGTCGTGCCGGTGCTTGCCCCTGCCCCGCCATCAGGCAGTTACCAAAAATCACCTCATCGACAACATCGGCCTTGACGCCGCTGCGCTCGATTGCAGCGCGGATCGCGACTGCACCAAGATCAGCGGCAGCCAGTGAGGAGAAGTCGCCTTGAAACGCACCCATTGGCGTGCGCGCTGCACCGACAATAACAATCGGGTCTTGCATGATGATCTCCTGTGTTCACACCGCCTATGCGGTTGGCGCACCGGCGCCTTGCTGATGAATAAAACGAATCTCTTGCGGGTAAGGGAAGACATCCTCAACCTGCCCCTCGAGGATGCGCGCTTTCTTTTGCCGCCAATAGTCGGCACTCAATAAGTCTTCGTGATACTTCATGAAGTAGTGACGCACTTTGAGGTTGCCGAGCAAGAAAACACCAAACTGCTCCGGGAAGACGTCATTCTTGGCGACCGAGTACCAAGGTTCGCTGGCCATCTCGTCTTCCTCGTTGCGCGGCGCCGGGATATCGCGGAAATTGCAATCCGTGATGTACTCGATCTCGTCATAGTCGTAAAACACGACACGGCCCTGGCGGGTGACGCCGAAATTTTTATAGAGCATGTCTCCGGGAAAAATATTCGCGGCCACCAAGTCTTTGATGGCATTGCCATACTCGCGCACGCCATGTTCCATCTTCTCATCATCGCCGGCTGCCTCGGCCTCGGTGAGCCAGATATTCAGAGGCGTCATACGGCGCTCGATATAAAGGTGGCGAACGATCACCTGATCATTTTCTTCTTCGATCAGCGATGGCGCCACTTCCTTCAACTCGTCGAGTAATTCATCCGGAAATCGCGAACGCGGAAAAGCTACATTTGAATACTCCAGCGTATCTGCCATACGGCCGACACGATCGTGGTATTTGACAAGCAGGTATTTCTCCTTGACTAGCTCGCGCGTGGTTTCTTTCGGCGCCGGGAAATGATCCTTGATTACCTTAAATACATACGGAAAGGACGGCAGCGCGAATACCACCATCACCAGCCCGCGTATACCGGGTGCGATAGCAAAGTTGTCGGAAGAGTGTGCGAGGTGATGCAAGAAATCGCGGTAGAACGCCGCCTTGCCCTGCTTCTGTAAACCGAGAATCGTGTAAATCTCGCCGCGCGGTTTGCTGGGCATGATGTTGTGCAAAAAATTCACATAGGCTGACGGCACTTCCATGTCGACCATGAAGTAGGCACGCGTAAAAGAAAACAGCAAGGTAATCTGACTCGGGTCCGTCAACAAAGCATCGATGAATAATGCGCCGCGCCGATTGTGCAGCACTGGAATGACAAAGCCGTGGCTCTGACTGCCATTGACCAGCTTGCCGACCAGGTAAGCGCCCTTATTGCGCAGAAATGGTGAAGACAATACCTGCAGCTGGTAATTCGCCTCCTGATTTTCATTGCCGGGTAAAGCGTTTAATCGCGCCTCGACCATAGCAAGGTCATGCTCAAGATCAGCGAACTCGCCGGCGAATTGGAAATTCGTGACCATGCGGCGCAGCGCATTGCGCATGCCATCTTTCGCCGGGTAGTACACACGATAGGCGGGAACGCTCTCACGCGGCTCGATGTACTCGGTGGAGATGGTTGGCCAGACGAAAATGAAATCGTTATTGAAATAGGTACGGTGCAGAATACTGCAACACACCGAGTTGAAAAACGTCTCGGCCAGCTCGGGCTGACGGTGCTCGGTCAGCATACCAATGTAGTGCAGCTTCACCTCGCGCCAGACGGTATCGGTCAACTCATCTTGGGCGTATTCATCCTCCAGCGTCTGCACGCATTCCTGGACCCGCTGATCATAAAAGGCAATGCGCTGGCGCGCCTCGGCCTGCGCCTCTTTCCAGGTTGATTGTTCAAAGTGTCGGCGCGCTGCCTGACTCGTTTCGCGAAACAAGCGATAGTGCTTGTCGAAGCCATCAATAATGACGCGCGCTATATCGAACGCGATTTGTGACGACAACAGCTTGGGAAAGTGCTGCATGGCTAGCGAAATCCTTTCAAGCGGTTTCGGCGAATAATTCGCGGCCGATCAACATACGACGAATTTCACTGGTGCCGGCACCAATCTCATATAACTTCGCGTCGCGCCACAGACGACCCGTCGGGTAGTCATTGATATAGCCGTTTCCGCCAAGCGCCTGAATTGCCTCACCCGCCATCCACGTCGCTTTTTCTGCGGAATACAGAATTGCGCCTGCA
>Ga0315904_10010508_pt1 | contig 11957 bp, 12 predicted proteins | sample LakEriMetagenome_6_FD_203529 | JGI IMG/M metagenome (GOLD analysis project Ga0315904, IMG submission 203529) | Freshwater fungal communities from buoy surface, Lake Erie, Ohio, United States - Buoy 12 MA120 | ecosystem: Environmental > Aquatic > Freshwater > Lake | place: USA: Lake Erie, Ohio...
TAGCCGCTATCCTTGAAAAAGACAATGCAGTTGAAGATTTCCGCAAACTGATAGGGGCCACCGATCCTGCGAAAGCTGAACCCGGAACCATCAGAAACCTTTTTGCCAAATCAATTGAAGCCAATGCCGTCCACGGTTCCGACAGCAATGAAAATGCTGACATTGAAGGCAACTTCTTTTTCTCACGAATGGAAAGATTCTGATCTTTTGAGCATAATCTGAGTCAAATAAAAAACCCGGCCATGTGCCGGGTTTTTTATTTTTAAATCATCTCAGGAAATTCGGACCTCTTTCACGTAGTTACCCTCTAAAAGTCTGTTCATTTCATTGAGGATTTTCTCTCTTTGAAACATCAGTTCTTCTTTCAGCGGAGCTGATGTTACCCGAATGGTCAACACTCCGGAAGCAAGATGAATGTCTCTGGTTCTGTTGGTAATAGCCGGTCCCATCAGTTCATCCCACGAATTGCGAACCCTTACTTCATTGATCTTGTCCCGCAATCGATAGGTATCGAGCAGTTGATCAATAGCTTCTTTCAGACTGTTTTCGTTTGACTTTCTCATAATTCCACAGCCTCCTCAGCCGTTTTGACCATTCCGTCCCGAACCAGGAAATGTCGGTATGGTATGGCTAATTTATCAAAAACAGTTGCAAGACGCTTGGTATGACTATCGGTGATGAAAAGCTGGCCGAACTCATCCCTGCTGACCAGTTCCATCAGTCGCTCCACCCTGTTCTCATCAAGTTTATCCATAATATCATCCAGCAACACGATTGGTTTGGAGAATCCGCGGCTCCTGAGGTAACTGTAATGAGCGAGTTTCATGGCAATGACAATCGATTTCTGCTGACCCTGTGAAGCGTATTTTCTTGCCGGAAAACCTTTGATTTTGATGATGTAATCATCTTTGTGAACACCAGTGGAAGTATACTGTAGTTCCAGGTCCCGGCTGCGCGATCCGGTCAGCAGTTGCTCAGGTGACGAATCATTATAGTGTGATTCATACGACAGAGAAACATCATCATTGTTACCGGAAACAAAATGAAAGAGATCAAGAAAAAAAGGATTGAATCCGTCTATAAATTCCTTGCGTGTCTGATGAATTTTGGTTCCGTAAAGTAATAATTGCTCATCCCATACGCTGAAAACACTCCAGTTCACCAACCCTTTGGCCGTCATCTGTTTCAGTAACGTGTTTCTTTGTAAAAGTACCTGATTGTAACGGATCAGATCATCAAGATAACCGTGATCGAATTGGGAAATGATGCTGTCTGCAAACCTTCTCCGAAGTTCACTGCCACCGTTGAGTAATTCCTGATCTGTGGGGGCTATCATGACCACCGGAAAGGCCCCTATATGGTCACTCAAACGTTCATAATCATTCCTGTTACGTTTGAATTGTTTTTTCTGACCTGGTTTAACGCTGCACATCAGTACTTCCGGGGTTCCGTCTTTATCAAATTCACCCTGAATCATGAAAAAGGGTTCACCCTGAAGTATATTCTGGGAGTCAGCCGAGTTGAAGTAACTTTTGGTCATGGAAAGATAATGGATCGCATCGAGCAAATTGGTTTTTCCTGATCCGTTCAGACCGGTAAAAAAATTAACCGAAGGGTGAAACTCAATGGTTGCTTCCCGGTAATTTTTAAAATTCAGAAGTGCCAGCTTTCGCAGAAACATATCATTGCAAAGGTACGAAACCGGCTGTTGCAGAAGGGTTTGAAAGGAGTTGAAATTGTGCAAAAGGCAGGGTTATCTTAAGGAGTTCCTTTTCAAGTTTAATTTCTCAAAATCAAATGAATATGATCAAAATAACAGGCTGGTGTGAATAACTTTTGACTTCTGCTGGCGCTGCGCATCTGTTTTTCCTAAATTTGTGTCATATAATTTTTCAACCTGCGGAGCGATTTATGGAAGAAGACGATGATGATTTCGAAGGTCAGGATGAGTTGAATGAAAAACTTGAACTCTCCGTCAGCCGCTACGAGGAAATGCTTAGAAAGCAAGACAAGTATTTTTTCGATGTTGATGCACTGATCCGGATACTGGATTTTTATACAGAAAAGGGCGAATACAATAAAGCCCTGGACGTTGTGCGATATGCTTTCAGTTTGCACCCGAATTCGGTCAATTTACTGATGAAACAGGCACATTTGTTTGCCATAACCGGCCAGGACAAACGTGCTCTTGATACTCTTGACAAGGTGGAGCGGATCAGTCCTTATGACATGGATTTGTATCTTGTCAGAGGCAATATTTTTAATACTCTGGGAGAATTCAGCTCGGCATTGGAATGCTTCAAAAAAGCGTTGCCATTGGCCGAATTGAAGGATGAGATCTATTTCAGCATGGCGATCACCTACCAGAATATGCAGAATTACCCAAAAGCAATCGAGCATTTCAAACTCGCTATTAAATCGAATCCCGGTTATGAGCTGGCCATGGAGGAGCTTACTGCCTGTTTGGGTTTGACCGGCAAACTTTCCGAAGGAATCAACTTCTATAAGGAGCTCATTGATGCTGATCCCTATTCATACGCCGCCTGGTACAATTTGGGCGACATCCACTGTCGTTTGGGAAATTATGAGGATGCACTTCACGCATTTGATTACTGCCTGCTGATCAGAGATGATTTTGCTCCTGCCTACCTGGATCAGGCCCATGTGCTGGCCATGCTAGGACATTTTGAAGATGCTATCCAGAAATACAAGCAGACTTTCGAATACTTTAATCCGGACGGTATCACCTACTTCAACATTGCTGAATGCTATGAGAAGCTGGAGAAAATGGATGAAGCCCGTACCTATTACAAAAAAGCTGTCAGACTTTTGCCGGAAATGGCTCAGGGTTGGTATGGTATCGCATTGACTCTTGAATTCGAAGAACGCTGGTATGAAGCCATACACTATGTGAAAAAAGCGCTCGAAAAGGATCCTACACATCCCGAATATCTTCTTTTGCTGGGTGATTGTGAATTCAATCTGAACAATCTCAGTGAAGCCTGGGAATGCTATCTGAGGGTTACCCAAGATGATCCGGCCTATATCGATGGCTGGCTCTCCCTGGCTCACTTCCTGACTGAAACCGGGAATCCCCAGGAAGCAGTCAATGTCACTGACAAAGCACTTGGGCTGCTGCCTGAATGCGCTGAACTTATTTACAGGCAGGTAGTCAATCTTTATTGCGCAGGTTATCTCAATGAAGCTTACGAATACCTGGAAACTGCCATGGAAAAGGATTTCAGCCAGGCCGGAATGCTGTTTGAGCTCTTACCCTCTCTCAGAAACGATCAGTTCCTAATGAACATGATCAACAACAAAAGAAACAATTCATGAATTTTCCAATCGGGCAAATGCCCCTCAGGTCCTCCAAGCCACGCCAGTCAGGCATAACCATGGTGATGGATAAAGGACTGAGTATCCGTGAAGCTGAAGACCTGGTACAAGGCAGCGGCGAATTTATTGATGTGATAAAACTGGGTTTTGGCAGTTCCCTGATCACTCCTAAACTTGATGATAAGCTTGCTGTGTACAAGAATGCAGGAATACCAGTATACTTTGGAGGTACTCTGCTCGAAGCTTTTCTGATCAGGAATGAATTCAGACAGTTTATAAAGTTGCTTGCCAAATATAAGATCACCTTCGCCGAGGTATCCGACGGATCCATCGTTCTACCTCACGATCTCAAATGCAAAATAATACGAACTCTCAGTAAAGATCATACAGTTGTTTCTGAAGTAGGAAGTAAAGAGGAAGGTATCCTGATTCATCCTGCCAGATGGATTGAAATGATGCAGAAAGAGCTCGAGGCCGGAGTTTGGAAAGTAATTGCTGAAGCACGCGAAAGCGGCACCGTGGGTATTTATCGCCCCAGTGGAAAAGCACATGTGATGCTGATTAATAAGATTGTGAGCAAAGTACCTGCCGAAAAAATCATCTGGGAAGCACCTATCAAATCTCAGCAGGTGTATATGATCAAACAATTCGGAGCCAATGTGAATCTGGGCAATATTTCCCCTCTTGAGGTCATAGCTTTGGAGAGCCTGAGACTTGGTTTGAGAAGTGACACATTCTTTCAGTTTCTCGATAACCCCTCTGCTGAAATTACAGATATTACAATCTGATTAAATACACATCTACAATGAAAGAAGTTACCGTCAGTGAGCTGAAGGAAATGATGGATCGTCATGCCGATTTCCAGTTGATTGATGTTCGTGAAGAACATGAATACGAAATGGCCAATCTGGGAGGAGAATTGATTCCTTTAGGAACCATCTTGTCCAATACCGATAAAATCAGTCGCGACAAGCCGGTGATTATTCATTGCAGGAGCGGTGCCAGAAGCGGAACAGCAGTGAAAGCACTGGAGGCTCAATTTGGCTTTAACAACTTATCCAACTTAAAGGGTGGAATTTTAGCCTGGGCTCAGGAAATTGACCCCACCCTCCAGGTTTCCTGATTATTTTCTGAGGCTATGAAGAAGGACCGAAAGTTTAAAGACCATTTGCTTCTCTTCTCCAAAGGTATTGCCATGGGAGCAGCCGATGTGGTGCCGGGTGTTTCAGGAGGTACCATAGCTTTCATCACCGGAATCTATGAAGAACTGATCCACTCAATTAAAGTTATTTCGCAGTCGGCTCAAAAGGATCTTGTTAAAGGCCGGATTGGAGATTTCTTTAAATCAGTAAACTGGGTTTTCCTGATTCCTCTGCTTGCAGGCGTAGGAACCAGTATTATACTGCTTTCAAAACTGGTTCTCTACCTTTTGGAATTTCATCCCATACCGGTTTGGTCGTTTTTTTTCGGACTCATCATTGCATCTACAATTGTTGTGTATCGTAAAATCAAGACTCACAACTTATGGGTCATTCTGTCGGCTCTGATTGGTGTGGTGATTGCTTACTGGATTACCATAGTCTCTCCTACTGAAACCAGAAACGACCTTTGGTTCATTTTCATTTGCGGTGCCATTGCTATCTGTGCGATGATTCTGCCGGGTATTTCCGGAAGTTTCATTTTGCTTTTGATGGGTAAATATGAATACATCCTGTCATCACTTCAGGAATTAAAGTTCAGTATTATCTTCACTTTTATGGCCGGCTGTATCATTGGCTTGTCGGTTTTCGCCAGATTCCTCGACTGGCTTTTGGCCCGATACCATGATCTCACCGTGGCTCTGCTTGCCGGATTCATGGTTGGATCGCTGAATAAGGTTTGGCCGTGGAAAGAGGTGGTACAAACCGTTACCAACAGTAAGGGTGAAGTGACAGTATTGCAGGACAGAAATGTATTACCTGCCAATTATACTGCCATCACCGGTCACGATTCTGATATTGCAATAGCCGTTGCTCTTGCAGTTGCCGGGTTTGTACTGGTGATGTTGCTGGAGAAATTTGGCAATAAAGAAGAAGTGCTGCAATGACCCGATTGGGGTTGATCGGCCATAGACTTTCCCATTCCTTTTCAGGAAGGTATTTTGCCGATAAATTTGCCCGTGAAAGCCTGACAGATCAATACGAATACATGCTTTTTGAATTGGCTGAAATCAGTCAGGTCGTTCAGCTTGTACATGAGCAACGGAACTTAGCCGGTTTCAATGTGACGATTCCTTATAAAGAATCTGTTTTACCTTTTCTGGATGAAACAGATCCTGTTGCGCTGCAAATTGGTGCAGTAAACACTGTTGTAGTTATCAGAAGCCAGACCAGTGATAAACGAATCAATCTGAAGGGCTATAATACAGATGCACCGGGATTTGAAGCTGCACTGAAACCACTACTCCATCCACATTCAAATAAAGCGCTGGTTCTGGGAACCGGAGGTGCCTCAAAAGCCGTTTCTTTTGTTTTGGATCAATTGCAGATCGGTTATTTAAAAGTAAGCCGTCATCCCGCAGGAGCTCAAACCATAGGATACGGCGCGATCAATGAATCCATCATGGATCAATACGGCATCATTATCAATACCACTCCCATCGGAACCTATCCGGATATCAAGGCTGCACCACCTTTACCCTACCACCTTGTTAGATCCGGACATATTCTATTCGACTTGGTTTATAACCCTGCAGAAACTGAATTCCTGAGGCTGGGAAAACTGCATGGGGCAACAGTCAAAAACGGTTATGACATGCTGGTCAGACAGGCAGAACTTTCGTGGAAAATCTGGACTGCGCAAGCGGCTTTGTAAAAGCACATTCATTATCTTTCAGTGGTGATACAGATACCAAAACTTCCGGTGTGGATTTACGTTGTGCTCGCGTTGCCTTTGCTTTTCATCAGAGTCAGTAATTCGCACGACTGGGGCGACGATTTTGCCCAATATCTCCTGCAGGCTCAATATATTTCCGGCAACTTGAATGAATTGCCGGTAAAAGCCACCTCAGGACACGGGCCTGAAATGAAAGGGGTGTTTTTTTCCGCTCTGCTGGTTCCTGTGACCTTGTTTTTTGACGTTCACGAAATCATGGCAGGAAAAATTTTAGTCAGCCTGACCCTGATATTATTTGGTTTTGCCGTTTGGCAATTATTCAAAGTCAGATTCGGAGATTTCAATGCGCTTATATTGGCGCTTTGCCTGATATATAACTTTCAGTTTCTCCGAATCAAGGATCAGATACTACCCGACTTTTTGTTTGGAGCCATAATCATTTTTTCATTTCTGCTGTTAACCAGCCGGAACAGGAACTCCATTTATGTCGGTCTCATTCTGGCCGCCATAACAACAGCGGTAAAATCGGCAGGAATTGCAGTTGTCATGACAGCTGCAATTATGTTGTTATCAAACAAGATTCACTACATCAAAACACTCAGGGAGAAAATCAAAGCCATGTCATTTATGGCCATCACTCTGCTCACCATATTTATGATTGAAGTATGGTTGTCGGGTTCAAAGCCTTCCCTGATCTGGTATACCAGGACAACTGTTATGGGTGCGGGATTATCCATGATTTCGGAAAACTGGTTCGCGTATAAAAAAGGGCTTTCGGGTTTTTTCGAATTTGAAGTTCCCATGATGTTTAATGTGGTCTTCAAATGGATGTTTGAATTGATTTTCGCAGCTGGGTTGTTATACCGAATCATGCTCAGACGTGAATGGCCGGAAATTTTCATCAGTATCTATATCATTTTCCTGTTGCTTTATCCATACAATCATGATCCTGTCAGATTTTTACTTCCTGTAGTGCCTTTGGTAGTTTTGATAACGCTGGAGTCGTTGTTTTGGCTAATTGATAGATTAAAAGTACCCTTGGCACTTACATTCACCGCGATCGTTTTCGGGTTGCTCACTGTTCAAACAGCCAGACTGGAGCTGCAAAGAAAAATCGAATACCCAACTGAAAGCCGGGCCTCAGTCGAGCTCATTGAATTTCTGTCGGCACACATTCCACCCGGAGAGCTGGTTGCTGACACCAAACCATGGACGATTGCCTACTTAACCGGCATCAGGGCAGTTCCGTTCAATGCCGCTTACCTTTCTGATTACAGAATCATTCGAACGCAAGGAATAGATCTGTTTTCAGATCCTCTTGCGATGACCGATAAGGTGGTATTTAAAAACACCGAATTCACCGTAATCAGCAATAAAGACAATTAGTTGCTGATATACAGACAGATATACACAGGCAGTTTTAAACATTTCAATCTTTTGAATTGTTTAAATGCGTAAATCAAATGCCGAAATTAAACTCTAAAAAAGCCTAATTTTGACCTATTGCAAACCGATCGAACATGACTACTCAAGACACTCATTTTTCCACCCGATTGAAATTTATCGCATGCCTTATCGGATTAACTGCTCTGGCCAGATTACTCCCCCATGAGATGAATTTCACTCCGGTAGGCGCCATAGCACTCTTCGCTGGTACTTATATCACCAATAAAAGAATGGCCTTTACCTTGCCTTTAATTGTTCTTCTGGTCAGCGATGTTTTGTTGGAATTATTCTATGGAACCGGCTTTTACCGCGATATGATTTTTGTTTACGGAAGTTTTGCTCTGGTGGTGATGATAGGATTCCTGCTTCGCGGCAGGGAACAGCGTCAGACCATCATGGTTGCCTCTCTTGTATCATCAATTGTTTTCTTTCTGGTTTCCAATTTTGGTTCCTGGCTGATGTACAACATGTACCCTAAATCTCTTGAAGGACTGGTAAACTGCTACATTGCCGGAATTCCTTTTTTCAGAGGTACGGTAATGGGTGATTTGTTTTACAATGTGATTCTTTTTGGGGTATTCGCTCTTGCCAAATGGCGTTATCCTGTGCTGGCTACCGAAAAAGCCTGATTGTTGAGGGACTTGCATTCCCTTCAAAATTTTACTGTCTTTAGTAAAATTGAATTAAATGCCATCTGGTGGCAAGATAACGCTTGCATTCTTGTTTCTGATAATTCCTTTCGGAGCTATGGCTCAGGAAAATCAGTCTGACTACTTCCGTGACCGGAACGGCGACACCTGGCATCAGTTGTTCCTTGAAATTAAGGGAGCGGAACTTCTGGAAATGAAATATCTGAAAGATACTGTTTTAATTCAGGGAGAATTAGCCTCTGACTGCTTTTCGGTTGTGTTCAGGAACTACAATGGTAAAGGTCCTGTTACATTAAGTATCAGAGATTCATCCGGACACGTATAAGAGGTAACTAAAAGCAAATGCTTTATAGACCCCATGTTGCTACACCGGTAGCCGTGAAATCCGGTCACTTATTCTGAAGTAATTCTTTTGCCCTCTTCAGCTCAGAATTGAAGTTGGCTTCTGTCATACTTGCATTTCCCTTGAAGTAGAATACACCACCCCAGGTATAAACTACCTTACTGAAAACATCCTGTGAGGCGGCTCTTTTGATAACAGTCCTGTAAATGGTTCTGTTATTTTCCGTGATGGTTTCGTCTGAGATTCCTTCAGGGTAATCCTTGTCAATTGCAGGAAGAGTATTGGATGCAGTTGGACTGGATTTTGTTGTATCGCGAACCGGCTGGCTAGCCTTGGCCAGGGCTTCTTTCTGAGCCTCAATCTCACGCTTTCTCTTTTCTTCTGCATCACGTAAGGCCTGCTGTTTGGTGGCTTCTATCTGAGCTATTCGGGCAGCTTCTTCAGCCTTGGCAGTGCTGTCAGCTATGAATTTGGCGCGGGCTTCAGCCTCCAGCCTGGCTTTCTCTTCTGCTGCAGCCTTGGCAATTGCGGCTGCTTCCAGACGAGCTTTTTCTTCAGCTTCAGCTTTGGCTTTTGCCTCGGCTTCCAGGCGTGCTTTTTCTTCTGCTTCTTTTTTGGCTTTTTCCTCTGCTATCAACCGGGCTCTTTCCTCTGCTTCAGCTTTGGCTCTTGCTTCAGCTTCCAGTCGTGATTTTTCTTCGGCTTCACGTTTGGCTTTGGCTTCCGCTTCTACACGGGCTCTTTCCTCGGCTTCTTTTCTGGCTTTCTCTTCAGCTTCCAAACGTGCTTTTTCCTCGGCGTCGCGCTTGGCCTTTTCTATGGCCTCCAAACGTTCCTTTTCTTTAGCTGCGGCCATTGCAATTGCTGCAGCCTCCAGACGTGCTTTTTCTTCAGCCGCCAGCCTGGCCTTTTCTGCTGCTTCAGCCTTAGCTCTGGCATCCGCCTCTGCTTTAGCCTTCGCATCCGCTTCTGCTTTAGCTTTTGCTTCAGCTTCTTTTCTGGCCTTTTCTTCAGCTGCAAGCCTTGCTTTTTCTTCAGCCTCGGCTTTAGCTTTCGCCTCTGCTTCTAAACGGGCTTTTTCTCTCGCTTCAGCATCTGCCTTGGCTTTTGCTTCGGCTTCCAGTCGTGCTTTTTCCTTCGCTTCTGCAGCTGCCTTGGCAGCAGCTTCTGCTTCAAGACGGGCTTTCTCGGCAGCCTCCTTTCGGGCTTGTTCCTCTGCTTCTTTCTTTGCCTGAGCTTCAGCCAACAGCTTCAACCGTTCCGCTTCGCGCACTTTGGCAAGAGAATCTTCCCGTGCCTGTGCAAGTGCCTTTAGTCTGGCTTGTTCCTCAGCAACCTGCTTCTGTAAAATGGAATCCTGACGCGCTTTCTCTACGGCAGCAAGGCGCATCTGCTCTCGCTCGATTTCTTTGGCTTTGGCTTCTTCCACCTTCTTTCGTTTGGTTTCTTCAGCCAATAGCTTTGCCTGCTCCGCTTTTTCAGCATTCAGTTTCGCCAGTGAATCAGCCTTGGCCTGAGCTGTTGCCTTGGCCTCTTCCTGTCGTTTTTTCTCAAGCTCAACTTTAATTTCCTGCTTTATTTTTTCGTTCTCCGCTTTTCTGGCGCTGGTATAGTTAGGATCGTAAGTAAAGTCCTCATACATGTCGCTAAAAGCATATTTGGCAACAGGCTTTTGCAATGCTTCCGGTTCATCAACATTTTCAACCTTCGGCAACAGGTCAATTTTATATTTCAGGGAAAAAATCTGCGACTGAAGATCATCCGGCACTTTGGTATCAAACTCAACAGACTTGGAAAAACTGCCGTTCTTGTTATAAATGATCACATAGCTGGAATTCAGCTCGAGGTTAACAATGAATCTGCCGCCATTGTTGGTAGTCACTTGATCGATCTTTTCATTGCCTTTCATGACGGTAATGGTAGCGCCTTCCAGGTTTTTACCCATCTGGGAAACTGACCCGACAACTTCCAGGTAGCCGGTTGCCTGTGCTTTGGCTTCAAATGAAAGATTGGCAAAAAGAACCAGTGCTGTTATGAAAAGCGCAGTTTGCCTGAGGATGAATTTTAACATATTGTTTTTCCTGATTTTCCTTTAATGATAACCGATTAGGCGGATGATGGTTTTAGTGATATTCCATAAAGACATCCGATGACTTACGCATGGCTTCCATGAAAGGTTCTGTTTTTATTGAACTAATTGCACCCTTTTCTTGCAAAAAGGAAACCAGATTCTCAGTGGCCAGGTTGCCTGTGAGTGCATCTCCGGCCATCGGACAGCCTCCAAACCCTTTTATGGCGGTATCAAATCGCCGGCAGCCGGAATCCCATGCTGCCTCCACCTTCGACTTCCAATTATTTGGTCTGCAATGTAAATGAACTCCAATTTCCATATCGGGAAAGGTGGAAAGCACTGAATCTACCATGTATGCAACATCTTCCGATCTGGCAATTCCAACGGTATCAGCCAGTGCAAATCTCGATACACCGGCATCCCTAAGCTTCGCAATCCATTCTGAAACCACACTGGAATCCCATTGATCTCCGTAAGGATTTCCAAAGGCCATAGAGATGTAAACGAGCAGTTGTTTGTTGTTGACGGAAGCTGTTTCCAGTATAGACTGTACTGTAGTGAAGGAATCCGCAATTCCTGCATTGGTATTTCTTCTCTGAAAGGTCTCCGAGACTGAGAACGGAAAGCCAAGGTATCTTATTGCCGAAAACCGGGAAGCCTCTTCAGCGCCTCGTGTATTGGCCACAATCGCCAGTAGTTCGGTAGGGCCTGATAAGTCAAGTCCTCCCAGCACCTCCGCAGTATCACGCATTTGCGGGATAGCCTTGGGAGAAACAAAGCTGCCAAAATCGAGACGGTCAAATCCGACTTTAAGCAACTCGTTCAAATAGGAAATCTTGAGTTCAGTTGGAATGAAATCATGCAAACCCTGCATAGCATCCCTGGGACACTCGGTAATGAAAGCCTTTTCGCCTGACATCAGAGTCTATTTTACTACCACGCCGTCGGCTTCGAAAACCAGTTCCACTTTGGGCTGGGTAATTTTTTCAATTTCTTCCTTTGATTTTTTTGCATCTTCCGCATAGTGGCGTAATTCCTCGACAGAAGTAGTGTTTAACTTGGCCCGGCCCTGAACTACAACAGTTTTACCATCTATATCCTTGGGGACAAAATAACCGTAATCGGTAAAGGTCACCCGCATGGTAGTGCCGTCACCTTTTTCAAGAGTCATCCAGCAACCTTTTGTCTGGCAAACAGCGCGAACTTTTCCTTCTACTTTGGCAGCCATCTCATCCTT
>Ga0315904_10010513_pt1 | contig 11953 bp, 8 predicted proteins | sample LakEriMetagenome_6_FD_203529 | JGI IMG/M metagenome (GOLD analysis project Ga0315904, IMG submission 203529) | Freshwater fungal communities from buoy surface, Lake Erie, Ohio, United States - Buoy 12 MA120 | ecosystem: Environmental > Aquatic > Freshwater > Lake | place: USA: Lake Erie, Ohio...
GAGGGGACTCTGGCGATGTCCCCCTCGCTGGCCAGCGCAGCGGAGGGCTCTGCGGCTGAAGAAATCAGCACCGGGACTTCCGCTTCGGCCGAAGCCGGGGCCGATTGCCGCTTGATAAAACCAAACATGGGAGACGAAGGGTTGCTGCAGTCCACAGGCCCGGCCCGGCAGGGCGCAACCCCGAATCTGGCGAAGCTGCTGGCCCTGTTGGAAGTGGTGGCGGGCAGTTCTCCGGCCGCCGAAGGGCTCTCGCAGGCCGGCTGAGTCGATTGATGCCCGCCAGCGGTCGATTTTCCCGAAGGTTGTCAAAAACCGGCGGTTCGGGGTGCGCTGTGAAGGAGGTCACCCGTCGGTCTCCAGCAGGGACGCCACTGGAAATGAAGATCGCCGAAGCCAGCACCGCCAACGACCCGCTTTGCCAGAAACCAGCCTCGCGTGTGACCGGGGCCAACACCCGAAAGAGGCCTTGCCGGGGTTCTCCGGGAGATTGGCCGCGCGATTCCCGTTTGTCGTCACCCGGGAGGCTGGCGTACGATGACGTCGAGCGGGCAGCTGCGGTGGATGTGTCTGTTCTTTCCAGGAACCCAGTTCCCATGCACGACTATGAAACACGTCTGTTGGTGTATGCCCAGTTGGCGGCCACGGCCCAGTCCCGTGGTCAACTGGCTCCCCGGGACCGATTCCTGGTGCAGGCGGGAATGGCCGCACTCCAGTCCGGTTCTCCCCCGCTGGCCGAACGCTGTCGGGAGCTGATTCTTCAGCACAACCCGCACCACCTGCTGCACCGCTATGTTTCCTTTCAGGTCGCGGCGGCGGCGGCCGATTTTCAGGCGTTTGTTCGCCAGTTGGACCGGAATCACCCGTACGAACGGGCCGAGCATCTGCTGCTGGGCCTGGGGTTGAGTGGGGACCCTTCCGCACTCCCTTCCGGAATCTCTCCGCTGGACCAGGCCGCCCGACTGCTGGGAAGTTCGATTTCCGACCGCCAGCCGCTAGACTAGAGCACGGCTGCCATGGGGCCCCGGCGGGGTCAAGGAGCGGCAGGCCCGTTCACTCCTCAGAAAAAGTCACTGCACAGAATGTCCGCCACTGCCGTCATCGGGCTCCAATGGGGAGACGAAGCCAAGGGAAAGATTGTCGACCTGCTGACCGATCAGCACGATGTCGTGGTGCGTTATCAGGGAGGGAACAACGCGGGTCACACCGTGGTGTTCGGCGGAAACACCTACAAGCTGTCTCTGCTGCCTGTCGGGGTGTTGCGCCCCGAGATCACCTCGGTCATCGCCACCGGGGTCGTGATCAATCCGAAGCACCTGCTGGGAGAAATCGACCAGTTGCGCGCCCGGAACGTCCCGCTGGGCGACAACCTGCTGATCAGTGACCGCGCCCATGTCATTTTCCCCTGGCACATGGCCGAGGAAGCGGCCTTTGAGGCGGCCCGGAAGGAAAACGCCATCGGCACCACGATGCGCGGAATCGGCACCTGCTACCGCGACAAGGCGGGACGAACACACGCCATCCGGATGGGAGATCTGAAGTATCCCGATCTGCTGGCGAGCCGGGTGGCCGAGGTGGTCGCCCAGAAGACACCGGTGCTGCGGGCTCTCGCCCCCTCCGCTCCCGATCTTGACGCCCGTCAGATCACCGACGAATACCTCGGCTATGCCGAGCGCCTCCGTCCGCACATTCTCGACTCCACCGCCTGGCTGCATGCCGCCCTGAAACAGGGGAAGCGGTTGCTGTTTGAGGGGGCCCAGGGAAGCCTGCTCGATGTCGACCACGGGACCTATCCGTTCGTCACGTCTTCGAGCAGCTCCGGCTGTGGAATCCACTCCGGAAGTGGTGTTCCCGAACGCCAGATTGGCAAGATGATTGGCGTGGTGAAGGCCTACACGACCCGGGTCGGGGGAGGGCCATTCCCCACCGAATTGCTCAATGCCACCGGGCAGCACATCCGCGACGTGGGGCGGGAATATGGAACGGTCACCGGCCGTCCGCGGCGTTGCGGCTGGTTCGATGCCGTCGCGGCTGGCTATGGGGCCCAGATCAGTGGCGTGGACTGCATTTCGGTGATGCTGCTCGATGTCCTGAGCCAACTGGATGAACTCCAGATTTGCACCGCCTATGATATTGACGGTGAGAGGACGACCGTCTTCCCCAGCCATGTCAACCAACTGGCCAAGGCCCAACCGGTCTACCGCACGTTGCCCGGCTGGAAAAAAGACATTTCGGGACTGCGTCGCCTGGCCGACTTCCCGAAAGAAGCCCGGTCGTACCTCGACACCCTGTCGGAAATCATGGGGTTGCCGGTCTGGCTCGTCTCGATCGGTCCCGACCGGGAACAGACAATTCTCTGCTGAGTCATGACTGCCTCACTCGCGGAACAACAGGTCCTGAACAAGTCCCGTCGGGCCCTGCGGTTCATCGGGTTGTCGATGGTGGTGTACCTGCTGGCCGGGGGGGTGTCACTCCTCGGTTTCCGCTGGATTCCCCGGTTGGGATCGGCCCGCGAAGCGGTGTTTCCCACGGTCTTCTGGCTCAGCACTCCGGCACTTCTCGCGGGAAGTCTCGCGCTCCATCGCGCGGTCGGATTTGTGCGTTGGGAAAAGCAGCGGCAGTTTCGACACGCCCTCGTTCAAGCCCTGCTGCTGGGGGTGCTCTTCGTCGGCCTTCAGGGATGCGGCCTGAAGATGATGCTCGAACACCAGGACCCGTCCGAGTCACAGACCGGTTCGAACGCCTTTCTGACGGTGATCTCCGCCCTGCACGCCATGCATTTCACCGTGGCCCTGTGGTGGCTGCTGTGGGTGTTGATTTCCGCTTTCGACGATCGCTACGACCATGAATCGTACTGGGGGGTGACCGCCTGCGGTTGGTTCTGGCACGGCTTGGGAATCGTCTGGGGCGTTGTCCTTCTGGTCTTCCTGATTGCCACCTGTTTCCAGTGAGTTCCCCTGTCCCCGGGTTGGTCTCCCTCCCGGATCTGACCGGGCAGCCAACGGAGTTCCCATGATGCCTGCCTGGAATCGACGTGCCTTGCTGGTGCTCTGCGCCTGGACCCTGTTGCTGGGGGGGCATACGGCACGGGCCCAGGAGAGTTGGAAAGACGGGTGGGCCGACTCTTCGGGAGTGAAGATTCATTACGTCACGGCCGGAGTGGGGCCGCTGGTGGTCCTGCTGCATGGGTTTCCTGACTTTCACTACACCTGGCGGGACCAGATCCCGGCACTGGCCAGGACCTGCCAGGTCGCTGCCCTCGATCTGCGGGGTTACAACGACAGCGATCAGCCGCAGGGAGTCGAGAACTATTCACTCGACAAGCTCGTGGGTGATGTGGTGGCCGTGGTCCGCCATCTCGGACGCGAGCGGGCCACGATTGTGGGACATGACTGGGGTGGGGCGATCGCCTGGAATGTTGCGATGCGTCATCCCGAGTTGACCGAGCGGCTGATCATCCTCAACCTGCCTCATCCCCGGGGACTGTTGCGCGAGCTGAAAGCCAATCCCGAACAACAGAAGAACAGTGCCTATGCCCGGGCGTTTCAATTGCCCGGCGCGGCCGCCGCCCTGACCCCCGAAGCGATCGCCGGCTGGGTCCGCGAGCCCGAGGCCCGTCAGAAATATGTCGCCGCCTTCCGCAAGAGTTCCCTCGAAGGAATGCTGAACTATTACAAGGCCAACTATCCCCGCGAACCGTATGAGATTCCGGCGGAATTGCCGCAGGTCAAATGCCCGGTCCTGATGATCCATGGACTCGATGACAAGGCACTGCTCCCGGCAGCCATCAACGACACCTGGCAGTGGATCGACAATGAATTCAGCCTGGTGACCGTTCCCAAGGCGGGGCACTTTGTGCATCGCGACCAGCCCGAGCGGGTGACCCGCATTCTTGTCGACTGGCTGGCGAGCCATCCCGTACCCCAATGAATTTCCCCCATCCGTCTGTTTTCTCTCGATCTCTCCGAACCCCATCTGGTTCCCCTGAGGCACGTCAGGGTTGTCCATGAAACGGATTCCCTGTTTCCAGGTCGATGCCTTCACCAATCGTCCGTTTGGGGGAAACCCGGCGGCCGTTTGCTGGCTCGACAAGCCTGCCGACCCGGAATGGATGCAGGCGGTGGCGCAGGAGATGAACCTCTCGGAGACCGCGTTTGTCTCGCCCGGAAACCGGTCTCTCAACCTCCGTTGGTTCACCCCGGTGGTTGAGGTCGATCTGTGTGGACATGCGACCCTGGCAACCGCTCATGCCCTATGGAGTTCGGGCCTGGTCCCGGCCGATCGTCCCCTCCAGTTTGAGACCCGCAGCGGCTTGCTGACCTGCCAGTCGAGGGAGGGCTGGATTGAACTCGATTTTCCCGCCACACCTCCCGCACCCTGCGTCCCGCCTTCCGAACTGTTTCCGGCACTTGGGGCGGAGGGGGACTGGGTCGGACGCAGCCGCTTCGATTTGCTCGTGCACTATTCCGATCCCCGGATCCTGAGGCAACTCGCCCCCGATTTTGTCCGGCTGAAACAGATCGACGTGCGCGGGGTGATCGTCACCTCTCCCTCCGATCTCCCGGGAGTCGATCTCCTGAGCCGTTTTTTCGCCCCCCAGGTGGGGGTGGATGAAGATCCGGTGTGTGGCTCGGCCCACTGCTGCCTCACCCCCTTTTGGGCCGGGCGGTTGGGCAAGTCTCAACTGGTGGCCCGCCAGGTCTCACGCCGGGAAGGGCACCTGCAATTGGGTCTGCAGGGAGATCGGGTGGTCCTGGGAGGGCAGGCCCGCACGGTGTGGCAGGGAGAATTGCTCGTCTGACCGTTTCGATCCTGCAGGGGGGCCACTTTGGTGTGCGAATGCCCCCCGTTGTGCAAGACACCGCACGCCGGGCAGGTTACACTGCCAAATCTCCAGCCAACTGGCTGGATTGCCGAGAAACTGCACCCAGGTTTTTGTTTGGAGTCGTGTTTGTGGCCAGCTCTCCCTCGTCGACTGCCGGTGCGGCCCTGGAGCGGGCCGAGCAACTGCTGGTTCCTGCCGTGAATGCCGCCGGTTTGGCCCAGGGATTGTTCGCTGGTGAGTTCCGTCACGACCAGGCCATTCCCTGGCCCCTGCCCAACTCTGCTCAGCAGTCACAGACCGACCGGGACCGCGCCTCGCTCAAGGAGTGGTTGACGGAAACGGTCGATGCCCACGCGATCGACACGACCGCCGAACTGCCGGCCGACCTGATGACGGGACTGGCGATCCGAGGACTGCCGGGAGGAGCCGTTGAATCGTTCCAGGGAGGAACGGGCCGCACCTGGCGCAGCCTGGTGGCTCTGCTGCAGGAGGTGGCCGGGCATTCCTCGGCCGCAGCCACTGTGTTGGGTCACACGATGGCCACCCTGCAGGGGCTCGCCCGACACGCCAGTGAGTCGCAAAAGGCGGCTTGGATGCCCTCCGTGGCCCGGGGGGAAAAGCATCTGGCCAGTGCGTTCTGGGAGGTCGAGTCGGGGGGCGACAGTGCCGGTGTGACAACACGCGCCCGCAATGCGTCGGATGGCCAGGGATTTGTACTCAAGGGTGAAAAGGACCATGTGGTCCTGGGAGGGCAGGCCGAGGGGCTGCTGCTCCTGGCCCGGACACCGGCGGCCTCGCAGTCCGCAGGTCAACTCACGGCACTGCTGTTGTCCTCCGGACAACCTGGTGTCAGGGTGGCCGAGGCGCGCCAGCCCAGTTCCGGGGTCCGCGGAGTTCCGTTTGCCCGCCTCGACTTTGAAGACGCCCCCGTCGCCCGCACCAGTGTGGTGGGGCCGATTGGAACCGGGATGCGGGTGGCCCAGGATGTCGAGGCGTTCGGTCGACTGCTCTCGGGGGCGACCGCCTCTGGTCTGGCCGGCGGAATTCTCGAATGGATCGTGCAGCGTGTGCAGCACGGCGAACTGTTCGGTCAGCCGCTCGCCTCCCAGGGGATGGCCCGCAGCCTCCTCGCAAGTGCCGCCGCACTGCACTTCGCCATGGAGACCACGACCGAGTATGTGGCCCACCTGTTCGACGAGGGCTCGACTCTCCCGGCGTTCGAGGCAGCACTCCTGAAGCTGTTCAGCAGCGAGGCGGCCCGGCAGGTCGTTTCGGACGCGATCGGACTCTCTCAGTCTGGAGGAAACTTCCAGGGCTGCAGGCTGGAGCGGGCGTCCCGTGATGTGCGGTTCCTGCTGCGTGACTGGGGAGCCAACGAACCGTTGCAGGGAGCGTTGGGGGCCGCGGGACTGAAGGAACTCGCCGGAAGTTCGTCGGGGAGTCGTCCCGCTCCCTGGCGGCTGGCACTTCCCCGCAACCGGGCCATGCCGGCGATCCCCGTGGCCAATCCGCGTCTGCAGCCAGCCGTCTCCGTCTTGTCTCGCCAGATCCAGCAGTTTGGCGCAGCCGCACAGGGAGCACTCTCGGGGTCGGGTGACCGACAATTGACCACAGCCCGGCTCGGTGCCGTGGCCGCCGAATTGTTCGCCGCCAGTTGCGTCTATGCACGCCTTTTTCACCTCGTGTCGCATCACGGTTCGCATGCGGACCAGACCGCCCGGCAATTGCAGGCAGGGTTGCTCTACCTCAATCAGTCGGCCCGCCGCAATGACACCCGTTTGGCGGCACTGAAGGAAAATGACGACGATGAGATCCGGCGGACTGCCGAGGCCTGGGTTGGAGCGGGTCACGCTGGGCACTGAGACCGGTTGGCTGTGAACAGGCAGCCAATCGGCCTGCGGGCTGCTCTCCCCGGAATGATCTGTTCAGATCTGTTTCGGCCTCAGGACGCTTTGATGCTGGGGACTGGCACTGGGGACTGGCACTGGTGGATGCCGAGGGCGGGGGGCGTTTTCTCTTTGGGTGAAGTGAGTCTGGGGGGAATCAACACGCTCTGTGCCCAGGGCAACCCGCTCCGCTCGCGAGCATCGAGGTTGCTGGGCGGAGAGCATGCACTCGCTCCGTGATGAAACGTGCTCAGTGATGAAACTCGTGCACCACCAGTTGGTCGGCGGGAATGGCATCACGGGCGAGATCGACCAGTCGCGGATGGTGCGTGAAGAACAGCACCTGTGTCTGCTGCGCGAATTCGGCCAGCACCGCCAGCGTCGCCTGTGAACGGTGATCATCAAAGTTGATGAGGATGTCGTCCACGATGAGGGGGACCCGGGCCGCGGCGGCCAATTGGCGTTCGAGGCTGGCCAGTCGCAGTGCAAGGAAGAGTTGATCGCGCGTCCCTGCACTCAGTCCAGCGATCTCGACTTCATCCCCGCCGTTACGGACCCCCTTGAGAATCGGACGGTCTTTCTCGTCGAAGTCGTTCTTGATGCCCCGAAAGGCGCCGTTGGTGAGCCGTGCAAAAAGTGTGGTCGCCCTTTGCAGCACGGGATCCTGCGTCTTCTGCCGGTACGCCTCGAGATGCCGGCGCAGCAGCCCCTGGGCGAGCCTCAGCCGCGCGTACTGTTCGGCCAGCGGGCGGATGGCGGCGAGTGCCCCGCGCGCTTCCTGCTCGGCCTCTGCCGCCTGGCCACCGGTGGTCTGCCGCTGCAGTTCTCCCTCCAGTCGACCCAGTTCCTGCGAGAGGATGGTCCGGCGTTCGTCGAGTTCCTGCACTTGCCGCTGCAGTTGATCGAGGCGCACCGGCAACTGGTCGGGATCAAGTGCCGAGACCTCGGCAATAAACTCATCCAGCTCCTGCCCGGCCGCGCTGTGAGACAGTTCCGTCCGCAGCGAGTCGAGTTCCCTTCGCCAGTGCTCGACCTGTTCGCTCTCGGATTCGAGCAGGGCCAACTCCTCCTGGTTGGCACAGCCGGCCTGCCGCGCGAGTTGGTCAAGTTCGGCGTTGGACTGGTTCAGTCGTCCCTCGGCGGTCGCGAACTGCTCCCGAGCCTCGGTCAGATCCTGTTGCAACTGCTTCTGTTGGCCAGCGGCACGTTCCGCCTGGGCCACACGCGCATTCAGTTCCTGGGCGATGCGGGCCGGAGTTTCTGCTCCCAGTGCAGGAGCCAGCGCCTGGGCGAGTCGGCGGGCCTCACGGCTCACTTCGTCCAGGTGCCGACGAATGTCTTCAATCCGCTGCCGGAGCGTCTCCTGATTGGCCACGCCCGTCGCCACGGCATCGAGCGTCGTGAACAGGGTCCGCAGATCCTCGGGGTTCTCGGTCGCGACGGGGAAGCTCTGGACGAAACTCCCCCACTCCCCCAGCCATTCCTGCTGCTTCTGACGCAGCTGGTTTTCGGCCTGATGGAGATTATCGAGATCCCCCGAGAATTGCTGCAATTGCCGCTGCGCGTTGTCCCGCGAGTTGTGCCGGGTCTCCAGACGCTCGGCCACTCCCGTCCCGTACTCGATCAATTGCGGCACCGTGCGTCCGGGGGGAACCGCCTCGCCCAGGCTCAGCAATTCGGCCTCCAGCTGTTGTCGCTGCTGGTCGAGGCGCGTCGCGAGATCGGACTGCTTGACTCGCCCATCGGCCTGCTGCTGGGCGAACTGCTGCAGCGTGCGGAAGTGGGTCAGCCACGAACGCATCTCGGCCGGACTGCGGGGAGCGAAACCACACTCGGACCAGCACGCCTGCCAGCGTGCCGCCAGTTGCTGTTCGGCCAGGGCCAGGGACTGCTGCTCGGCCTGCAACCGGTTCGATTCGCGGGTCAGCCGGTCGCGATTCGCCTGCAGTGTGGCCTGGCGGGCCACCCGGTCGGCTTCCCGGCGCAGCCTGTCGGCGAGTTCATCCGACTCGTCGATGGCTCTCTCGAACTCGCTGAGGCGGGAGGTCATTTCCACACCCCCGGGCCGCTCCGGTGCTTCGCCGGTCAACGGCGGCCGCAATCCTGACCAGAGTTGATCCCGCCGGTCGCGGGCTGCCGCGAGATCAGCCTCGGTGGGAACCACACCCTGTGCGGCCAGTTGCTGCAGTTGTTGCTCGGCATCCTCGATCTCGGCCTGACGCTGGCGGACATCCCGATCAATCCGCTGCCGCTGGGAGGCGAGGTTGCGGTCTTCCGCGTCGAACGCATCCAGCGTCTCGGTCGAGGGGACCGGCAGAAACTCGAGGTCGTCCGCCGTTCCCCGCCAGGGAAGCAGCTGGTTCAATCCCCCCTGCAGTCGCCTGTCCAACTGCAGCAGTTCGCGCTCGACCTGCGCCTGCTCGTGGGCGAGGTTCCCCACGGCGGCAAATCGCTTCAGCAGGCTCCGCAGCGGGAGAGGATCGGGAAGGCCAGTGCTCGTGGCCAACTCGGCCTCCAGTTGGCGGACTTTCAGTTCGAGCTGACGCCGCTGGGTCTCGATTCCCTCCAGTCGGGTATCGAGCTCATAGCGCGCGCGGAGCAGCTTTTCGAGCATGGCCCGCTGGGCAGCGGTCGGCTTGAGACGCGCCGCCTCTTCGACCGACAGCGTCTCTGAGAGTCGTTCGAGGCGGCTGCGGGTGTCGGCTTGCCCGTCCACCAACTCCTGCTGCAGGGGACCCAGGTCCCGGGCGGCGATGTCGTAGCTCCCCAGTTGCCGCTGCAGTGCCTCAATCTCGGCCTGGTGCGCAAGTACCCCCTCGGAAGCGGGCAAGAGGGCCAGATCCTGTTGACGGCGGTCCTGCCGCTGCCGGGCCTCGGCGATCTGCCGCTGCGCCTCATTTCGATCCTGCAGGGTCCGGGCCCGGGCCTCGCGTGCGGCCGAAGGAACGAGGCGTCGTTGTGGCAATGCCGCAAGGGCCGCCTGTTTTTCGCGGTAGCCCGTCACCAGTCGCAGGGCCTGCTGGAAACGCTGCAGCCGCTGTCGCTCGGTGGCCAGGGCGGCATGTTGTTCCGTCAGCAGCCGGCGTTCCTGGGTTTTCTGCTCGACCTGCTGGTGCAGCGCCTTCCATTCGCTCGCCAGGAAGGTGGCCTCCTTGCGACGCGCCTGGCGCTCTTTCCAGAGTTCGATCGCCCTGTGCAGCTCCTGGTTCGAACCGCGCGGCTTGAAGAGTCGTTCCGCCTCCTCTTCCAGTTCCTGCAGCAGCCGGCGCACTCCCAGTACGCCCGCCCCCGCCTGGAACAGGCTGCTGGCGAGATCGCCCTGTCCCTCCGCCAGGTCCTGTCCCCCCTGCACCATCAGGGGGTGGTCCAGCCGGAACTCCTTCTCGAAGACCTCGCGGGTCACCCCTTTCAGAAGTCCCTGCAACCGTCCCTCGTCAACAGGTTTTCCCTCGGCATTCAGCAGCGTGTCCTTGTTCCCCTTGCGGCGCAAGAAACGCTGCTGGTGTCCGGCGTCATCGAGCAACCGGGCCCCAATCCGCAGCTCGGAGTTCTTGTGCAGAAAGTTGTCGGTGGACCGGTTGGGAATCCCGTAGAGGAAGTCCGTCAGTCCACGCAGGGCCGTGCTCTTGCCCGCTTCGTTGGGACCGTGAATCACGTGCAGGCGCGGTCCAGCCGGCCCCAGGTCGAGACGGGTGTCGGTGAAGCAGCCAAACTTCAGGAACTCGATTTCCAGGAATTGCATGTCAGTTCGCCTCCTGGTTCAACAAGCGGGAGGTCAGCAGGGCCTCGACTTCGGGCAGCATCGCGGCGATGGTGGCCGGTTGGTCGAGACGCAGCGGTTCGGGGCCATCGTTCAGGTCGGAGGGGAGTTTCTGGTTCAGGTCGGCAAGATCACCCGCGAGGTCGGTCAGCAGGCTCTCGTTCGTCGAGGCATCCCGCAGGTACCTCAGCAGGTCTCCCACGGCATCGGCCCGGTCATCGAGTCGGCTCGATTCGGCGGCCGGGGCCCGTGTCTGCAGCTTGACCTTCTCGATCCAGACGGTGTTGGCCGAAAGGTCGGCCGCGCGGGCCCGGCACTCCGCCACAAACTGCTCACGCTTGAGGATCAGCCCCGCATGCGCGGTTGTGATGCCGGTGCAGCGCAGCCGCAGTGCCCAGGGGAGATCATCACTCGCGTCGATGTGGGCCGCGAGTGCCTGCCCAGTCCTGGCCAGAGCGGCGTCGAAGTCGCGGGTGCCGGTCAGATCGATGACCAGCTCGCCCCACCGCAGCACATCGAGGTCATGATGCAGCACCTGCGTGATGGTCCCCCGCTCGACGGTGACGATGGTGCACCCCTTGCGGCCGGTTTCGCGGATATGCCGTCCCTGGATGTTTCCGGGAAAGACAATCCAGGGATCCTCACAGAGAACCTCGCGCTGGTGCACATGTCCCAGGGCCCAGTAGTCGTACCCCTTCGCCCGCAGACCCTCAATGGTGCAGGGGGCGTAGTTCTCGTGTCCTTCCCGCCCGGTGGCACTGGTGTGCAGCACCCCGATGTTGAACCAGCCCGGGACAGGCGCGGGGTAGTTCCGCGAGAGGTCATCGGTGACGGACCGCTCGGCATAGCTCTGTCCATGGAGGGCGACCTCCAGTTCTTTCAGCCGGACTGTCTCGGGCCGGTTGTGCGAAAAGACATGCGCCTTGTCGGGCAGGCTGAGCGCCTTGGAAACCTGGCTGGCAGCGTCATGGTTCCCCTTGATCACGAAGACCGGAATGCCCGCGCGGGACAGTTCCGCCATCTGCCCTGCGAAGAACAGTCCGGTGTTGTAATCTCGCCAGTCACCGTCATAGACATCGCCGGCGATGATCACAAAGTCGACACGCTGCTGGATCGCCAGTTCGACCAGGTTCCGGAGAGCATGCCGTGTGGCTCCCCGAAGCTGTTCGACAGGCGCCCCTTCGTAGCGCTCAAGGCCATCCAGCGGGCTGTCGAGATGCACATCGGCCGCATGCAGGAATTTCACGGGGTTTGTCTCCCTGGAGAATTCGGGAAGATCCGCTCGAGACGCGGGCTTGCCCTGTTCGTGTCCAGCGTAACGATTCCGGACGTGCTGTGGGAGTGGAGGCTCCCGGTGACCCGGACCGAAACAGTTGGGCAGGGGATGGGACTGACAAATGCGACGGGCACCGGTTGTCGCTTGGCCCCCCGACGGCTACGCTCAGAGCCACGTGAGAGTGTCCTGGACCGTGGAACCCGCGCAGG
>Ga0315904_10010514_pt1 | contig 11952 bp, 11 predicted proteins | sample LakEriMetagenome_6_FD_203529 | JGI IMG/M metagenome (GOLD analysis project Ga0315904, IMG submission 203529) | Freshwater fungal communities from buoy surface, Lake Erie, Ohio, United States - Buoy 12 MA120 | ecosystem: Environmental > Aquatic > Freshwater > Lake | place: USA: Lake Erie, Ohio...
ACATAGTAAACATAGTAAACATAGTAAACATAGTAAAAAACATTTATTAGTGCATTCTGGTGGTGATGCATTCGGTAAATTAGCTGGAATGGCAATTAAACAAAGTAAAAATTTACGCACTACAACTGGTGTAGGAAGTATAAATAAATTAATGTCTTTACAACAAACATTCAAAACCTTATCTAAACCTAAAGCATTTTTACAAGTTATATTTAATTACGGTTCCCAAAATGAAATATATATTGACAATACTAATAAAATTATCTCACATGATTTATATGCCGAACCCCGTGTTCTAATAGATAATATCGGCAGATATCTTATTGCAATCATTGAAAAACAGCCTTTTTCTCAATTATTATGGCTTGCTATATATAACGCACGGTCCAAAGAAAAAACACTTTTGACATATCAGGCACCAAATCCACCTGCAGGGCAAACACGTGCATATTCTATTTTATTATTCTCAATAACAGAAAAAACACCAATATATCAACCAATTGATTATACTACTAATAAACGTAAAGATGAACTATTACGATTTATGATTTATATCAAACAAAATTTAAATAACATAAAACAATTACCACAACATACAAAACTATTTTCTGTAAAAGGAAATAGCGATTCATTATCATCTTTCATGAATTCAATGATAATAAAACGTAAACATGAAAAAATACCAACGTTATCTTAAATAAAACTAATTAAAAATACTAAAACCAAAAACAAAGAAGAAAGGAAAGATGAAGAGAAAGACAGAAAGGAAAGATGAAGAGAAAGAGACCAAGATAAAATTGCTAGGTGTGGGATTCGAACCCACGAAGACTAATGTCCAGTAGATCTTAAGTCTACCGCCTTAACCAACTCGGCCAACCTAGCTATATACCTTGGTATCTGATATTATAAAGAACTCTTTAAGCTGTTTTTTATATTTTTATCTTTTTATGTTTTTATGTTTTGATCTTTTTATTTGTAATAAGTATTTATTAAATTGTTAAAATGTTTCTTATATATTTGATATGCTTCATATTGGCTATAATGTTTACCTGTACTAGCACCTAGTATATCTTCTAAATACCATTCACCAAATTTGGCACTTATTTCATTAGGATGATAATTATTACCATTATCATTACCAAAATATTCCACAAATTCCGTGAGATTTCTTAATGGTGTCGGATTTTGTTTTAAATAATACAAATTACCTGTTGAATCATTTTCTAATTTTAATGCAATACAATTTACTGATGTTAGACTAGATGGTGTAGAGGTTGGAAATACGGCACCAATCCACCAATGTATGCCTGTTTTGGGACATTTCCATAACCAGTTAGGATTCATACCATCAGGATTATTTCTATTTAATAGAAGAACTGCATTCATACCTGGTATATCTGATATATTATAGGGTTTATATCTCATTTGTTGATATATTTCATCAAATTCAAAAGGAACCATTCTCTGATGAACATGTGTCATTTCGTGTATTAATGTAGTCATTCTAGGTTGTTTAAACCATTCACTATCCATTACTATCATATTACCTAATGTATGTGGCATTCCACTTTCTAATTTATTAGATGCCTTTGCAATCTGAATTTTACCTAGCCAATAAGTAATATATTTATAATATGCAGAATTTTTACTATTCAGATTATTTAACATTTCTAGAATAACATTGCGAACCCGTTTTTCTTCTTCTGGGGTTATATCTAAAAAAGCACCGGAACTATAAAAAGCACGCAATTCATGATGAGACTGCATTCCACGTGCATATAAATTTGCTGGTGTCATTGTGCTTATATACTTATCAAATTCTAGAGAATTATCTTGTGTAATATATTTACTGGCATTTTGAGAAGTTGTAAAGTTAATTTTATTGATTTCCTGTTGTTGAAATGCTTCCATAGCAATTTTGGATTCCTTATCTTTTTGAAAATTACTATATTTTTCAAGTTTACTTTCCTGTTCTAAAATAAGTTTTCTAGAATATAAATATAATCCTAATGCTATAATGAAAAAAATTAATAAATACCAATTCATAATTAAAATGTTAGATCTTAATCCGTTTAGGTTAATATAAGTATTTAGTTTCTACTAGAAGTATTTAGTTTCTACTAGATTAATAATAGAATTTTACAATCAATAAATACTTATTCTTATTTATGAAATGCTAAAGAAATTATTTATCGCATCATTTGCCTCAGTTATTGTTTGATTCAAATAATCCGCTTTGTAATAATCTTTAATTAAACTATAATATACTACACCTGATAGAAGACCAATAAGGGCACAATAAATAGCATCTAGGAGTGTTTTACATCCAACATTAATTCTTGAATAAATAGTGGTTAATAAAAGAATACTCATTACAAAAAATTTCATTGCATTAAAATTATTATTATAATACATATCCATAAAGAAAAATCCACAGAAAAATCCAACCGTTTGCGTTATTGGACTAGGTAATACAAACGGTGAACCCTGTTCTGAATATAATAACGCACACTGTGGATTTGATACACCACGTAATACTAGCTTATATCCTAAACCAATTAATTCATTTGCTAAAAAACCAATAAATAATAATATACCACGAAAATCACTAAATACAACACCTGACATAGCAGAACCTACATATAAACCTACTGGAATTATACGCACTAAGGTGTTAATAAAAATTTTAACTGTATCAATTAAAGATAAAGACATCTTAAATTTCTATTTACTATTATTTAACTAGATAAAATAACCTATTTAAAAAAATTTTTACTTAGATATAACTAAATACTGCTAGATATAACTAGATATAACTAACTAGAATCCAAAACGCTATTGATAATCGAATAATATTAAAAAATAATAAGAAAAGCATAATAAAATCTTATAAAAGTCTCATAAATATTTATTTTAATTTCCGGTTAATAATTCATCTGGGACTGTAGATACTGCTAGATATGGCTAAATTTAAAGATGTTAATAAGAAAATAATAAAAAATGTAGATGAATTCATTCTAGATGGTGTTTTATATTTGCTACCTGATAAATATATTCCTAATAAAGATTTTATATCTCAAGAACACCAAAAAATATTCAAATATATTCTAGCAAATGTTATTCATTATCATAATTATAAAACTAGAAATCCTAATGGCAATATTAAAAATAAAATGAATGATTATATTAATATAACTACAAAATTATTTGCTTATTGTATTACTGGATATCTAGATAACATTACATTAACCACCTGGCAAGAAGAATTAGTTAATAATATTCCACCTTCAATCATGATACGTGCAAATTCTAGAATTACAGAACGATTTGATTAGAACGATTTGATTAGTACTTTTTAGCATATTTGGTTATTTATAATAAAATTGAATCATAAATTCTAAAATCAAAATATATTATAAACGCCAGTCATGTCCTCTGTTCAGAGAAGTGTATCTGCACCTCAGTCACCCACCAGCATTACTTCAACCTCGGTTGAAGCACCATCTGCACCACGCAAGCCTGCACACATGCGATCTCGACTGGGAGGGATATCTGAGGATGTCCCCCGTGTGGGTGTTGGTGTGGGTCTGCCTCAAAGACCACGCCGACATGCTGTGAATGGCTGGGAGATTGAAAAACGCAGACTGCAAAGTAAACTCTCATGTCTGACATCAGAAATGACATCACTGATGCACCCTTTTCATCAGGGTGACTCGTTGGCCCACAACCGCACGGCATCGTGCCGTCAAGCTGAATAGCTTGATTACGGAGAAGGAGACCCAGCTGAAGAAGGTTCTTGAACGACAGGCAACCCTTCGTGAAACTGTTGCTGATGCAAGGTCCAGGGCAATCACAAATGCCCTGTCAAACTTGAATCTGTAATGGTTTTCTCAAAGCACTAGAATAATTTTTTTTTTTTACTAGAAATAAAAAAATTGAATAATGCATAGGATATATAGAATATATAAATTTATAAATTTATAAATAAAACAAATGACAGATATATTTATTGATTTAACTAATTTAACTATAAATCCTAATCCACTAGGAAATACAGATATAGATGATGAATATGAGACATCAGATATTGAATCAAATTCTGCAACAAATAACAGCATTATTTCTATAAAAAAACAATCTTCAAGGGGAGATATAAAAAGGAATAAACAACGACCATTACTTATGAAAAAACGTTTCAATACTATGGAAAGTGAATATATAAGATTAAGAAATACTATAGAAAATTTACAAATCAAATTAGCACATTATGAAGATATTATTAAGTATAAAGATAAAATTATAGTGGATCAACGACAAATTATTCAAAGACAATCTGAAGAAATATTTACTAGAAATGATAAACTAGAAATACTAGAAGAAACAGTTGCACAATTACGAACAAATTCAAATGTGACTATTGATTAGTTGATTATTTAATTAGTAGATTAAGTAGTAGATTAAGTAATTATTTTTTATCTAGATATATTAAATAACTAACCTAAGAAAAATGTTTACTGATGAGTCAGATCCGTTATCATTTACGATTATTATGTTATTCATATATACTGTTCTAATCGGTTTTATTTTTATTCTTATTTATAATAATATTCATGGCACAAATAAACTAGCTAATGCAATAGATACAATTTCAAAATCGTGTAATAGTAATAGTAATTCAAAAAATGCAAATTGCATTCCTAAACCTACACCAATACCTTAGCTAGATATATCAACTAGATATCCTTTAACCAGTTATTGGCGTTTTAACACAATTTATTTTACATACATTTTATTATAAAACTCAATAGAACCATTTTTTAATTAACCGTTTAAGGGATATCAGCTAGATAGATTAGCTAGATGCATTACCACGATAACCTAGCATTCGTTCATGAATACGAGAATATGAATTTGCTATTTGGCTATCACGTTCTTGTATTAAATATTTTCGGCGTTCTTCTTCTTGTAATTCTTTTTGTTTTTTCATTTCATACATTCGCAATTCATCTTCATTCATATCATAACGCACATTGCCACGTTCTCTTTTCAATTCATCAACATTCTTATATGTTTTATATTCTACCTTATTTGGATCAATAAATGCACCTTTTGCTGTATATGCAGTTTTTAAATCCGTATATCCTAGTTCTCTATTAGATTTACCACCAGCTGGGGCAACTGGTGAGGGCTTGCTAAATTCTTCTATTTTACGTGCATCTTGATCAATATCTATGAATCCACCAGAATATGAAACTAATTCTTGTGGTTCATGATACTGTTGAATTGCACCAGTTTTTGCGGTTAGTTGTTCTTTATGATTTTCAAATGTAGAATTGAACACATTTAAATTAAACTTATTACCAAATAATTCTACAGGTGCATCTTCTGTATTTTCTTGGCTAGAAAACCATGAACCATAACCATCATCATTACTTTCCCATAATTTATTCTGTTCATAAATCTTATTAAATAATTTAACATCGAAACGCTCTTTATTTACAACTGGATCATTCTTATTGGCCTTTTGAAAATGTTTATTTACCATTCCATTTTTTGATTGATCATCTAGATAATGTTGACTACCTTTTTTCAAATCATTAAATTGGCGATCACTTTCACGGGCTTTATATTTTTCTAATAATGATAAATAACATTTAGTTATTAATTGGAATTGTTCAGCGTTGCCGGTTGATTTATCAGGATGAAAACGTATTGCCAATTTTTTATATGCTTGTTTTAAATCATCCATTGAATAATTATTATTTAAATTGAATAGCTTAAGAGAATCTACTTGATCACGTTCTAATTCTGATAATTTGGCTTGATATTTAGCACGTCGAGAACGTTGTTTTTCTAGAAACTGTTTTCTTCGACGCTCTTCTTCTAGTTTAAATTCTGCTTCTTCCCTTTCCGCTTCTGTTTTATAATGCTTTGACAATGCATCTATCGTATTTAACTGTTCCTGGGTTTGTAATTCTTTTCCTAAATTATCTTGTCTTGTTGTTCCCTGATTAAAACCAGCCATTGTTATATTACTTTGTGAATCTAGGTTAGTATTTTCTTGATAAGATTTTTGTTTAGCTGAATAACTAGATGGTGCCGGTGGTAGTGAATCTAATATGTTAGATATACGATTTACTTGTGCAGAAGTCATTACATGTCGATGTTCATTTAACAATCTTTCCAAGAATTTCCGCTTGGTTGCGGGATTTTTATCTATTTCTGCCATTAAACTTTTATCATGTAATATATCTAGCAAACTACGTGGTTTTGATTTTTCATCATATTGATATTGAAATGTTGGATGTTGTGCACGCTGTTGCATTTCTGCAGGTGATATAATAATAGGATTTTGATTTTTTTGTTGTTGTAATAATTGTTGTTGTAATTGCAAAATCATTTGCTGGTTTTCAATTGTCTGTTTACTAGAATCATTACCCATTGTTATTTAACCTAGTCAATAACGTTGTTGTTACTTGTTGTTACTTGTTATATAATAGAAAAAAAAGAATTAAAACTAACAAATAATCATACTAATTTCTGAATAGCATTGATAGTATTTTATTCTTTGTAAAAACCTTCATAATAATAACATAGTATTGATAGAATTATATAAAATATAGCGTCTGGCTTTTCATCTGGAAAATGAGTTTTTGATATCTTAATAAATTTTTCAATATCTTCTCTACTTATATTATCTGAAAATTCATCATCGCCATAATCATTAAAATTATAAAATAATTTTATTTCACTTAAACATCTACCTGTATTATAATCTAGATATATAATTGGATTATCATCAACAGACACCACCATTGAATCACCGCCACGATTTGGGGAATGCATATGAAAATTATATGATACTTTCATGTTAGCAAGTCTAAATCTTACTTCATGTCTACATCCATAAAGTATAAAATTAGAATTATTTACCTGTAAATCATGTACCAAACATAAATATTCATCAATTATATCATTATCTAAATTACCTGTAAATTTTTCCCTCATCACATTCTTTAGTGATTCAAGTTCTTGCTCCTTTTCCTTTTCTTTACAGTATTTTTGAATCTCATTTCGAATAAATTCATCATTATCTAATAATTTTTTAATATCCTCTACTGTAAAATTCATTCTAGAATAACTATTTAGAGCACTAAGAGAAATTATATTACAAACCAAATTTATAAAATAATAAATCATTTTTTTAATGAATTATAAACTTATGCTAGATAGGCAACAATACCGGAAACAATAGAACATAATATACCACCCCATATAGTATCCATAATAGAGACACTTAAATCCCATCCTTGGAACATAAAATGCATTGTAAAGTCAAAAGTTGCATAACTAGCAATACCAAATATACCTCCCCATCGAATAGAATCTAGAATTAAGTTTTGTATGCCTGCATTAGTTCTAATATTGGGAACAGCTAGAAATACAATACCTAGCGACAATGCAATATATACTATTAATGCACTATAATATCTAGAGGTAAATCCAGAACCACCAGAAATGGATTTAGTTTTTGCTAAGTATAAATCCTTATTATAGGTTAAATATGGTAAATCTACTAGTATTAAAACTATAACTGCAATTATAAACTGTTTCCAACACATTCTTGAGTCTTGGGTCTTGGGTCTTGGTGTCTTGAATATTGCTTGTTTTATTTGATAGAATATCTAGTAATAGAAAAGAAATAAAAGCTCAATAGAATCTAGAATGAATAAAACACAAATTTTTTTTACATTTACAGAAGGTGCAAAATTAGAAACTGTTATAAATGGATTACCCGGTAGTAATTATGAAACAAAAATAAAAGATTACATGAAAGCACGTGCAACACAATTTATAAGTCAACATAATAAATATCTAGAATTCAAAGAATATGAAATTTATAGACACCCATTTTTACCCGGTGATATGAAATTACGATATTTATTTGCAATTATTTTAACAAAAACAAATACTAACCATCCATACTTAATGTTTTTAAATTTAGATGATAAATTTATTACATTCTTAATACCTTTTGGTAAAGATTATCAACAAGCTGATTTAGATGTTTTTAAAAGTGCTATAGAAGAATCTAATCTAGTAGAATTAACCGCAATATATACATTATTAGAACGCACTAAATTTATTCGTGAAAATGGCATTCTAGAATCAAAACAATTTTCATTACTTACTTGTAATAATATAACTAATTGTATGAAGAAATACCATGAAATTGATAAAATGAATATAAGTGCAAATGAAAAATTAGAATTAAAAACACACTATCGAGAATATTATCAACAAAAGGCAAAAGAATTTTTAGGATATTATTTTTATTTACTAGAAAAAAAAGAATATGATGAAGCATGGGAATTTTTAAAAGGTGATAAGGGAGCATATCAAGGCAAACAAAGATTAAATACATTTTTTAAAAATACAAAGAATATAATTGGACATTTAGAAATATTCATAACAATTTATGAAGTATTACATGCTAGCAGACAACGATTATTTGGATTTTAAATTATCTTATATATATATATATATATTAGTTTTAACTATGAATAATTCAAGCATAAATTCAAGCAGAAATTCAAGCATAAATTCAAGCAGAAATCCAAATACATCTGTAGAAAATCAATCTGAACAAGTATTACATGTGTCACAAGAGAATATTACGACATTTATCAATTTACGTGATAGAATTAATAGAATTCCAGAAATAAGTCTTGATTCTACAGCATATAATGAAACATATATAAATGATTTAATACGTGATATAGATCATATAGTTAGTATTGCAAATGGTTTAGGAATTACTGCTATTGCATTAATTCCACCTAGTGCTAGGCCTAGTTCTTTTGTTCAAAACACAATAATGTTAAGAAATCAATTATTTACTACTTATATAGATTATCCGCCACCTTTACCAGTAGAAAATCCTGAAGTTTCACCTGATATAACAGACCAATATAATAGAGTATATGCAGATGTTAATAATTTTATTACAAGGAATGCATATACTCAATCACAATATGATGTTTTACTTGCTAAAATTAATAATTTATTTAGAATTGCTACTGAACATAGACAAACTTCAGATTTAGATCAACGAATAGTTATGAATGGTAAAAGTTATAATTTTCAAATAATTATTAATATTTTAATGAAATATTTAATTGATTTTAAATTTCTAACACAACCTACAGCAACTTTTTCTGATACAGAACTTGAAAATCTTACAAACAGGATAGATCGTTTTTTAAGTAGTTTGAGACGTATCACACGTGCAGATTTAAATGATAATCAAATTAGGAGTATTAATTCTTATAAAACTCAAATAAGACAATATATAACACTTGTTGAAATAGAACCAGAACGCCTTGCAAATGAGTGGATAGATGAAAGTGGTAATTCACCAACAGTATTAAGTGTTTTAAATAATTATCTTAGAAATTTAAATGTATGGTCTACTGATTCTACTATAAGAGAATTAGAAGTTGTATCTAGACAAAATTCAAATTCAAATTCAGAAGAAGAATCTCAAGATAAAACTTGGGCATTTATGATTAAAAAACCACTAAAGACAAAAGAACATAGCAATGGAATGGATAAACATCCAAATTATTTATTTGTAAAAGACACATTAAAATTAAAAAGACTAAATATTGCTTTGGGATATAATCTAGGTTGTATAATTTTACATGGCAATATAAGTAATACTTATGATATCACATTTAATCCAGAAAATTTTCCAAAAACAAGAGGAGCCACAATAAAAATTCCAGCACCTGTTATTCCTCAAACAGTTTATAAAGAGTTTTTACAATATTTACAAGTAAGTGGAAACAGAATTAAAATGCCTTTTTTTGTTGTTGATGATTCTTCAGCATCTGAACGTGCAATAAATGCAGGTGGAGTTTCAAGAGATATGTTTGAAATAATCGGTAAGTATATAAAAGATACTCTTATGTTTTCTAATGTTTCCAATTCTACTTGTATTAAAAATAATAAAAATAATAATGATCCTACAAAAATGGGTGCAGGTGCAGGTGTAGGTGCAGTTGGTGCTGCTGAAGCTTCTGCCAATGTATATTCTAATAAAAATAATAAAAAATCTAAAGTAATGTTTGGTGATAATTTGCCATATAATTTTATTACAGATAATGATATAAATCATGAATTATCAGAAATATTAGGATATTTTGCATTTGTATGTACTAGATTAAATGAAGACCATAATTTTAGTTTAGGTATTAATTTCTCAGCATTTTCATTAATGATGTTATTTAATTATTTTGAAGTTAGAACAGGATATAAATTAAGTAGCATCATTCAAAGAATAAAAAAAATGAATCAAACTTATTCTGCCTATACACTTGTTCCAATAGATGATGAAACAATGATGCCAAAGAGTTATGATTTAGCAACACGAACTAAAGAATTTATACAATTAGATGAGGAATTACAAACTTATATTGGTATTTTATATGCAATTGATGAATTATATAATGCAGAAGATGTTGAAAAAGCTCTACATCAAGATCTTATTCAATATCCTCATGAAGAATTACTCTCTTTACTAATAAAATATTTATATAAAGATTCTAATGTTTATACAAGTTTAATTAAATTAGATACAGATGGTAATACTATTTGGGAACCAATATTAGATGATGTAATAAAAAGATTAGAACGTCTAGAAACATTAAGTGATTCTTTCTTAAAATCATATACATTTTTTCATGGTGTTGAAAGTTATAATTTATTTGTTGAGGAAGATAATAAACAACAACCAACAGAAACAAACAAAAAAATAAGTTTATTTTCATTAGCTAGTTGTATTACATCATTTAGAGAAATTACATATGATAATTTAATTGGTGACAAAGGCATAATAGTATTTATTAGAGAAACCAGGGATACTGATATGTTTAATAATACCGAAGAAGCTATACGTAGTTTTCTAGAAAAATATAAAGATGATCAAATTGTTCTAACAAAATTTGTTAAATATATTACAGGTTCTTCCACATTACCACATAAATGTGAAATACATATTACTAATATTACTAATCCCGATGATCAACCATATTTATTTTCTGCACACACATGTTTTTTTTATGTAGATGCATCAATTGGAACTATGAAGAAAGAAGAATATCATAAAATAATTGAAAGAGATATTGAAGATTCAGGTTTTACTGCACGTGGTGGTAATAGAAATTCATTTAAAAAACGGCAAATGAAACAATCACGGCAAATGAAACAATCACGGCAAATGAAACAATCACGGCAAATGAAATATACAATTCATAAGAAACAAACAAAAAAAAATAAAAAATCTAAAAAGCATTAAACTATATTTTTTTCATTCATTTAATAGAAATATCATAACCACACATAAATTATTAGCCAACCGCATAATTTTTTTAATATGTTGTTCTTCCATATTTTTCAATGTTTTTCCATGCATACAATAATGATTACATAGCATTTTTATATGACACGTTATTAATTGCAATCCATATAATAATTCATTAAACATTTCCAATGTAAAAATATCGTTTTCAATATATTTGAATATATCTTTATCTAGCATATATTTTATATTTACTACTACACTATCTAAATATTGTAGAAAATCAATAGGTAAATTATAAACTCTTTCTAAGGGTCGAAAATGTTTTAAGTCTGAATAGTATATATTTACATAATGAAATAAATAATTTATATTTTGATTTATTGTTTGTAAATAGTTATAAGTTTTATCATTAATACATAATTTTGATATATCTATTATATCTTTTGTTTTATTACTACTAGATATATTACTACTAGATATATCACCATATGTTAATTTTAATCTAGCATATATAAAATCTTCATCATCAAAATACATTTTACAATATAGATTTGGAACACCTAATAATTTCATGTTTGTATTCTCAT
>Ga0315904_10010515_pt1 | contig 11951 bp, 9 predicted proteins | sample LakEriMetagenome_6_FD_203529 | JGI IMG/M metagenome (GOLD analysis project Ga0315904, IMG submission 203529) | Freshwater fungal communities from buoy surface, Lake Erie, Ohio, United States - Buoy 12 MA120 | ecosystem: Environmental > Aquatic > Freshwater > Lake | place: USA: Lake Erie, Ohio...
CGCTCACCGATCGGGTTGCCGTCGGCGTCCACCGTCTTGATGGCGGCGACGTCGGTCGGCGCCGGCAGGTAGTCGACGACCGCATCCAGCACCTGCTGCACGCCCTTGTTCTTGTAGGACGAGCCGCAGAGCACCGGGTTGAACGCGGAGGTGATGGTGCCCTTGCGCAGGCAGGCGCGCAGCGTCTCGACGGACGGCGCCTTCTCCTCGAGGAGGTAGGCCTCCATCGCGGCGTCGTCCATCTCGAGGCAGGTGTCGATGAGCTCCTTGCGGTAGTCCTCCACCTTGGCGAGCAGCTGGCGGTCGGTCGGCACCGTGATGTTGAGCTTGTCGGCGAGGTCCGGCGTGACGTCGAGGATCTGCCACTGGGCGTCCTTGTCGTCGGAGTCCCACACCAGGGCCTTCATCTCGACGAGGTCGATCATGCCCTTGAAGTTGTCCTCGGAGCCGATCGGGATCTGTACCGGCAGCGGACGCGCGCCGAGGCGCTTCTTGATCATGTCCACGCAGCGCGTGAACGAGGCGCCGCTGCGGTCCATCTTGTTGACGTAGCAGAGACGCGGCACGTCGTAGTTGTCGGCGAGGCGCCAGTTGGTCTCGGACTGCGGCTCCACACCCGCCACGCCGTCGAACACCACGACCGCGCCGTCGAGCACGCGCAGCGAGCGGTTCACCTCGATGGTGAAGTCGACGTGCCCCGGGGTGTCGATGACGTTGATCTTCTTCTTGCGCCAGAAGGTCGAGACCGCGGCGGACTGGATGGTGATGCCGCGCTTCTGCTCCTGCTCGAGGTAATCCGTCGTCGTCGAAGTCTTGAGGTCCTTCGTGTCGTGGATGTCGATGATGGTGTGCTTGCGGCCCGTGTAGTACAGGATGCGCTCGGTCGTCGTCGTCTTGCCGGCGTCGACGTGGGCGATGATGCCGATGTTGCGGATGTCGGCGAGGGGCGTTGTGCGGGGCATGGCAGGTTCCGTTTCGCGTGGCAGCCAGCGCTGCTTGGGGGGGATGTGGACGGGGCCCTTCCAAACGGTCGGGCCCCGGGTCAATTTCCCATGATAATACGAAACCGGGGGTCGCTTCGACTGGGGGGTGTCAATGGCGGGTGACAGCGGGGCGGGCGGCAGCGGGGCGGGCGGCAGGGACCGGGCGCTCGACGCGTTCCGGGGGGCGACCGTCGCCGGGATGATCCTCGTCAACAACCCCGGCAGCTGGCAGCACCTCTACGGGCCGCTCGCCCATGCCCCCTGGCATGGCTGTACGCCGACCGACCTCGTGTTCCCGTTCTTCCTGTTCGCGGTCGGCGCGTCGCTGGCGCTGGTGATGCCGGCGCTGCAGCGGCTCTCCGCAGGCGGCTTCGCGCGGCGCATCGCGCAGCGCTCGCTGCTGATCTTCGGCATCGGTCTGTTGCTGAACGCCGCGCCCTTCGTGCGTTGGGACGAGGCGGGCGCACTGATGGCGCGGGACCCGGAGACGCTGCGCGTCATGGGCGTGCTGCAGCGCATCGCGCTGTGCTTCGGCGCGGCCGCGGTCATCGCCTGGTGGGGCGGGGTGCGCGCCGCGCTCTGGGCGGCGGCGGTGCTGCTGGTCGGCTATTGGGCGGCGCTGTGGGCGTTCGCGCAGGGGCCGGACCCGTACTCGCTCGAGGGGTTCTTCGGCACCGCGCTCGACCGCGCGCTGCTCGGACCGTCGCATCTCTACCAGGGCGAGGGCGTGCCCTTCGACCCCGAGGGCCTCGCGAGCACGCTGCCCGCCGTCGCGCAGGTGCTGCTCGGCTTCGTGGTCGGCGTGCGGCTCGCGCGTCGTGCCGCCGATCCCGGTTGGTGGCGGCCGCTGCTCGTCGCCGCCGCGGTGCTGGTCGCGGCCGGGCTCGTGTGGAGCCTCGCGCTGCCGCTCAACAAAAAGATCTGGACGCCGAGCTACGTGCTCTACACGACCGGCCTCGCCGTGCTGGCGATGGCCGCGCTCGCGGCGCTGCTCGACGGCCGGCCGGGCGTGCGGCGCGACTTCCGCGGTCCTGCCGGTGTGCTGGTGCGCGGTTGCGAGGCGTTCGGGCGCAACGCGCTGCTGGTGTTCGCGCTGAGCGGTCTCGTGCCGCGCCTGCTGTCGCTGTGGCGCCTGCCGACGGAGGGGACGCTGCCGGGCGCGGATGCCGCGGCGGCCGCGACGCTGACACCGCTGCAGTGGCTCTACCGGCACGGCTTCGAGCCCTGGTCCGCCGACCCGCGGCTCGCGTCGTTCCTCTATGCGGTGGCGATGGTGCTCGCCTACGGTCTGCTCGCGCGCGCCCTCGATCGTCGCGGGATCTACTTCCGGGCCTGATCGGTGGCGCGGCGCACGCCGTGCCGCGCGAAGGGGTCGAGTCCGGCCCGGCTGAAACCGCGCGTCATCGTCTCGACGAGGTCCTGCGCGAGGCTGTCCGCGCGCTGCGCCCCGGCTGCGGTCAGCGCCACGCGCCCGTCCTCATGGCGGGCCAGCACCTCGGGCTCGCATTCCACGAGCCCCGCCACCGCGAGGCGTTCGATGCAGTCGACCGTGGTGGAGAACGGTTGGTCGGACGCGACCCAAAGCTCGGAGAGGCTCAGTTCCCGTCCGACGAGGTTGGCGCGATGCAGGGCCTGGATGATGGGCCAGCACTCGTGCATGAATGAATGGCCGAGCTTGGCGCGGATCAAGGATTCGATGTCCGCCATCATCTCGAAGATGACGAGATCACCGTTGGTGCCATGCCGCTTCGGCGGCCGCGCGGTCAGCGCGGTTGGATCGTCCATGCTCTACCCCCGTAGTGGTGAGTCCGGCAGACCCCCTCCCGCGTATCTCATCGATGGGCGGCCGCGTCGTCTGTGCGATTCACCGCACTCCCGTCAACGCTGCCGCACGAGCTGCCCGGGGCGCGCATCGGTCACCGCGCCGCCGCGCGCGACCGCCGCGCCGGCGACCCAGGTCCCGATGTAGCCCTCGCCCCTCTGCAGCAGGCGGCGGCTGCCGCCCGGCAGATCGTCGACGAGCTGCGGCGTGCCGCAGGCGAGGCGCGCGGGGTCGATGAGGTTCAGGTCGGCGCGCTGGCCGGGCACGACGGCGCCGCGGTCGGCGAGACCGAGATGGCGCGCGTTGCGGCGCGTCAGCATCTCGACCGCACGCTCGGGCGCGAGCCGGCCCTCGGCGCGGTCACGGCACCAATGCGCGAGCAGGAAGGTGGTGGTGCTCGCGTCGCTGATGGTGCCGACGTGGGCGCCGGCGTCCGACAGGCCGTAGAGCGCGCGCGGATGCGCCAGCATCTCCGCCACCGCGGCGAGCGAGCCGTCGTTGTAGTTGAAGATGGGGAAGTGGATGAGCGCGCTGCCGTCGTCCGCGGCGAGGTGGTCGTAGATCGCCTCGAGCGGGCTGCAGCCGCGGGCACGGCTGCGCGCGAGGAAGCTCTGCGCGAGCGTCGGCTCGTAGCCCGCATCGAGCGGGAACATGCGTGCGCTGATGAGGTCGATGCGCGCCAGCATCAGGTCGACGATCGGCGGCACCGGCGTGCCGTCGCCCGACAGCTTGCCCGGGCGCTCGGCGAGGATGCGCGCCTTGCGCGCGGGGTCGCGCAGCGCCGCCGCGCGTGCGGCCCGCGGCAAGGCCGCGACCTCGACGTAGCCCGGGTGGCCCATGAGCGGATGGAAGCGGGTGTCGAGACCGAGCAGCACGCCGATGCCGCGCGGCGCGGCCTGCAGCCACAGCGGCAGCCCGGCGGCGACGGCGGCCTCGGTGCGCGCGCGGATGGCCTGCCACTGCGCGCCGCCGGGGTCGCGCTGCATCCAGGTCATCGACAGCGGACGGCCGGCTTCGCGCGCCAGCAGTTCGACGAGGTCGAACTCGGCGTCGAAGCGCTCGGGTCCGTGCAGCAGGTCGAAGTCGCTCACCATCTGCAGCACGCCGCGGTCGCGGCCGCGGAACACCTGCGCGAGCCCCGCGAGCTCGGCGGCGGAGGCGTCGGCCGCCGGCGTGGCGAGTCCCGCCGTGGTGCGGTGGTTGTCGGTGCGTCCCGTCGAGAAGCCGGCCGCGCCGGCGTCGAGCGCCTCGGCGAGCAGCCGCTGCATCGCGGCGATGTCCTCGGCGGTGGCGGCCTCGTGGGCGAGGGCGCGCTCGCCCATCACCGCCATGCGCAGCGGGTCGTGCGGCACCTGCACCAGGAAGTCGAGGGTGTGCGGCAGGCGTTCGAGCGCGTCGAGGTACTCGGGGAAGGAGCGCCAGTCGAAGCGCACGCCTTCGGCGAGCGCGACGCCCGGTATGTCCTCGACGCCCTCCATCAAAGATATCAGGCCGTCGACGGCGCGCCGCTTGTCGCCGGGCGCGAGCGGCGCGAAACCGACGCCGCAGTTGCCGAACAGCACCGTGGTGACGCCGTGGTGCACGCTCGGGCTGAAGGTCTCGTCCCAGCTCGCCTGCCCGTCGTAGTGGGTGTGCAGGTCGACGAAGCCCGGTGTGAGCCAGGCGCCGTGCGCGTCGATGCGCTCGCGGGCGGCGCCGCCGACGCGTCCGACCTCGCGGATGAGGCCGCCCTCGACGCCGACATCGGCGGTGCGCGGCGGCGACCCCGTGCCGTCGATGAGCGTCGCGCCTTCGAAGACGAGGTCGAGCATGGCGGGTCCCCGGGGGTCGTGCGGTGCGCCGACGATCAGGTCGTCGGACGCAGGTCGACGCCGACCGGGCAGTGGTCCGGCAGCTTGCGCTGCAACGCGTCGCGCGGCTCGTAGGTGAGGCGCACGAACGAGCCGGGCACGCGCCAGGCGGCGAGCTTCTCGCCGAGCACCACGTGGTCGATGTAGGCGCGGTGGTTCTGGCCGGGGTGGCAGTTCTGGAAGCGCTGGCCGAAGGCCACGTTGACGAGGCGCGCGCCCGGCGGGTCGCCGTCGTCGATCTCCGCCCAAAGATTGCGGACCCCGCCCGCCTCGTTGCGCGCCGGGCCGCTGCCGCCGAGCAGGTCGTGGTTGAAGTCGCCGAGCACCGCGAAGCGACGGCCGGCCGCGGCCTGCTGGTCGATCCAGCGCTCGAGCACCGGGATCTGACGGCCGAGGATCGCGCAGGCCTCGCGCGGACCGTCGACCGGCGGCCGGGCGCAGCCCGACTTCAGGTGCACCGAGAGCAGCCGAATCTCGCGCGGCTCGCCCGGGTACACGATGAGCTCGGCCCCGCGCCGCACGCGGCCATCGAGCGAGAGCTCGACGAAGTCCGAACCGCAGCGGTGCGGCACGCCCTTGCGGACGGCGAAGCCGGTGTTCTGCACGGCCTCGCGGCGCGTGAAGCAGAAATCGTGGTCCTCGAACACGCGGCGCGCGGCATCGACGCCGTCGACCTCCTGGAGCGCGATCACATCGGCGCGCAGGTCGCGCACATAGCGGGCGATGGCCCGGTAGTCGTCGGTGCTGCGCTCCTTCTGCTCGGCCACGTTGCAGGGGATGAAGCGGCGGCGCGGGCCGGGCGAGGCGCCCTCGGGCACGCACTCGGCGGCGAGCTTGCGGAAGGCGTTCGGGGCGATCAGCCATTCCATGTTCCAGGTCGCGATGCGCAGCGTGCCTGCCGGTGCGGGGTCCGCTGACGGCATCGGCGCAGCGGCGGCGACGGTGGGCACGGGCGTGTCGGGGACGGTGCCTTCACCGCAGCCGGCGAGGAACGAGAGGGCGAGGGCGGTGGCGAGAGTGGAGCGTTGCATGACGGCATTGTCTCCCCCGATCCGCGCCGCGCGCAACGCATGTCCAGGGTGTCCGGCAGGGCGGCATCGGAGGCCGCCGTCCGGCGTGGTAACTTCCGTCGCATGGCTACGGATGTGCTCGGCTGGCGCCGCGTGTACGGGGTGATCGCCCCCTCCACCAACACGGTGGTGCAGCCCGACTACGACGCGATGCGGCCGCGGGGCGTCACCAACCACCATTCGCGCATCTTCACCCCCGACGCCACCGCCATCAGCGATGCGACCTTCATGGCCGCCACGGAGCTGATCTCGGGCAACGTGATCGCCGCCGTGCGCAGCGTCATGACCTGCAAGCCGCAGCGGCTGGTGATGGGCATGTCGGCCATCACCTTCTACGGCGGCGCGGCCGGGGCCGACGCCTTCGCGCGCCGGCTCGAGGACGAGGCGGGCGTGCCCGTGTCCGTCGGCGCGCACGCCTGCACCGCCGCGCTCGCCGCGCTCGGCGGGATCCGCCGCATCGCGCTGCTCACGCCCTACTACCCGGTCGCCAACGCCGAGGTGCGCCGCTACTTCGCCGACCACGGCATCGAGACGGTGAGGGATGTCGCGCTGCGCTGCCCTTCCTGGACCGCCATCGCGCAGGTCGCCGAAGACCGTTGCCGCGAGGTCTTGCGGGGGCTGGACGGCCCGGACGTGGACGCGCTCGTGCAGGTCGGCACCAATCTTTCCATGCTGCGGCTCGCCGACGAGGCCGAGCGCTGGCTCGGCAGACCCGTGGTCGCCATCAACGCCGCGACCTATTGGCACGCGCTGCGCGCGGACGGCATCACCGACCGGATGGAAGGCTTCGGCCGTCTTCTCGCGGCGCACTGAGGCCTGTGCCATCATCGGCGGGTCGGCCCGGAGGAGACCCATGCTCGAACTCAAGCACGAACTGAAGCTCGACAAGAACCGCGACGAGAAGGCCCGGATGAACTTCGTCTCCGGCCTGCGCGCCCACGTCCTCAACGACATGGCGAACGGCATGCGCGCGGTGTGGGACGCCGACGTCGAACCGGCGTTCCGTCGCTCGCTCGGCCGTGGTCCGAAGGACGGCCCCGAGGTCCACAAGGCGATCAAGCCCAACGAGTACTTCAAGTTCTACTCGAGCCTGCGCGTCACGGCGCAGGACATGGTGTGGCAGTCGGTGTTCCCGCCGCTCGAGCGCAACCGTCCGGCGCTCAAGGACAAGGCCGCGAAGCTCGGCGGCGCGCACAAGGCCCGCGGCTCGCTGACGCTCGACCCGGCGCTCGCGGTGCCGCGCAGCGTCTCCGCCATCGACGTGCACCTGATGGCCGGCAACTACGACGGCGAATACGAGGACGGCGACCTCGCCGCCGGCGCGCTCTACGACAACGGGCTCGCGGTGTTCTCGTTCGGCCTGATGGGCCAGAACCTCGACGACATCGGCCAGTCGATCGCGGGGTTCATCAAGCTCAAGTACCCCGACCTCAAGCCGCGCCGCATCCTCGACCTCGGCTGCACCATCGGCCACAACACCGGCTCCTGGAAGGACCACTTCCCGGAGGCCGAGGTCTACGGCATCGACGTCGCCGCACCCTGCCTGCGCTACGCGCATGCGCGCGCCGAGGCGCAGGGCCGCGCCGTCCACTTCAAGCAGATGGACGCGCAGTCGCTCGACTTCCCGGACGGGAGCTTCGACGTGGTGTTCTCGTCGATGTTCCTGCACGAGGTGCCGCGCAAGGGCATCGAGAAGGTGATGGCCGAGGCCTACCGCGTGCTGAAGCCGGGCGGTCTGATGCTGCACATGGAGCTGCCGCCGAACTCGCAGCTCTCGCCCTACGACGCGTTCTATCTCGACTGGGACGGTGCCTACAACAACGAGCCGTTCTACAAGCCGTTCCGCGACTGCAAGCCGGAGGAGCTCTGCCGCCGCGCGGGCTTCGACCCGAAGAAGTATCTGCAGTTCGTGATCCCCTCGATCGGCTGGTACGGCGAGCAGGTCTGGCGCGAGGCGGCGACGCGGCCGCTCGGCGTCGACAACGACAAGACCGGACGGCTGACCGACGGCATCCTCTGGTACTGCTTCGGGGCCTTCAAGTGAGCGGCGGGACGGGCGGCGAGCGTCGGCCGATGCGGCGCACCATCCGCGGCGGTCGGCCGTATTTCTTCGCCGACCCCGCGATCGACAAGATCCTGAACATGGTGGTGGTGCTGGCGAGCGAGGTCTGGACGCTGCGCGAACGGCTCGCGGCCATGGAGGCGCTGCAGGTGCGCCAGGGCAGCCTCGGCGCGGGCGAGATCGATGCCTTCGATTTCAGCCCCGAGGACGAGGCGCGGCTCGCCGGCGACCGCAAGGAGTTCATCGACGGCCTGTTCCGCGTGCTGCAGGAGCAGGTGGAGGAGGCGAAGGCGCGGGTCGCGAAAGCGGTGCCGGCGCCCGCCACGAAGCCTGTGGCCAAGCGGCCTGCAGCCAAGCGGCCTGCAGCCAAGCGGTCCGCCGCCCAACCGCCCAAGGCCAAGAAGCGCGCCGCGAAGCGGCCGTCGGCGCGGCGCGGAACTTCGGTGCGGCGCGGCCGTCTGACCCGACGGTAGCTCGGAACGGGGGGGGCTTGCCATGGGGGGCAAGACCGGCTCGGGGCCTTCAGGCCCGCATGATTTCTTTGAGGCCCAGGCGATCGCGCGGCGGCGTCTGCGCGAGGTCGACTTCGGTTTCGGGCTCGCCGTGCTCGCGGGGCCGACGCTCTGGTCGCTGGTGGCCGTCGGTCTCATCGGCCTCGCCTGGACCGTCGCGCTCGCCGTGGCGGTGCTCTGGGCGCTCGTCATGCTGGTCCCGGCCTGGCTCGCGGTGTCGCGCAGCGTGGAAGGCGGCGACCAGGTCGCCCGCGCCACCGGTGCGTACCCCGTCCATCCGCCGTCGGCGGATCCCGCCGCGCAGCGGCTCTACGAGCTGGTCGAGGACATGGCCCTCGCGACCGGCATCGCGGTGCCCGACGTCTACCTGTTGCCGAGGGACGACTCGATCAACGCCATGGTCGCGGGCCGCGGTCCCGCGGATGCGGCGCTGGTCGTGACCCGCGGCGCCGCCGAGCGCCTCGATCGCAGGCAGCTCCAGGCGCTGGTGGCGCACGAGATCGACCACATCCAGAGCGGCGACATGCTCGTCAACCTGCGGGTCGTCGGCTGGGCGTCCGGACTCGCGGCGTTGCACGACGCGGGCGCGGCGCTGTGGCGGACCGCATCGCGCTCGTACCGGGACACGACGGCGCGTTTTCCCATGCTGTGGCGGGGCATGATGCTGGCGGTGCTGTGGGTCTTCCTGCCGGTCTTCGCCGTCGCCGCGCTGATGCGGGTCGTGGGTTCGTTCGGCAAGCTGCTCGGCACCTCGCTGCAGGCCGCCGCCTGCCGTCACCATGAGTCGTCCGCGGACGCCGCCGCCGCGCGCATGGTCGGCGATGCGGCGCCGCCGCGCGACCTGCTGTTGATGGCCGCGGGCAGCAGCGCCGCGCGCGCCGGCAGCCCGCCCTCGGAGCCCGCCGCGGAGCATCTCTGGTTCATCTCGCATGCGCGTCGTTGGCCGCGTGTGCATCCGCCGATCCTCGAGCGCGTCCTCGCCCTCGACCCGCAGTTCGACCGTGCATCGTTCGAGGCCGAGGCCGACCGCGAGTGGCGGGCCGGCGAGCGGCGGCGGCTCGAGGTGCTGACGCCGCCCGCGCGTCGTCAACGCGAGGACGACGAGCGGGCGAGGGCCTTCACCGACGCCTTGCCGTACCTGTCCTTGCAGGCCACGCCGGAGTTCGTCGTCGCCAAGGTGGGCCATCCCGACTGGATGGACGTCGCGCAGGGCGAGGCGCTGCGCGCGGCCCTGCCGCTGGCGGTGTCGCAGAGCGTGGCCTCGCCGACCCGCGCCCGCGCGTTGGTGCTCGCCATCCTCGCCTCGGGCGACGGGGCGCGCTGGCAGCGCCAGACCGCGCTCGTCGAGCACGGACTCGGCGCCGTCGTGCGTGCGGAGGTGGACGCCGAGCGTACGGTCGCCGACCGGTTGAGCCCTTACCTGCGTCTGCCGGCGGTCGAGGCCGCCTTCCCGGGTCTGCGCCGCCTGTCACGGCGCGAGCAGCGTCACCTCATCGCGACGCTGAAGGCGATGGAGCTCGAGGACGGCGAGCGCGAACTCTTCGAGCTGTGCCTGACGGCGCTGGTGCGGGTCGGCTTGATGGACGAGTTGTCGCGCGGTGCAGCCGTCGGTCGGGGCGTGCTCTGGCACGCCGGTGATGCGCTGCGCACGCTGCTGTCGATCGTCGCCCACCACGGTTCGCCCACGGACCCCGCGACGCGCGAGTCGGCCTATCGCGCCGGCGTCGGTTCGCTGGCGGGTGCGGCCGCGCCGGCGTTCGCGCTGCCGCCGAACTGGGCGGTGGCGCTCGATGCGGCGCTGACGGAGCTCGCCGACCTCGAGCCCGGCGCGAAGCGCCGCGTGGTCGCCGCGCTCACCGCCACGGTCGCCCACGACGGCCGCCTGCGGCTCGCCGAGGCCGAACTGCTGCGCACCCTGTGCGGCGTGCTGCGTTGTCCGTTGCCGCCGCTGATGCCCGAGGTGGTGACCGTCGCCGCCGGGACGCCCCCGGCCGCGGCGACCGGCGGCTGACGCCGCTCGACCCGCCGTGCGCGTCAGCCCGCGGCGCGCAGGGCCCGGTCGATGTCCTCCTTGAGGTCGTCGATGTGCTCGAGGCCGATCGAGAGCCGCACCATGTCCTCGCTGACGCCCGCCTTCGCGAGCTCGGCGGGCGAGAGCTGGCGGTGCGTGGTCGAGGCGGGATGCGTCGCGAGCGAGCGTGCATCGCCGATGTTCACGAGCCGGATCACGAGCTGCAGCGCGTCGAGGAACTTCTCGCCCGCCGCGCGTCCGCCCTTCACGCCGAACGTCAGGATGCCCGAGGCGCGACCGCGCAGGTACTTCTGCGCCAGCGCGTGCTGCGGATGGGACGGCAGTCCGGCGTAGTTCACCCAGCCCACGGACGGATGTGATTGCAGGAACTGCGCGAGCGCGAGCGTGTTGTCGCAGATGCGGTCCATGCGGACCGGCAGCGTCTCGATGCCCTGCAGGATCAGGAACGAGTTGAACGGCGACAGCGCCGCGCCCATGTTGCGCAGCGGCACGACGCGGGCGCGGGCGATGTAGGCCGCGGGGCCGAGCGCTTCGGTGTACACCACGCCGTGGTACGACACATCCGGCTCGTTGAGACGCTTGAAGCGCTCCTTGTGCTCGGCCCAGGGGAACTTGCCGGAATCGACGATCGCGCCGCCGATGCTGTTGCCGTGGCCGCCGAGATACTTGGTGAGCGACTGCACGACGATGTCCGCGCCGAAGTCGAACGGACGGCAGAGATATGGCGAGGGCACGGTGTTGTCCACGATCAACGGCACGCCGTGGCGGTGCGCGATCTCCGCGAGCGCGGCGAAGTCGGTGACGTTGCCGAGCGGGTTGCCGATCGATTCGCAGTAGACCGCCTTGGTGTTCGCGTCGATGAGCCGCTCGAAGTCGGCGGGCTTCGAGTAATCGGCGAAGCGCACCTCGATGCCGAACTGCGGCAGGGTGTGCGCGAACAGGTTGTAGGTGCCGCCGTAGAGCGCGCCCGAGCTCACGATGTTGTCGCCCTGTCCGGCGATGGTGAGGATCGAGTAGGTGACCGCGGCGCTGCCCGAGGCGAGCGCCAACGCGCCGATGCCGCCCTCGAGCTGCGCGAGGCGCTGCTCGAGCACATCGGTGGTCGGGTTCATGATGCGGGTGTAGATGTTGCCCGGCACCTTGAGGTCGAAGAGGTCCGCGCCGTGCTGCGCGCTGTCGAACGCGTAGGAGGTGGTCTGGTAGATCGGCACCGCGACGGCCTTGGTGGTGGGGTCGGGCTTGTAGCCGCCGTGGACGGCGATGGTCTCGGGACGCATGGGTCGGGTCTCCTCGTGGATCGGTTGCGGGTTCAGGGTGAGCGGGCTGCGAGCCACGGTCTCACCGTGGCGTCGAAGGTGGTGAGATCGACCAGGAAGGCGTCGTGGCCGGCGAGACTGTCGAGCCGCGCGAAGGTGGTGTCGACGCCGCCGGCGCGCAGCGCCTCGGCGAGCGCGGCCTGTTCCTTCACCGTGAAGAGATGGTCGAACTCGACGCCGACGACCAGCGCCGACTCGACGCCCGACCGCCCGAACACCTCGGCCGGTGCGCCGTGCGCGGCGAGATCGAACAGATCCATCGCCCGCGACAGGCGCAGGTAGCGGTTGGCGTCGAACGCGTCTG
>Ga0315904_10010517_pt1 | contig 11949 bp, 7 predicted proteins | sample LakEriMetagenome_6_FD_203529 | JGI IMG/M metagenome (GOLD analysis project Ga0315904, IMG submission 203529) | Freshwater fungal communities from buoy surface, Lake Erie, Ohio, United States - Buoy 12 MA120 | ecosystem: Environmental > Aquatic > Freshwater > Lake | place: USA: Lake Erie, Ohio...
ACGTGGTCGAGCAACTGGTCGCGGGGGGCGTCGCGGATGTCGGCGCGGACGATTTCCCGAGCGGCGATGCCACGGGTGCGGAGCGAGTCGAGGTCGAGGTCGAGCCGGAGAGCGAACTGATTGGCGAGGGCCGCGAGCAACTCGTCGAGCGGGGCGGCGACCCGCAGCGAGAAGACGGCGGGGGCCGACGGCCGCGGCTGGGACGAGCCGGGCTTCCGCGCGGGTGCGCGGCCGGCGGGCGGCAGGTTCGTGTCGAGCGGCACGATCGTGCCCCGCGCGGCGCCGTCCGCAGACCGCCACTCCACGCGCCGGTCGAAGTGGGCGAGCACGAGATCGAGCTTCTCGGCCCGGGAGAGCGCCGGCAGGTCGGCCGCCGGAAAGTGGTCGTGCGGAATGGAGTCGAGGCCCTGCAGCGCCGCGATGCCCGCCTCCGTCGCCACGGCAGCGACCAGGTCGCGGGGCCGTGCGGCCTCGGGCCACTGCCACGGACTGCGGGCGCGGAGGGCCGCTCGCGGGGCCGCCGGCAGGCGGGCGACCTCGCGCTCCCGCGCCTCGTCCGCCCGCTCGCACAGGTCGCGCGTGCCGCGGGGCACGATCCGGATCGACGACCGCAGCACGGCCACCTCGGCGTCGGCGGCTGCGGCGGCCGTCGCCATCACCTCCCGCAGCGGTTCTCCACGGCCCGCGAGCGTCACCAGCGTGCTCGGGTCGAGCCGCCGATCGCAGATCACGGGCATGCCCGCCAGTGCCGCGGCCCGCGCCGACCATGCGTGCAGCGGCGTCGCCTGCCATGATGCCCGCACCGGTTCGTCGAGACCGGCCGCCGTGGCAGAAGCGACCGCGGCTAGCCAAAGAAAGAGCGCTGCTGACGCACGGACCCGTTTCGCATGGCGGCCGGGACGGCATGCCACCCGGAGTCCCCCGGCTTCCGCCGGGGGCTTTTTGTGCGAATGGCGCGGGTGGTCCAAGAAGCCCCGGGTGGCAACCCGGGGACTCCGGGCACGAAAACCACCCCGCCGTCCATGCCGGATGACGGCACGTGATGCCCCGGTGCGAACCCACATCGCATGGCACCTGGGATGGCATGCCACCCGAAGTCCGCCGGCTTCCGCCGGGGGCTTTTTGTGCGAGTTCCTGTCTAATGATGGCACGGCAATCGTCACACGCCGGGTGCGGGAAACCTCGGCTCCAAGAATACCGTGGCGGCGGCGGGCCGGCACGGTGGGCAGCACGGGATCGTCGTGGAGAGAGCGGCCATGATGGATGAACGGCCCGTGGTCGTGCTCGGAGCCGGGATCAACGGCGCGGCGCTCGCCCGCGAGCTGGCCCTGTCGGGTGTGCCGGTCGCCGTGGTCGATGCCGACGACGTGGCATGCGGAGCCACCGCCTGGTCCACGCGGCTGATCCACGGCGGGCTGCGGTATCTGGAGTATGGCGAGATCGGCCTGGTGCGGGAGAGCCTCGCGGAACGGGACCGGCTCGTGCGGTTGGCGCCGCATCTGGTCGCGCCGCTGCCGTTTTATGTGCCGCTGCGCGGCCGGCTGGGCGGGCTGCCCGCGGCAGCGGCCCGGCTCGTCGGGCTCGAGGGGCTGGCCCGCCGCTGGCGGCCGGCGCGGGGCCGCGGCACATGGACCGTCGGCACCGGGCTGGCACTCTACGATCTGCTCGCCAGCGACTCACGCGCGCCGCGGCATCGCACGGTGCGGGCCGGCGCCGCGGGGCTGCCCCGCGTGGATCGGGAGGCGTTCGCCTGGGGCTGCATCTACTCCGACGCGCAACTGCTCTATCCGGAGCGGTTCACCGTCGAACTGCTCGTCGATGCCCGACGGGCCGCGGCCGAAACGGGCGCGGCCTGCGACGTGTTCACGCATTGCCGGGCCGCGTTGCTGCCGGGGGGCGTGCTGCGGCTCACGGGGACTGTCGATCAGGCCGTCGTCGACCTGCGGCCCGCGGCCCTCGTCAACGCCACCGGCGCCTGGGTGGACCGCACGCTTGCGGCGGTGTTTTCATCGGGGGCGGCCGACGCCGGCGGTCGCCGGTTGATCGGCGGCACGAAGGGGAGCCACCTGCTGCTCCGGGCGCCTCGCCTCCGGGCCGCGCTCGCCGAGCACGGCGTCTACGCCGAGGCCGCCGACGGCCGGCCGGTGTTTGTGCTGCCCTTCGGCCCCGAGCTGGTGCTGGTGGGCACGACCGATATCCCGTTCACGGGTGATCCGGCGACGGCCCGGGCCGACGACGCGGAGATCGACTACCTGCTGGCGGCGGCGGCCCGGCTGTTTCCCGACGTCGCCCCCGGTCGCGACGAGCTCCAGCAGCACTACTGCGGCGTGCGGCCGTTGCCGGCGGCGCGGGCCCTGGGCGGATCGCCGGCGGCCGTGACGCGGCGGCACATGCTCGTGCGGCATGCGGAGGCGCCGCTGCCGGCGTGGTCGATCGTGGGGGGCAAGTTGACGACGTGTCGCAGCCTCGCCGAAACGGCCGCCAAGGAGGTGCTCGCGGCGCTGGGCCGGCCGGTGCTCGGCTCGTCGCGGGAGCGGCCGCTGCCGGGGGCGTGCGCCGGCGAGTCGCGGCTGGAGGCGCTGCGGGAGACGGAATCGCTCGTGCGGCAGGGGGAGGGCTGGGGCGTCGATCCGGCCGCGGTCGCCGAACGGATGGTGGCGGTCTTCGGGGGGCGTGCGGCCGCGGCGGCCGCCGGGATCGCCACGCGGCCGGGGGGCATCCGCGGGAGCGTGCTGCCGCGGGCGGCGGTGGAGTTTTGCGTGCGCGAGGAATGGGCACGCACGCTCGGCGACGTCGTCGAGCGGCGGCTGATGCTGGCGTTCGACACGGGGCTGGGCCGCGATACGCTCACGGACGTGGCGGCGGTGCTCGCGGAACTCGGGCTCGTGTCCCGGACCGACGTGGGCCGCGAGGCCGAAGCGTGCACCAGGCAGCTGGCCGCGCGGTACGGCCGCCGGCTGGCACAGGGCCCGGGACATGGGCCGGAGGAGGAACCATGAGCGGATCGCGGTGCGTGCTGGCGCTCGACCAGGGCACGACTTCGAGCCGGGCGATTCTCTTCGACCCGCACGGCGCGGTCGTGGCGCTGGCCCAGGAGGAGTTTCCGCAGCATGCGCGGACGGCCCACGGTCCCGACGGCACGGAACTGGGCATCGTCGAGCACGACCCCGAGGACATCTGGCGGTCGCAGCTGGCCTGCGCCCGCGCGGTCCTGCTGCAGGCCGGGATCGACGCGGGGCAGGTCGCGGCGGTGGGCATCACCAACCAGCGCGAGACGACGATCCTCTGGGATCGGGCCACCGGGGCGCCCGTCGCGCCGGCGATCGTGTGGCAGAGCCGCGTGTCGGAGCCGATCTGTGCGCGGCTGCGGGCGGCGGGGCTCGAGGACGAGGTGCGGCGCCGCACCGGGCTGTTGCTCGACCCGTATTTCTCCGGCACGAAGATCGTCCACCTGCTCGAGACGGTGCCCGGCCTGCGGGAGCGGTGTGATCGGGGCGAGGTGCTGTTCGGCACGGTGGATTCGTTCCTCATCTGGAGGCTCACCGGCGGCCGGGTGCACGCCACCGACGTGACCAACGCCAGCCGCACGCTGCTCTTCGACATTCACGAGTTGGCCTGGAGCGACGATCTCTGTCGGATGCTGGGCGTGCCGCGGGCGATGCTGCCGGAGGTGCGGCCTTCGGGGGGCGGGTTCGGCGCCGTGGACCCGGCGCTGCTGGGGGCAGCGGTTCCGATCACGGGCTGCGCCGGTGACCAGGAAGCGGCCGCCTTCGGCCAGGGCTGCGTGCGGGAAGGCGCGGCGAAGTGCACCTACGGCACCGGCGCGTTTTTGATGTTCGCCACCGGCGACCGCCCGGTGGCGAGTCGTCACGGGCTGCTCACCACCCCCGCCTGCCGGCCGGCCGGCGCCGACACGCAGGCCTACTGCCTGGAGGGCTCGGTGTTCGTCGCGGGGGCCCTCGTGGGCTGGCTGCGCGATGGGCTGGGGCTCATCGAACGGGCCGCCGACATCGAGGCCCTGGCGCGGGGCGTCGAGTCGAGCGCGGGCGTGGTGGTGGTGCCGGCGCTGACCGGCCTCGGAGCCCCGCACTGGGATCCGCACGCCCGGGGAATGATCATCGGGCTGTCGCGGGCCACGCACCGGGCCCACATCGCGCGGGCGGCGCTCGAGGCGATCGCACTGTCGGTCGCCGACGTCGTCGACTGCATGCAGGAGGATGCCGGCGTGCCGCTCGAACGGCTGCGGGTCGATGGCGGCGCCTCCGCCAACGACCTGCTGCTTCAGATCCAGGCCGACGTGCTCGGGCTCTCCGTCGACCGGCCGGCGGTGCGGGAGACGACGGCCCTGGGCGTCGCCCTGCTGGCGGGCATGGCGGTGGGCTTCTATGCCGACGCGACCGCCGTGGCCGACGCGCGGCGCGTGGAGCGATCGTTCACGCCCCGGATGGAGGCCGCCGCCCGGGCCCGCCTGCGGGCGCTGTGGCGCGACGCGGTGGAGCGGAGCAGGGGCTGGGCCCGCGCTGGCCGCTGATGCCGCGGTCAATACGTCCGCGTGGCCGCGGTCGTGTTCTGCTCGGCCAAGGCCACCCGGCCGGCGTACTTATCCGGATTCGCGGCGAAGGCATCCCGCGTGGCCGGCGAGGTGAAGAGGTACATGCGGGACTGGCAGACCACGCCATAGCGGCGTTGGCCGGGCATGCTCTTTCCTTGTTCGAAAGCGAGCACGGGATCGTCGCCTGACAGGGCCGGGGCGTAGCGGTCGGGATCGGCGAGGAACGTCCGCTGCTGCTCGGGGCCGGCAAACAGGTAGGTGCGGCCGCGGTGGCGGGCGCCATACTGCGGGCGACCTTCGGTCCAGACCTGCTTCTCGACGAGCGTCACCGGGCAGTAGCCCTCGAGTCCGAGCGGCATGGTTCCCTCGGCAGCCGGTCCGGGAACGGCCGGCGTGGCCGCGGGTGCCGCGGGCGGCGCGGGCGGGGCAGAACCGGCGAGGGTGCCGGGCCACTGCGGCCGGGCCGGGGGCATGGTGGGGGGCGGTTCGGGCTTGGCCACCGCGGCAGTCTCGGGCTTGCGCACCAGACCGGCGAACGGCTTTTGGATCGCCGCCATGAGCCCGCTGGCGGGCTTCGCCGTGGCGGTTGCTCCGGGAGTGGCGGCCGTGGGCGGCATGTCGGAGATGCTGGCCGATGACTCTTGCACGCCCGTGCCCGCTGGCGCCAGCCACGTGGGCGATGCGCCGGTGGTCTGTGGTGCGGCGGCTGCCCCGTGCGCGACCGGCTCGATCGTGGGCCGCGAGGTGGTGGTGGGGGGCGTCGCCGTCAATGCGAGCGGTGCCGTCGGCCGTTCTGTGTTCCACGCGGGCGGCACCTGGGGCAGCATCGGCTCATGAACGGCCGGCGCCGTTTCGCTGGCGAAAGACTCGTGGAGGTCGATCGGTCGGGCCGCGGCGACCGAACCGGCCGGCGTTGCCCCGTCGGCGGCGAAGTTCGAAAGCTGCCTGACCTTCGCGGTGAGCATCGAGATCGATCCGCGGGCGGGCGCGTCATGGGGAGCCGCTGCCAGGGACGCGGCGGAGCCCGCGTCGGTCGCGGCCGCTGCCGCGGCCGTTTGGGCTGCGATGTCGCGGGCCGTCCGGGCCGCGGTGGCGATGAAAGCCGAGGCGGCGTTCGGGCACTCGAAGGCGGCAATTTTATGATCGCCGGCGTCGAGGACGACGGCCGTGGGCACGTGGGAAACTTCCAGCCGGCGTGCGAGGTCGGGGTCGCTCTCCACGTCGAGCGTCACGGGCTCGAAGCAGGCGGAGAGAAGGGCGTTGACGTCGGCGTCGGCCTGGAGGGCGGCCGCGGTCTGGCGACTCGGTTCGTGCCACGAAGCGACGAACAAGGCCAGCACGGGCCGGCTGCTGACGGCCGCTGCCGCGCGGGCCGTCGCCAGATCGGCGTGCCAGGGGGAGGCGGGGGCGGCAAAGGTCGGGCAGGAGCAGGCGAATGCCAGGCACGCGGCGATAGCTGGCGAGGACCGGGCGACCCTGGAGAGCGTTTGCAGGAGCATCGGACTGCCTCTTTGCGGGACGGGGCGGCCGGATGCCACTGGCCCCGACGAAACGCCCCTTCCCTCTCTATCGGTCGAAACGGTCGGAGGAATCGCAAGGAAAATGCCGCGCGTAGGTCGCCTTCCTTGCCCCGTTTGCCGCCAGTCCCGTGGACTGCTGCCAGGGGAAGCAAGCGGGCTTGCCCGAACCACCCGTTTTCCCGCCGACTTGACAATTTCCTGGGCCCGCCGGATACTCTTCTGGTCGTCATTCAACCGACTCCGCGAACCGCTCACGAGGTTCCGGAAGGCTTCTTCAGTAGTTTTCGTCGCTCGTACTCGCCTCAAGGATTTTCGAGGCGGACCGCGGCTGGAAGCGGAAGCATCACGGGTCGTTCGCCGCTGGCGGTTCGTCCGCCGTAGGGGTCTCCCGCAGGTTCCGCGCCCCGTGTCTCCGCCGTCTGTAGGCCGTCCTGGAATCTGAAATCCCACCGGGGTTCGTTCCAGGACGGGCCCGTAGTCCGTCGCTCGCCGACGGATCTCGTCCGCAGCGTGCGGGCGGTATCGGGTTGATCTTTCACTTTGGAGTGGTGGTCTATCCATGTCGAAGCGGAGGCGTTCGCGGGGCCGTCAGGGATTCGGCGGCCAGCCCGGCCAAGGCGGTTTTCAGCCCGGTGCCCAAGGGCCGGGGGGCGGCGGATATCAAGGCGGCGGGTACGGTGGCCGACGCCGCGGCCGCTATCGCCGCGGTGGCGGCGGAGGTGGGGGCCCGGTGCCGGCCGGAGCCGGTGCGGTCGGCATGGACAGTGAGGGCATGCGTCCGCCCGAACCTGAGCCGGAGGTTGCCGAGAACGGTGAACCGATTCCGCTGGAGCCGGGCTGCGGTGTGCTGGAGATGCACCCCAATGGATACGGATTTCTCCGCAGTCCCGACACGAATTACACCCGGGAGCGGACCGATCCCTTCGTGCCCGCCACGATGATCGAGCGGTATCGCCTCCGCGAGGGCGTCGCGATCAAGGCGCTCGTGCAGCCCGGTCGGCGGCAGCAGGGGCCGCGGGTGCGCGAGATTCAGGAGGTCGAGGGCATGGCCCCCGATCTCTACCCGAACGTCAAGACGTTCGATCAACTGACACCGATCAATCCCGAGACTTGGCTGCGGCTGGAGACCGGCCAGCAGCCGATCACGACCCGGGTGATGGATCTGCTCACTCCGCTCGGGAAGGGGCAGCGGGCCCTGATCGTCGCTCCGCCGCGGACCGGCAAGACCGTGATGCTGCAGCAGATCTCGCAGGCCGTCTCCACAAACCATCCCGATCTGTCGCTCGTGATGCTGCTCATCGACGAGCGGCCCGAGGAAGTGACCGACATGCGGCGGACGGTGAAGGGGGATGTGCTGGCCAGCAGCCTCGATTGCGATGTCGAGAGTCACGTGCGGCTGTCCCAGCTCGTCATCGAGCGGTGCAAGCGGATGGCCGAGACGGGCAAGGACGTGTTCCTGCTCATGGACTCGATCACCCGCATGGCCCGGGCCTTCAACAAGTGGGTCGGCAACACCGGCCGCACGATGAGCGGCGGCGTGGACATCAAGGCCCTCGACATCCCCAAGAAGCTGTTCGCCACGGCCCGCGTGTTCGAAGAGGGGGGCTCGCTGACGATCGTCGCCACGGCGCTGATCGACACCGGCAGCCGGATGGACGAGTTGATTTTTCAGGAGTTCAAGGGCACGGGCAACATGGAGCTCGTGCTCGACCGCAAGCTGGCCGACCGGCGTGTCTGGCCGGCGATCGACATCTCGCAGTCGGGCACCCGCCGCGAGGAGAAGCTTCTCGACCCCAACACCCTGCACGCCTGCAACATGCTGCGGCGGACGCTGTCGAGCATGCATCACGTCGATGCGATGGAGCAGCTCACGAAGCAGCTGGCAAAGTTCAAGAGCAACCGCGAGTTCATCTCGCTGATCGCCAGCTCCCGCGACGAATAGGCGTCAGCGGCGGCCTGCGGGGCCGAGCGTGCGCAGCCGGTCCAGCCAGTAGGCATACTGCGGGTCGCCGCAGCGGAACGAGAACTTCGCGTCGGGGAGGCGGACGCCGCCGTGCTCTTCCGACTGCACGCAGACTACGAGCGTGCCGTCCTTGCGCTGCTCGATGGAGAGCCGCTCGTCGGGTATCCGCGCGGGTTCCGAAGCGCCGGGCATGCAAATCGCTTGATCGGGTGACCGGCCGCGTCGGCCAGCCGGGGTCGGCGGACGCCCGCCGCAAACACGGATTATGTTCCGTGGACGTGTCGGATTCCAGCCGCAGGTGCCCGGGTGTTTTGACACCGAGGCACGGGCATTTCTATACTTATGGACTCTCGTGCCCACTTTCTTCGGAGTTCCCGCATGACGCAGTATGCGTCGCTCGCCGACGACTTCTACGTCAACATGAACCTGGCGACGGAGATGGAACTGCCGTCCCAGCGGGAGACGATCCTCCACTACTTCGAGCGGGTGCAGAAGAAGTTCCCCTCGATGCGGAAGTTCTACTGCCGCGACAAGCGCGACTACGTCCTGGAGGAAGACAAGGACCAGGGACGGTATCGGTGGGCGGCCGTGGAGTCGAAGCGGCTCTGCTCGGGACAGGTGAATCCGCCCTCCCTAGAGGCGGTGCTCGAGCAGCACCGGTTGGTGCTCGATCTGGCTCCCGCGTTTCTGTCGGTCAGTCCGCTGGATTGCGAGGCGCTCGACGTGCTTTTCGGCTTTGATTTTGCCTATCGGGGCAACCACAACGCCCTGCTCGCCGAGGCGCTCGGCGTAGGGCCGGCCTTCGACCGCCTCGGTGACGCCCCGGGGGCCCGGGTCATCAATTACGAGCCTTCGCTGACGGTGGCGCTCGACGAGGACTGCCGGATCCAGGTGCGGATCAGCACGGAAACCCGCACCAACGCCTTTCAGGTGCGAACCGGCGAGTTCAACGAAGAACAGTTGAGCGTGTACGTCACCGCGCGGCAGTACGGCAGCCTGGAGCCCGACACGACCTACGTGGACGCAATGGACCGGCTTGCCCAGCTCGCCCGTGACGTGGTCGACAATTGCGTGGTCGAGCAGATCCTGCGGCCCCTCGCCCGCACGATCGCGCTGAAGTAACTGCTACCGGCGGCCGCCTTCGCTGCGTGGCTTGCTGCGGGCGTCGAGGTTGCCGGCGATCACGATGCCGATCGCCTCGACCCAGCTGGGCACGTCGCGGACGCTGTCGAGCCCGCTCTCGGCGAGGATCTCGTCGTCCTCCGGCCGGGATTCCCGCCGCGCTGACTCACGGCCGGCTTCCTCGATCCCGAGAAACTCCAGCCCCTCGTCGTCCTCGTCGTAGCCTCCGGCGACCGGCGCGAAGTCGGCGCGGCGGCCCCGCGAGAGCGTCGAGGAGGATGACCGCAGTTCCCCGTCCGAACGTCGGCCGCGGCGGCCCTGCATGGAGCGGCTGGAGCCGGATGTCCCGCCGGCGTCGCGACCGCTTCCCGACCGGCCTTCGCCGCGGCGGCGCCGCCGGCGCCGCCGGCCGCGGCCTTCGCCTTCGTCATCGCCCGTGCGGGCGGTTTCGCCTTCGCCGCGCGGGGCGGCATCAGGCCGTGCGGCCGGCCGCACGCCGTAACCGGCGGGAAGGGGCTCGTCGTCGTGTTCGTCGCCGGCCCGGACAGGAGGCTCACGACGCTCGCCGGACTCCTGCCCGCCGGGCTCGCGATCGCTGCGGGCACGACCGCGACCGCCGCGGCGACCGCGCCGGCGGCGGCGCCGGGGCCGGTCTTCTTCGTCACGCGGCCCATCGCGGCTCGGAGTCTCTTGGCCAGCGGCTGCGTCGTCGGCCGGCGCGAACAGCTCGGCCTCGATAGGCTCCTGCTCCGACCGTGTGGCGCGCCGCGGTTCAAACTCATCGTCGTACTGTCGCTGGGGCCGTGGCTCACCGTCCGCTCTCCCGCGCGGCCGGTCGTCGAACTCGCGGTCGCCCGGCTCCCGGGCGCCGGCGCCGCGGTCCTCGCCAGCCGGTGCGCGATCGCCTTCGCGCCGGCCCCGGCCGCGTCCTCCGCGTCTGCCACGCCGCCGTCGGCCACGCCTCTCGCCGCCGTCTTCGCCGCGGTCTTCGCCGCGATCCACGGCTCGGGACTCACCGCGATCATGATCGCGTCGCTCGGCGTCCTCGGCACGCGGCGCCCGCTGGGCGATCTCGTCCCGGGAGTGCATTTCGTCGTGGTGGCGTTCGATCCGCGGGGCGCGGTCGCCTGTCTCGCGATCCTGACGGGGCGGAGGGGCGGTGGGACGCGGGGCCGGACGGGGCGATTCCACGGCGGGTCCGCCGATGCCGAGATCCGATGCGAGGGCGTCCCAGTCGCCACCGTCCGCGGGGGCGGGCCGCGGCTTGGACTCCGACCGCGGCCGCGGGGCCGGCTTCGGGGGCTGGGCGGGACGAGGCGGCGACGGTTCGGAGGCGGGCGACGCGCCGAGCGACTCGGCGAGCGACGCCCAGGGATCGTGGGGGTCGTGGTCCGACATGATTGGCTTCCAGGACGGGGACACATGGCGGCCGTCGGGCTGCCGGTCCAGATCTCCCGGAAGGATACAACAATCGCTCCGGATTCGTCAGGTCACGGTGTTTCCTGCGGGGCGGGGGCTCACCGCGAGCCGGTCAGCGTGCGGATCAGGCTGCCGTTGTCGGCCACTTCGAACAGCGGCCGGTAGGGGCTCGCCAGGCTCCGCCGCGAGCGGCCGGCCGGGTAGTAGACGACGTTCACGCCCAGGTTCCAGGCCGACGGGGAAAACTGTGACACCGCGCCGCCAGGCAGGACGTCGATCGTCTGCGTCTTGCCCGGGATCACGTAGGTGAAAGTTCCCTCGAGGGCGAGTGATCGGCCCATCGGGGCCCGCACCAGCGTGCCGACGATGCCGTCGTTCTCGCTCGTGGCACCGCCCCACACCTTCCACTCGTTGGCGTCGCCGAACTGCAGCCGGTAGAAGCCGGTGTACAGGTCGAGGGTGCTGGCCAGGCCGTTGGACCTCGTGATCGGGCTGAAGAGGCCCAACTGGTCGCCGAGGTTGGCCGCACCCCAGAAGCCGATTTCGTGGTAGCCCCAGACGTAGCTGATCTCGGCTCGAATCTGGGACACGTCGACGTTGTCGAACCAGTTGTCGCTCAGGTAGTCGAACACCGCTCCCCCCTGCAGTCCGCGGCCCTCGAAGGCCCGGGTGAAGAAACCGGTGGTGATGAAGTTCTGCGTGCGGGCGTTCTTCTCGAACGTCGTCGATCCCACCTCCACGGTGGCCGGCTGGAAGTTGGTCTGCGTGCCCCGCCAGCCGACCTGCCAGCCGACGCCGAAGGCGTTCCAGAAGGGCATCGCCCAGTTCAGGTATTCGTTGGTGCCGAAGTTGCCGTTGATGCCCAGGTCGCTGGAGTTGGTGAACGAAGTGATGCCGGCGCTGGCCGTGAAGTCGCGGTACCACCTCCAGCCGTAATAAGGCTTGCCGAACCGCCGCAGCCAGGCGCAAATGCGGCCGTGCGGCAGGCACAGTTCGCACTCGTCCTCGTCCGCGTACGGGTCGTCGTAGAACGACTCGACGTGCAGTTCGGACGGATATTCTCCCATCAGCAGGCCGTCATCGCCGGGCATCGTCATCATGCCGGGGTCGTATTCGCCGGGCATCGCGCCAGACATGTCGGGCAGCGCGTCGTCGGGCATGGTCTCGATGATCGTCGGGCCCGCGCCGTCGCCGGCCGGGGCGGGCGTGGGCAGGGTCTCGGTCACCCCGGCGCCCGGCGGCGTGCGGCCTGGAACACCGGCGTCGTCGAGTCCGCCCACGGAAGGCGCCCGGGTCATGACGGAGGGGATGCCTTCGGCGTTCATCGCCAGCCGCTCGGGGCGGCCGCCGGCCGGCACGTACCGCGGCGCGAG
>Ga0315904_10010520_pt1 | contig 11948 bp, 3 predicted proteins | sample LakEriMetagenome_6_FD_203529 | JGI IMG/M metagenome (GOLD analysis project Ga0315904, IMG submission 203529) | Freshwater fungal communities from buoy surface, Lake Erie, Ohio, United States - Buoy 12 MA120 | ecosystem: Environmental > Aquatic > Freshwater > Lake | place: USA: Lake Erie, Ohio...
AGATTAGGCAAAATTGAAAATGCTTTACAAAAGGTTAGAAATTTGACAGGATTTTACTATGAGCCAAACGAATTGGCGCAATCTATGGGATATATAGTTAAAAGAGAAGTTGGTCTTTCTGCGCAGGATATGCAAAGAGAGATGCCTGAAATTGTTACCAAGGCACCAATTGATGAAAAATATTTAACAATTTGGTATGAAAAAACTGCACCATTATTAGTAGAAGCAATAAAAGAATTGGCTGACGAAGTAGACGAAATAAAGAAAAAGATTATATAATATAATATTATTTGTGAGGTGAAAATGAGATTCCATATATTAGGGTTACCGCATACTGTATCTTCGAAAGAATTTAATGCTTGTGCATATACGCAGAAAGTAGTTAAATTTGGAAAAATGATGACAGAACGAGGACATACAGTTATTCATTATGGCCATGAAGATTCTGATTTAGTTTGTACCGAACACGTATCTGTTCTAACAAACGAAGATTTTAATATAGCATATGGAGATCATAACTGGAGGAAAAATTTCTTTAAGTTTGATACTAATGATCACGCCTATCAAACATTCTATAAAAATGCAATTGCGGAAGTAGGTAAAAGAAAACAAAAAAACGATTTCATTTTACCTTTTTGGGGTTCCGGGGTAAGACCTATTTGCGATGCACATGAACATGATATGATTGTTGTTGAACCCGGAATAGGATATGCGGGAGGACATTGGGCAAGATGGAAAATATTTGAAAGCTATGCTATTATGCATGCTTATTATGGATTAACTGGAGTAGGTACTTGTAATGCTGATTGGTATAATACTGTTATACCTAATTATTTTGATCTAAATGATTTTGAATATGCTCCGGATAAAAAAGAAGATTATTTTTTATTTGTCGGACGAGTATATGAAGGCAAAGGTATTAATGTTGCGGTACAAGTTACGGAAAAGTTAGGGAAAAAATTAATTATTGCAGGCCAAAATCCTGATAATTTAAAATTTCCTTCAAATGTGGAATTTATTGGTTATGCTGATACAGAGACACGAAAAAAATTAATGTCGCGAGCGTTAGCCGCATTTACCCCGTCGATGTATATTGAACCATTTGGCGGGGTACAAATTGAATTACTATTATCAGGTACACCTACAATAACTACAGATTGGGGATCTTTTACTGAAAATAATATACATGGTGTTACAGGTTATAGATGCAGAACATTTGATCAATTTGTGTGGGCGGCAAACAATATAGATCAGATTAACCCTGAAAATTGTAGAAAATGGGGAGAAAATTTTTCATTAGAAAAAGTTGCTCCAATGTATGAAGAATTCTTTCAAAATATATTAAATGTTTATGATGGCAATGGTTGGTATGAAAGAAATTATGATAGACAAAATTTAGATTTTTTAAAGAAAGATTACCCTTTAGAAAATAAAACAGAAGTGCAAAAAAAAGACATAAATTATAATATACTGCCAAAAAAGAAGACAAAAAATGTAGTATTTTATACTGAGGGAGATTGGGCATTTGGATCCTTGCACTATGAATTGTTTAAATACTTATGGGAATATGGATATAATTGTCATCTGTTAAAATGGGAAAAACATTATACGCCTGAAGAATTACGAGAATTAGATGCATATACTGATTTATGGGTAACGACTCCTCATGGATATATTGGATTAAAATATACCAAAGCAGCAGTTGAACCTGAAAGATGTATAGTAATGGGTTATGCATCTATGGACCTAGAAGAATTAAAAATTAAGCATGGCCTTGATGATTATGCAAAATTTAGAAAATATGGTGTTTGTAGTCAATATTTGGTAGATCATAGTAAAAATATAGGAATTCAAAGAGTACCAGATATTTGTAGAATTGCAATAAATTATAATACTTATTCGAGATGTGAACCAAATAAAGAACTTAGAACAATTGGATATGCTGGCGCATATTATACTAGAAATGAATTTAGTGAAGATACTATAGCCAATGATCTTTTTGCGAGACAATGTTCTAGAAAACGAGGATATTTGGTTAAAGAAATTGCAGAACGAGTAGGATTAGATTTTAAGATTGCAGTAAGTTATCATAATAGTTATGTAACCATGCCGGGATTTTATAAATCGGTAGATTGTATTATGGCTTCATCTTTAGACGAAGGTGCCGGATTACCTATTCTTGAAGGAGGTGCTGCAGGTAAATTGATACTTAGTACGCCCGTGGGGCATTGGAATGAGAAAGTAGGTAATGCGGGTGGCATTGCTTTACCAATGGACGAAGAAGGATATATTCGAGAATCGGTAGATGTTTTAAGCTTTTATAAAAAACATCCAAATTTATACCATAAAAAGTGTTTAGAAATACAACAGCATGCCGAAAGTTATGATTGGAAGTATTATCTAAAAGATTGGTTAAAAATTTTAGAATAAATAATAATGGGACCTGATATGAGATAGCCACACAATAATTTGTTTGATTCCCAAAATTTTAATATTATAAATAATAAAGAAACAGTCTGGGAAAACAATGACAAGAGCTCGGTTATATTCGCAAAATGGAGGAGGTGCTAACGCAACAGGTACTATTGCTACCATATTGCCTTCTCTAACTACCGCAAACGTTACAGAATTAACTAATTTATACTTTAGTAATGCTAGAGTACTTGCTAATATCCGATTGGCAAGTATTAACGAATTATACGATGTAGATACTACCGGAAGAGCAAACGGTTCTGCTCTTATTTGGACCGGAAATATTTGGGCTCCTGGTAACGTAAATGCTGTTGCAAATCTAAGCTTAAGTAATACTGACGCGTTGGTTGAGGGTGTAACCAATAAGTATTTCACAAACGCTAGAGCCAGAACTTCTTTAACCGCAGGCGATCCTACAATCATAATTGATTGGACTGCTGGTACAATTAAAGCAAACGTATCCGCTATTGCAAATGCTGCATCTACATCGGATGCAGTTATAGAAGGTATTCAAAATCTTTTCTATACTAATGCAAGAGTAGCATTATACTTAGAGCAACAATATCCTTTATCTGGTCTTAAGGATGTAACATACTTTCCCTTTACATCCGCTAATATAACGGATGGATATGTATTATCTTGGGATGCGGTAAATAATACTTGGAGACCTAATGTTTCTGTATCTGGTCGTGCATATTCTGCAGCAATTGCAGATGAAGCCAATACAGTTTTACAGATAGCAAACTTTACTACAGATGATTTAATTGAGGGTGCTAATAATAAGTATCTTACTGTTAGTGTTTTAAATGATTTACTTGCAAATGTAAGTATTGATAAATTACTAGATGTAAACACGCAAAGTAATTTATCTGTAAATAAAGTATTAGGTTGGAATGGTTCAACTTGGGTACCGCAATCCGTCACAGATCTTGCTAATGTCTTAGCAACAGTATCAACAGCATCATCCTTTGCAAATCTAGCATCATTTGCCAATACATCTGGCATTGCAAATGTTGCATTGCTGGCAAATAGAGCAAATACTGCAACCTTCTCTACAACAGCTAATACTGCAAATACAGTTTTAACTATAGCTAATTTTACTACTGCTAATTTAACAGAAGCAGTAAATTTAAATTTATACTACACCAATGCAAGAGTAATATCTGCGGTTAATCCTAGATTAACAACTGCTAATGTAATTGAAATATCAAGTAATTTATACTATACTAATGCTAGAGCAGTAACAACAATTACACCTTTGCTAACAACTGCAAATGTAATTGAAATATCAAGTAATTTATATTTTACAAATACAAGAGTTTTAGATGCATTGGCAACTGCTTGTGTTCTTGTAGATACTTTAATAGTTAGTAATAATTTAACAGTTTCAGGCAATACTGCTATATTTGCTGTTGGCAATGTACAATTTGAATCAAAGATAATTACAGTAAATGCAGATGGTCAAACACTTCCTAGTGCAGAAGGCGCCGGATTTGTAATTAGTGGAGCAAATCTTAGATTAACATATGGTCAACTAACAGACGCACTTACTGTTAATAAAAATATAACAGTTCGTGGAAATATATTACCTTCAATTTCGGGTGTATACAATCTAGGTAGCCCAACACAGAAATGGTTATCATTATACTTAGGTACACAAACCTTATATATTGGAAATGTTACTTTAGGCGAAAGCCCATCGGGCGGTTTAGAAGTTAAAACTGCTACCGGTGACCCAAGTGATGCGAGCTTTGCTAATATTTCTGCAACACAATCTATTCTAATTAATAGAGTGTCGGGAAATACTTTCCCGTTAATAGAAAATCCTGCTTTATTTGGTGGTAATGTATCGCAGTTTACTTCAAATATTACCGGTAATATTTACTTCGGTATTAAGAAAAATGATGATTGGGCAAAATTTGCAGGTGTACGAGTAGTAGAAACTAGAATAAATTCTGGCAATGTAAGAAGCGATGTTATCATTTATAATGACCGCGAAGGCGTAAATGATTCTGTTGCAAGAATTTCTATTTTAGGTGATGGCAATGTAAATATTCTAGGAAATATATACCTACAATCTGAAAGTAAATTTTATGGCAATGTAAAGGGTGATTTGATTGGTAATGTTATTGGGACTGTAAGTACACTATTTAATCATACTACAGACTCTTTACAAGAAGGTACAAATTTATACTACACAAATTCTAGAGTATTAGTTGGCGTAACTACAGGTAACATACAAGGCAATATTTTAGTAACAGGTACAATAAATTCTAATAACTTAGTTGTTAACAGTAATGCTATAGTATTAGGTAATTTTACTGCAAGAGCAAATGGTAGTTTAACTTTGGGTACTCCTAGATTGGGAACTTTAATAAGCAATGCAATTTCAATGTCTGCGGAGACAACAGTAGCAGATGGAATTTCTCAGTTGAATCAAATCTTGGGCAAATTAGTTCCAGCATCTCCTAGACCATTAACTGAAGCATCTGGTAATTTATCTATTATAGGTATAGCATCTTATAGAATATGTAATTTTACACAAACTATAAATGGACCTACTTCTTCGCAGGCAGCTGCAGGATCAACCGTTACAAATGTATTAAGATCAAATACTTGGACCACCACATGGATCAATGATGTTGGCCCAGGCGATTCCGGTACAGTTACAGTATATTTAAATGGAAATGCCACAGGCTCAAAGGAGCTAGGGGTAGGAAGCGATAATGGCACATATAGTAATTTGACTATTGCTGACAATGTAGATTATGGTACAAAGACCGGACAAGCTACAGGTTTCTGGGAAAGCATGGACCTAAGAGCAAATGCTACAACTTCTTCACCTGGTTGGAATGAAGTTTATATACAGCATTCTCAAGCAGGCCAAAGTAATGTTGCATATTGGTATAATGATATTAATAATGCAGGTACACCCACATTAACAGGCAATATTTTTGGACCTACATCAAATTCATTAACATATTCTAGCACAGTACCACACTATAATTCTTCAACATCTTGGAATATTCGTGTTAATGTTAATAAATTAAGCGGAGATTTTTATTATTCTTCTGATACATTTATTACAGGTTCCGCAGGTGGGGCATTCGCAACACCTACATCTATTACTTACACTAATGCAGGAATAACAACTCCGTTAATTCAAAATTTATATAGAGATAGCGGAAATATACAAGTATCAACAGCTGTTAATATTACTTCTGGTTTTGGTAGAACACTGGGAACAGGTCCTTCTTTAACAGTACAAAATGGATATACTTCAGGCAGCGCCTCAATTGTACCTATAGGTAATGTGTTATACAAAACAGGTACAAGCAGCGCAATGGAAGAAACTGCAATTACAGTAGGTTCTGCGTTTGGTACAGGTTCTACTACAGTTTCTAGAATAGAAAATCCAGGCGATGGAAATACTCCGGTGCATACTGCCGGTGCAACTTTATTTAATAGTACATCTAGTACATTACAACCATATGATGCAACTACAGTAGGTGCAATTCTAAAACATGATACCACAAACTATAGTGAAGGATATTGGCCAGCTGGCCCTAATCTAACAACTCAATCAAATGTACAATATTTTACATTTAGAGCAGTTAGAACTTCCTTGTCAAAATTCAACATTAAATATACAGGCAATGTTTCCGGTATGTGGTGTTCAATGCCGGGAAGTGTAATTGATACTTCTTCAACAGCAAATGGCTGGTTAGATATGAGTATTGCATATGCAGGTGCAGGCGTACCTGGAGCAGGTGCAGGCGGCAATGGATCGCAGGGATGTTCTTTGGGAGGAACAGTTTCTCTAAATACACAAGTAAGTGCTTCAAGCAAAACTTGTACCTTTGGAACAGTATCAACTTCTAGTACAGCAACAAATGAGGTTTATGTAAGAATAAGACTTACTCCGGGTCAATCTATAACAGCTCTATCATTAGAAACGGCAAGCAATTAAATGGCAATATCTGATACATCAAAAATTGACTTACTATATAAGAAACTCTTTGGTGTTACAAAGACTGATACAGCTACGAATAAAAGTCCAAGTAATGAAGCAATAGCCAGTCCTGCACTTATTCGAGGCGATAGAGTATGGACACAGTCTGGTAACATACCTGCCGTTGCTGCAGATGTAACAAATATTGTTCAAGGATATCTAACAACTGCTAGAGTAGAATGTACTGCCGACACTACAGCTGCTCCTATAAGCTCAGTATATCCTTCATGGAAAACAAATTTAGTAGACTGGATTCCTCCAGAATTTGGTTCAACATATCTTGTTAAAGTATATGTAGATACAGCAGGAGCGCCCGATCCTACAAGTACAGGTACTCAATTATCAGATGCAGGTTCCGGTGGTACTGGCGAATGGTACTTTGATTATCAATCCGGTGTATTAAACTTTATTGGTGGAACGATTCCTGCAGCGTTAACTGTATCTAAAGTAATTTTTATTACTGGTTACAGATATATAGGTAGCACAGGTGTATTAGCTAGCGGAGCTACAGCAAATGCTGCGGTATTTGCAATAACAGCTAATACTGCAAATACTGTTTTAAGTATATCTAATTTTACTACTGCTAATTTGGCAGAAGGCGTAAATTTATATTATACCAATTCTAGAGTTAGATCAGCAATAAGCGCAGGAACAGGAGTTATCTATAATTCCGGCACTGGGGCATTATCAATTGGTCAGAATGTATCTACTGTTGCAGATGTAACATTTAATTCTGTTACAGTTACTGGTAATTTATTTATTAGTGGAAACGCATCTTATATAAATTCTAATTCTTTAATTATCAATGATCCAATAATTCAATTGGGTTATGGTAATCCTGGAGATAATTTTGATTTAGGATTTATTGGTCACTATTATTCTGGAGGCGAACAACGACATACTGGATTATTTAGAGACCATACCGACGGTAAATTCAGACTTTTTGATAATTTAACAGCTGAACCTGGTCTAAATGATATAGACACTGCAAATGCTACATTTAGATACGCATCCATTGTAGCAAGTACATTTGAAGGTAATGTTACTGGCACAGTAGGTAGTTTATCTAATTTTACTACTTCGAATTTAGCCGAAGGTAGTAATCTATATTTTACTAGTGCAAGAGTATTAGCAAATGTAGAATTGATGAGTATTAATGTCCTTGCAGACGTTGATATTACTGATATTGCCAACGAAGGCGTTTTAAGATGGAATGGTACTAAGTTTGTTGCTGGTACTGTGGGTGCAGCGTCATCATCTAGTTTTGCCAATACTGCAGGTTCTTCTAATGTATCATTGCTTGCAAATAGAGCAAATTTAGTAAGTTCATTAAGTAATCACGATACTTCTAATTTAGCTGAAGGTACAAACTTATACTTTACAAATGCTAGAGTTCTAGCAAATGTATCAGAAATGAGTATCAATGTTCTTGCAGACGTTGATTTAACAGGCATTTCTACTGATGGTATTTTGCAATGGAATGGCACTAAATTTATTGCTGCTACAGTTGCTGCTGCAGGTGCAGCTAATATTGCAGGATATGCACAACTTGCAGGCACAGCAAATGTTGCCTTGTTTGCAGAAACATCTAATGTTGCAAATACTGTATTATCATTAAGTAATTTTACTACTGCCAATTTAGCAGAAGGTGTAAATTTATATTACACCAATGCAAGAGTATTATCTGCGATTAATCCTAGATTAACAACTGCAAATATAGATGAAGCTCCAAACTTTGTTGGATATGTAAATCAATACTTTACAAATGTTCGCGTATTACAAGCTGTTACTCCTTTATTAACAGCTGCCAATATTGCCAATTTTGATTCTAGAGTAGTATCAACTACTACTCCTTTATTAACAACTGGCAATGTTGTAGAAACAACAAACCAATACTTTACCAATGTTCGCGTATTACAGGTAGTTAATCCACTGCTGACAACTGCTAATGTAATAGAAACAACAAACCAATACTTTACCAATGCTCGCGTAATGGCAAACGTCGAGCAGATGAGTGTTAACGTATTTACTGATGTAGATATAAGTGGAATACAAGTTGACGGATATTTACTTTGGAATGGTACGAAATTTGTTCCGGGATCTCTTGCAAATAAATTAACCACTGCTAATGTAGTAGAATTAACTAATTTATACTTTACTAATGCCAGAGCAGTAACAGCAATCCAGGGTGCAGATGCCACCATGGGAAATGTTACAACAACAGGTTTATTAAAAGTAAGTTCAGGTGTTGGATATGAAAATATATCTGGTATAGAATTTTCAAGTAATCCTGCAGGTGGTACCGGAGATGTAGCAAGAATTCAATATTTCTCTACAGAATCGGGCGATGATACAATATTAGAAATTAGTGTAGCTAATAATCCTGGCGATAGTATTAATATTAGAACCTCACCGTATGGTGGCGGTGTAGGTATTAACGTACAAAGACCTACTGCAGATTTTGATGCGGATGCTAATACCTTAATTAGAAAATCGTTGACCGTTGGCGGATTAACTACTGGAACTACTGCAAGATATACTGGTTTCTTATATGCTAATGGTTTAGTTATAAATGGTACAGAATTAGTAAATGGTGAATCTGGTACATCCTCAATTACTGCAACAAGAATTACTGCAAATATTTGGAACGGATTATATACTGCTAATGTAATTGAAAGTCCAACTAATTTATACTTTACTAATGTTAGAGTTGCTCCAGCACTTCTTGGACAAGATGTAGATTTAAAGAATTTAACTGTACAAGGTAATTTGATTGTACAAGGAGATACAACAACCCTAAATGTATCTCAATTATCAGTTGAAGATAAGATAATAACCATTGCGAGTGGCGCAACAAATTCTGCAACTGCTGATAATTCTGGTATAGAAATTGCAGGTGCGGGTGCGAGATTAATTTATTATGTAATTGGCGATAAACTCTTATTCAATAAGAATGTAGATGTTGATGGTACTTTATCCGCAAATAGTTGGGGAAAACTTTACACATCTAATGTTGTTGAAACAACTAATCAATACTTTACTAATGTTCGAGTATTGCAAGCAGTTGATCCAAAATTAACAACTGCTAATGTAACAGAATTAACTAATCTATATTTTACAAATGCGAGAGTTCTTGTAGGTATTACTACTGGAACAGTACAAGGAAATATTACTTTAACTGAAAAAGTAACAGCAAATAGTATTACTGCAAATACTATGTTCCTTGGTTCGGGGACAGGTGGCACAATAACAGGTGTTTCTAATATAGAAACAAATACGTTAGTTGCAATAAACACCATTACTACCAATACAATTGTTTCATCTGTTGTAACTACAAATACTTTAGTTACCACAAGAATTACTGCAAATATTTGGAACGGATTATATACTGCTAATGTAATTGAAAGTCCAACCAATTTATATTATACAAATGCTAGAGTAGTATCAGCAGTAACACCATTACTAACAACTGCAAATGTAGTTGAAACAACAAATCAATACTTTACAAATGCTAGAGTATTAGCAAATGTGTCTGCAATGAGCATTAATGTTTTTGCAGATGTTGATATTACAGGTATTACTAGTAATAACACATTAGTTTGGAATGGTAGTGCTTTTGTTGCGGGCATACCAAATTCATTGTTTGCGGAAAGAGCAAATGTTGCTAATACCGTATTAAGCTTAGGCAATTTCTCGACACAAGATGTATCATTTAAGAATTTATCTTTAACCGGCAACTTATATGTATTAGGTAATTTAGTATCAGTATTTGCTAATACATTAACAATATCGGATCCTATTATACAATTGGGATATGATAATCCAGGTGATTCGTATGATCTTGGATTTGTTGGACACTATAATGACGGTGTAGAAAGACATACCGGTTTCTTCAGAGATCATAACGACGGTAAATTTAAAGTATTTGATAATCTTACAACCGAACCTTTATCAAATGATCTTGATACCGGAAATGTTACATTTAGATATGCAACAATTGTTGCAAGTACATTTGAAGGCAATGTTTCTGGTACAGCAGGTAGTTTAAGTAATCACACTACCAGTGCGTTAGCAGAAGGAACAAACCTATACTTTACAAATGCTAGAGCAGTATTAGCAGTTACTCCTTTACTAACGACAGCCAATGTTATTGAAACAACAAACTTATACTTTACAAATGCTAGAGTTCTAGCAAATGTATCTGAAATGAGTATCAACGTCTTTGCAGATGTTGATATGACAGGGTTGAATACCGACGGTATATTAGTATGGAATGGTAATGCGTTTGTTGCTGGTTCTATTCAAGCGGCAGCCGCAGCAAATGTTGCTCAGTTTGCATTTACAGCAAATGTTGCAAATCTTGTTTTAAGTATAGGCAATTTTACTACTGCTAATTTGGCAGAAGGTACAAATTTATATTTTAGTAATACTAGAGCAAGAGATGCATTAGATGGACAAAATCTATCTCTTAATAATTTAACTGCAAACACTTTAACATTAAATAATTCTCTGACATCTGCAGTTAAAGTTACTAATATTACCAGCCCAGGTGAAATATTAATAACAAAATTTGATATCAATAGATACAGAACTGCAGAATTTATCTATACTGTTATAGGCAAAGGTGATTATTCTAATTTATATAACGCAGGCAAAATATTACTGTTACATGATAACACTGATGTATATTTCAACCAATATGGTATTTTATTAACAGGCAATGGCACCGAATTGCTAACATTCTCTGCCAACATAAATAATAGTAATGTTAATCTATATGGTCAAGTAACCGGTCCAAATGTAATTTGCGATGTTCGATTATCAGGCACAACTTATACTGAAGCATAATTTAAGGTAAATAATGGCAGATTTTATAGTCAAATCGGGTATACGTTTAGGCGGAAATATTTCCGGAGCTAATTACCTTTTTGCGAATTCTATTGTAGTAACATACGATGGTAGTTTTGGCAATTTGTTTGTATCCGGAAGAATAACAGGTAATGTTATTGGCACCGTAAGTAGTATAGATAACTTCACCACATCTGCATTAAAAGAAGGATCTAACTTATACTTCACACCCGAAAGAACAATTGATGCCTTAAGAGGCAATAATGTAACTGTTAATAATTTAGTAGTATCTGGCGATTTAGAAGTACAAGGCAATACAGTAACTGTCAACGCGGCAACATTGACAGTTGAGGATAAAAATATATTGTTAGCAAATGGGGCAATTAATCCCGCACAAGCAGATGGTGCAGGTATTACAATTGCCGGGGCAAATGCTACAATTCTTTATGTTGCCGAAAATGACCAATTAGAAATTAATAAAGATTTGAATGTTGTTGCTAATGTACATATTGAAGGTACTGCAGAAGCAGCAAACGGTTTAGAAACCGCTGCATTACAAGTAGACGGTGGCGTATATATTGGGGGAAATTTAGTTGTAGCTGGTACTGGAGGATTT
>Ga0315904_10010521_pt1 | contig 11948 bp, 6 predicted proteins | sample LakEriMetagenome_6_FD_203529 | JGI IMG/M metagenome (GOLD analysis project Ga0315904, IMG submission 203529) | Freshwater fungal communities from buoy surface, Lake Erie, Ohio, United States - Buoy 12 MA120 | ecosystem: Environmental > Aquatic > Freshwater > Lake | place: USA: Lake Erie, Ohio...
CACGCGGCGGCCGGCCCGTCCTGCCTCCCGCGGGCACGAGCCTCGTGCCGGCGTTCCGGGGCGAGCCGCTCGACCGCGACACGCTCTTCTGGGAGCACGAGGGCAACGCGGCGGTCCGCACTGGCGATTTGAAGCTCGTCCGCGATGGCCGTGCAGGCACCTGGGAACTCTACGATCTCGCTGCCGATCGCACGGAGCAACACGACCTCGCCGCCGAGCGACCGGCCGATGTGGCGGCGCTCGCCGCGCGATGGCAGGATTGGGCCGCGCGGGTTCACGCCGAGCCCGCCCCCGAGCGGAAGAAGCCGTAAGGAAGCCGACCGTGCAACTCACGCTGCTGGACTGGGGGATCGTGGCCGCCGCGTTCGCGGTCTACCTCGTCGTCGGCCTCTGGGCCGGCCGGACGGCGGGCGGGGGCTACGACGACTACTTCCTCGGGGGCCGCGGCCAGCCCTGGTGGCTGTTGGGAACCTCGATGGTGGCCACCACCTTTGCGACCGACACGCCCAACCTCGTGGCGGGCATCGTCCGCGAATACGGCGCGTTTGGAAACTGGCTCTGGTGGGCGTTTCTGCTCTCCGGGAGCGTGACCACCTTCTTCTTCGCCCGCCTCTGGAGGCGGAGCGGCGTGCGGACCGACGTCGAGTTCTACGAACTCCGCTACTCGGGCGCCTCCGCCGCCTGGCTTCGCGGGTTTCGAGCCGCCTATCTCGGCGTGCTCTTCAACGTGCTCATCATGGCGAATGTCACGCTCGCCGCGATCAAGATCGGTGGCGTCTTGCTCGGCCTCTCGCCGCTTGCCACGGTGGCCACGGCCGCGGGCATCACGCTGGCGTATTCCATGGTGGGCGGCCTCACCGGCGTGCTGCTCACCGACCTGGTGCAGTTCGCGGTGGCGATGGTCGGGTCGGCGGCTGCGGCGGCCTACCTCGTCGGCCTGCCCGAAGTGGGCGGCCTGGCGGCGCTCGTGGCCCGGCCCGAAGTCGTACCGCGGCTGGCTCTGCTTCCCGATCCGGCGGTCGTGTCGTTCGACGCGCTGCTGACCGCGTTCCTGCTGCCGCTTGGCGTGCAGTGGTGGTCGTCGTACTACCCCGGCGCCGAACCAGGTGGGGGCGGCTACGTCGTGCAGCGGATCCTCGCGGCGCGTGACGAACGGCATGCGGCCGGCGCCACGCTCCTGTTCAACGTCATGCACTACGCCGTGCGGCCGTGGCCCTGGATCCTCGTCGGCTTCGCGTCGCTGGTGGTGTTTCCGACGCTGGAGTCACTCCGGCAGGCCCATCCGGGGATGGATCCTCAGTTCGTGCAGCACGACCTCGCCTATCCCGCGATGCTTGCTCGCCTGCCGCCGGGGCTGCTCGGCCTGGTGGTCACCTCGCTGATCGCCGCCTACATGAGCACGATCTCCACGCAGATGAACTGGGGCTCGAGCATCGTCGTCAACGACCTCTACCTGCGGTTCGTCAATCCTCAGGCCAGTCCGGCCCGCCAGGTGCTCGTGGGCCGGCTGGCCACCGCCGCGCTCTTGGTGCTCGGCTGCGGGCTCGCGCTGCAGATGCGCGACGCCCTGAGCACGTTTCAGCTCGTGATGCAGGTGGGCGCGGGAACCGGCCTGCTCTTCATGGTCCGATGGTTCTGGTGGCGGATCAACGCGGCGGCGGAGATCGCCGCGATGGTGGTCTCGTTCGGCGTGGCGGCTACGTTCTTCGCCTGGCATCAGTTCGATCCCGCCGCGGTGCCCCCCGTCTGGCAGCAGATGCTCGTCGGCGTGGCGGCTACGACCGTCGCCTGGCTCGTGGTCACGTTTCTTGCGCCGGCGACCGACGCGGAAACGCTCGAGGCGTTCGTCGCGCGGGTGCGGCCCGGCGGACCGGGCTGGCGGGCGGTGACCGCCCGGATGCCGGCAGCCCTCCGGCCCGCCGCCGACGGCGATCTCTGGACGGCCCTCGTGGCGACGGTCGCTTCGACGATCGCCACCTGGGCGGCATTGTTCGCCGTGGGCCTTCTCCTCTACGGACAGGTCGGGGAGGGCGGCGTGGCAGCCGTCGTCGCCATCGCCGGCGGGCTCGTGGTGCGGTCCTGCTGGAACCGGCTGGTGTTCCATTGACTCGACCGTCATCTTCCTGCCCAATACCGCCCCATGACAGCGAACCCAGCCATGCCGATCCTTGCCACTCCCTACGACGTGCCGCCGGACAAGATCGCGGCGTATCGCCGCGACGGCTGGGTGCGGCTGGACGGCGTCATGCCGCCTCCCGACCTGGCTCCGTTCCGCGACGCCATCAGCAGCCACACGATCGGCTTCGCCTCCGGGCTCGCCCCGCTGGAGCAGCGAGACACCTACGGCAAGGCCTTCATCCAGTACACGAACCTCTGGGCGGCCCACGACGACGTGCGGCCGTTCAGTCTCGCGCCGCGGTTCGCGAAGATCGCCGCCGAGTTGATGGGCGTGCCGGCCGTCCGGATTTACCACGACCAGGCGCTCTTCAAGGAGGCTGGCGGCGGCCTCACGCCGTGGCACCAAGATCAGCAGTACTGGCCACTCGACGGTGCCCGCTGCATCACGATGTGGATGCCGCTGGTGGACTGCCCGCAGGCGATGGGCACGATGCGATTCGCCGCCGGCAGCCAGCAGCTCGGCTACCTCGGCCCGCTCGACATCTCCGATCGGAGTGAGGAGCGTCTGAAGCGGCTGATCGCCGAGCACGGCCACCCGCTCGCCGAGGCGGGCGACATGCGGGCTGGCGATGCGACCTTCCACGACGGCTGGTGCATCCACGGAGCCCAGGGCAATGCGTCGAGCAAGGTCCGCGCCGTGATCACGGTGATCTACATGGAGGCCGACGCCGTGGTCACCGAACCCGATCACCCGAGTCGCGAGAAGGACCTGAAGACGTGGCTGCCGGGCCTACGGGCCGGCGACGTCGCGGCCAGCCCGCTCAACCCTGTGGTGTGGCCCGGCTGATCCGCTTCTCGCCAGGCTCGGGGCTGCTCGAGCCATCGCCCCGGACGTTCGCTGCGAGCCTCGTGGCCCTGACCCCGCGCCGACGGCAAGCTGCTCTAGGGCCGCGGGAGCTCGTGGAGTTCGAGTCCGGCCGGCGGCGGCACGGACAGCTGCGCGGCGAGCAGGGCCGCGTGCTCCGCGACCACGTCCGCCCGATTCGCCTCGGCCGCGACGTTTACCGTCTCGAGTGGATCATCCCGCATGTCGTAGAGCTCGCGGGCCGCCACGCTGCCGTCGTTCTGCCGCCACTCGACGTAGCGCCAGCGGTCAGTCCGCACGGCGTGGCCAAGAAGCGGACCGAGGTTTTTGACTTTTCGCGGGTAGACCTGGAAGGCGGGCTTTCGCGTCGGCAGCGCCGGCTCTTCGAGCAGCGGCACGAGGCTCTCTCCCTGCAGGTGCGCCGGCCGAGGGATGCCCGCGAGATCGCAGAGCGTGGGATAGATGTCCACAAACTCGACGATCGCCGCGGAACGCTGGCCGCCGCGCCGGCCCGGCGCCACGACGATCAGCGGGGCCCGCGTCGCCTGCTCGTAGTTCGTGTGCTTGCACCACATCCCATGGTCGCCAAGGTGCCAGCCGTGGTCGCCCCAGAGGACGATGATCGTGTCGTCGGCGAGTCCGAGGGCGTCGAGTTCGTCGAGCAGCCTGCCGACCTGGGCGTCCATGAAACTCGCCGCGGCGTAGTAGCCGTGCACGAGCGAGCGCTCGAGCGACTCCGGCAGGTCGCCGCGTTCGGGGATGCCAGCGTAGTTGCGGAGTTCGTTGCCGAACTGCGGGGCGAACGGCGGCGCGGCCTGCGGCGGCACGCGGGGCTTGGCCAGCGGCAGCGTGGCGGGATCGTGGAGATCCCAGCAGCGGGCCGGCGCACAGAACGGCAGGTGTGGCTTGAGAAACCCCGCGGCCAGGAAGAACCGCTCGCCCGTCTTTTTGAAGCCGCGGAGCCGCTCGATCGCAGTTGCCGCGACTCGGCCATCCGCATACGCTTCGTCGGGCACGTCGGCCCGTTCGAAGGCGGCCCCCTTGTCGAGGCTTTTCGCGTCGCCCGGAGCGTTGGCGAAGAGTGCCTCCTCCCGCGTGATCGCCGCGCGGGACTCCGGCAGGACATATTCGATCGACCGCTCCTGCATGTGCGGCACGCTCCACGAGATCGGATCCTCGCGGTTGCCGTGGCCGACGTGAAAGATCTTGCCCAGTCCGTGGCTGGCGTGGCCGTGCTCCTTGAACCACTCCGGGAGCGTTTTCACGCTCGGTGCGCGGAGGCGGAAGTTGGTGCCGAGGTCGTAGATGCCAAGCGTCTCCGGCCGTAGTCCGGTGAGCACCGCGTTGCGGGAGGGTGCGCAGACGGCCTGCATGCAGTAGGCCCGCTCGAAGACGGTGCCCCGGGCTGCCAGCCGATCGATGGCCGGCGTTTTGGCATGCGGGTCGCCGTAGCAGCCAAGCGCGGGCTTGAGGTCATCGACCGCGATGAAGAGCACGTTCTTCTCGGCGGCGCGGGCGGCCGGCAGCAGGCTCAGCATGGCCGCGCAGACGCACGCCACGACGCCAAACGCCCGCCGCAATCGTCGGAGCGCCTCCTCGAGCCGGGGCGTGGCGCAGCCGGTGTTGATGCGGATGAAGCCAGGCGCTCCGAACTCGCGACCGTCGGACGGTCCGAGCCCCGCCGCCTCGCAGGCTGCCTGTGGGTCGTCGCATCGTGTGCCGCGGCAGTCGATCCAGGCGAGATACGTCGCCTCGGCCGGGATCGAGGAAAGCCCCGGTGTCGCGGCGACCGCGTCCTGTACGAGGCCGCGGTGGTGGCGAAGCACCTCGACGAGCCGCCGTCGCCATGGGTCGCCGTGCGTCCAGGCTGCGATCGAGGCCGCATAGCCGAGCGGGTTGATCATGGGCACGAGACCGCCGCCGGCGATCCGCCAGCGGCGGCGCATCTCGGCCGCGGGCAGGACTGCTGCCGCGCAGCCGAGGCCGGCGAGGTTCCAGGTCTTCGACGCCGCCACCAGCGTGACGGCCGCGCGGGCGGCGGGATGATCGAGGCTCGCGAAGGGCACGTGCCGTTCGCCGCCGTGGTCCTCGTCGAGGAGGAGATCCGACCAGATCTCGTCGCTCACCACCGTGATCCCGTGCCGGACTGCGAAGTCGGCGAGCCTCAGAAGGTCTGCGCGGCGAAACACCGTGCCGGTGGGATTGTGCGGATGGCAGAGCCAGAGGAGTTTTGATTTCGGAGAGGCCGCGGCTTCGAGCGCGTCGAAGTCGATCGTCCATCCCACGGCCTGCTGGACGAGTGGCACGCGAACGCACCGCCGTTCCGCGAGGCCCGGTAGCGACAGGAACGGTGGGTAGACGGGTGTGAACGTGAGAATCTCGGCGTCGGGGTCGGTAAGCAGCCGGGCCGTGAGCGCCAGCCCCGTCACCACGCCCGGCGTGCCCACGATGCGATCGGGATCGACCCGCCATCCGTGCCGCCGCTCGAGATGCGCGGCGAGCCCCTCTGCAAACCCCGGCGGCTCATGCGTGTAGCCAAACACACCGTGATCGACGCGGTGGTGGATCGCCGCCAGCACCTCGGGCGGCGCGGAAAAATCCATATCGGCCACCCACACGGGCAGCACGTCGCGATCGGCGTAGCGGTCCCATTTTTCCGAACCGGTGCCGTGGCGATCGGGGCAGTCGGCAAACAGCGGATCTTGAGGTGGCGTCACGAAACGATTGTAGCCCGTGACACGACTCACATGGATCACACGTGATCCTCGCGCTCGAGTGTACGGCACGTGAAAGCCGATCGGCCGTGAGGCCGCGGGCGAATCACGCTGGACGCAGCATCGTGTGGCGGTTCGCCCCACGCCTCACGGCGTTGGGCTTGGACGGCGGCCGCACGTGGATCGTGGAGGACCAGCATCACACGGATCCGGCGACGGGGCGTGGGCAGCCCCGAGCGCTGTGTCCCCATCGCTTACGCGATTGGGCTTTCTGGTCGTGGAGCGAACGATCGCTCGGTCGCCTCCCATACCGTGCAACTCGGTGCATAGCCGAGTTCGCGCCGCGCGGCGGAGATGTCGAAGTAATGATCGGTCGCCATCTCTTCGGCAAGGAACCGCGTCAGCGGAGGATCCGAGGCGAGGCCGAACGTTCGCCACGCCCCTTCAGCCACCGTGGCCAGGAACTGGGCCGTGGCCGCCGACAGTCGCCGCCGCACCGGTGGCAGCTCGTGCAGGGCCAGCACGCGGCCGATCCACTCCCAGAGCCGCACGGGCGCGCCCTGGCTGATGAAGTATGCCCGCCCGCCGGCTGTCGGCCGGGCGTCGAGTGCCTCCGCGGCGAGCACGTGGGCCGCCACGCAGTCGTGGATGAACGTGAGATCAACGAGATTCGTGCCGTCGCCCACCTGCACGAGCCGGCCGGCGCGGGCCCGCTTGAGAATCGTGGGCACGAGGTTTGTGTCGCCGGGCCCGAAAATCAGGTGCGGCCTCAGGGCGAGCGTCTTCAGTCCGTGGCCGTGGGCGTCGAGCACGGCCCGCTCGGCGGCCGCCTTCGTCTCGGGATACAGCGCCTTGTAGTGCGCGGGGTACGGCTGCGACTCGTCGATCCCCCGCAGGTCGTGATCGGTGGCGACCACGCTCGGCGAACTGGTGAACACGAGTTTCGCCACGCCCGCCGCCCGGCAGGCGGCGATCACGTTCTGCGTGGCGACGAGATTCCCACGGACGAACGCCTCGCGCGGGCCCCACATCTTCACGTGGGCCGCTGTGTGGAACACGCACTGGGCGCCGGAAAACACCGCGGCGAGCCCTGCCTCGGCCTGCGGTGCCGCGAGATCTTGGATCGCCGTGCGGATCCCCTCCGCAGAAAGTTCCGCGTGAGGCCTGCGGCCCAGCGCCGTGACGTCGTGGCCGAGATCCTTAAGCCGCCGGCAGAGCGCGGCGCCGACGAAGCCGCCGCCGCCGGTGACGACCGCCTTCATGCCGTCACCGCTGCCGCAGCCTCCGGAACCTCGATGGCTGGCTGGCTGGCAGCCCAGGCACCGAGGCGATCGCGAAAGATCTTGGCGTTGTGCCGGGCATCGACGGGAAACGACTGGTGGAAATAAAACCGCCGGATCGCCGCGGTGACCGGATCGCCCGCGCCCACCGCCCGTAGTTCGGCGGCGAGCGTCTGGCGGGCCTGCGGGGTGAGCGGCCATGAGGCCGGCTCGACCGCCAGGGCCGGCCCGCCGGCGACTTCGATCAGGGCCGTGCGGCGGACCCGCGGATGACGATTGAAGACATTCTCCACCGGCACGCTGTGGAACGTGCGGTCGGGCGTGGCCACCACGTGGGCTTTGCGGCCGCAGAAGTAGAGCTGGCCTGCAGCGTCGAGGTAGCCCATGTCGCCCATGCGGTGCCAGACGCGATCGCCGTCGTGAATCTTGCTGGTGGCGGTGGCCTCGGGCCGGCGGAGATACTCGCGGCTCACGGTGTCGCCGCTGACGATGATCTCGCCGATCACCCGCTCAGGGCAATCGACGAGCGGCACAGCCGGCTGTCCGGTGAGCGACTGCACGACCCGCAGCGACACGCCCTCAATGGCGCGGCCCACTGGTGTTCCCTGCTCGCCGGTCACCGCCAGCACCGGCCGATCCTGTCGTAGCTCGTCGGCCGAGGCGATCGTCACGGGCAGCGCCTCGGTGGCACCGTAGGGCGTGAAGCTTTCCGCCTGTGGGCAGGCGGCCTTCACGAGATCGATCGTGGTCTGCGACACCGGGGCGCCGGCCATGAACACGCGACGGAGCTGCGGCAGCGTCGCGCCGGTCTGACGGCAGTATTCCCCGATCTTCGACCAGAGCGCCGGCGACCCGAACGACGTCTGGTTGCCGAGGTCGCGCATCACGCGAATGATCTGCGACGGGACGAGCGAGAGCGGCCGGCTCGGGTCGAGTGGCGGAAAGATGCTGCCCACGCCGAGCGCCGCGGTGAACAGGCTGAAGACCGGCAGCAGCGGCAGATCCTGATCGCCGCCGCGAAAGCCAAACTGCCCGCGAAACACCGCCAGCTGCTCGCTGAGCATCCGGTTGGTGAAGACCACGCCCTTGGGTCGGCCTGTGGCCCCCGAGGTGAAGGCCACGAGTGCCGGGTCGGCGTCGCCGCGAGGAACCGGGGTCGGGGGCGCGGCGGAAGGCCGACGCAGGTCGCACAGCCGCATCGCGCCGCACGGCGGAAACCGGCCGGCGACGACCGAGAACCGCAGCGAGCGAAACAACTCACCGGCCTTGAGGCGGAGGAGATGGGCCCGGGGCACGCCGATGAAGCCGCTCGGCTCGGCCTCCCGCATGCAGGCCACGACGGCGTCTACGCCCATCCCGGGGTCGATGAACACCGGCACCGCACCGCGGCCCATTACCGCATAACTCAGAGCGAGGAAGTCGGCGCCCGGCGTCACGAGCATGATCACGCGTTCGGCGGCCCGCAGGCCGGCCTCCATCAGGCCGTGCTCGTAGGCGTCGATCCGAGCCGCGAGCGACCCAAAGTCGAGCGTGTCGTAGTGCGGCGTCGCCCGCCAGCGAGGAAACGAGACCTTCGTCACCGCCGACACCCACGGCATCGCCGTGGCCGCGGATCGCAGCGCCTCGTAGAGCCCGCCGGCCGACACGCGGGAAGCGGCTGCCGTGGACGGCGTCGCGACCGCGGCCGGAGCGACGACCGGCGCCGGCCCGAGGAACTCGCGGACGGCGGCGATCGACTGGCTCGGCGCATCTTCCAGCACGAGATGCGAGGCGTCGGGCACATGCATCACGTCGGCCTGCGGGAACCTCGCGGCGACCCGGCGGAGGATTCCCGGATGAAAGCAGGGATCCTTCATGCCCCAGATGATCTTCACCGGCGTGTCGGCGAGCGTCGGCAGCCGGGACACCATGTCGTCCATCAGCGGCGCCGTGGGGTGGGACGGCGAAAAGGGAATGTCTTGGACGAAGCCCCAGATCGCCCGCCGGCCTGCGCGGGTGCGGTAGGGTCGCAGATAGCCACGCTTCACCTCCTCGGGCATCGCCTGCACGACGCCGAACGACGTCAGCAGCTTCAGAAACTGCATCGTGTCGTGCGTGAGGAACTTGCCGATGACCGGCGCCGCCGCGCGGCGGATCATGCCGGGGAGGAGTGCCGTCTCGGCGAGCGTGGTGTTGAAGTAGACGAGCCGTTCGATGTCGGCGGGCCGCCGCACGGCGAGGCCTGTGCCAAGCGGGCCGCCCCAGTCGTGCATCACGAGCGAGAACCGGCCGATGCCGAGTTCCGCGAGCAGGTCTTCGAGGTGGCCGATGCGGTCGCCGGCCCGGAAGCAGACGTCGCCAGGCTGTTCCGAGAGGCCGCAGCCAACGTGATCGGGCACGATCACGCGGAAGTCGTCCCGCAGGGCGGCGATCAGATTGCGGAACAGGAATCCCCAGGTGGGATTGCCGTGGAGGCAGACGACAACGGGGCCGCTGCCCTCGTCCACGTAGTGCATGCGGTGGCCCCGCGTGCCGCCGGTGGCCGTGCCGCGGCCCACCGTGGCGAACCGTGACCGAAACGGATAGAGCGGCCCGTACGGACGCGGCGAGTCGCGGTCGATGGACGGGGCGAGGGTCATGTGGAGATCATGAGTCCGTGCCGGCGGCTACCACTCGAATCCCAGAAACCGGGTGTTGAGCCCGCTGCCGAACGCGGTCAGCAGCACCTTCTCGCCCGGCTGGATGTTCTTCTCTTCCGCGCCGATCGCCAGCGCCGCCGGCAGCGCCGCCGACACCATGTTGCCGTAGCGGTTGTAGATCGCGAAGTCCTTGTCGAAGTCGAGGCCCATCTCGGTGTAGAAGGCCTCGTTGACCTGCCGGCCCACCTGGTGGCAGAAGACGTGGTCCACGTGATCCTTCGACCAGCCGAGCGCCGCGGTGACGTCGGGAAAGGCGCGGCCGCCGAGCTTGGCGGCGGCGATCATCAACTGGGCCGCGTCGGAGGTCATGATCGGGGCGATCTCCTCCCCCTGGCCGACGCTGAAGTCACCGTTGCCGATGCAGAGTTGGTGGTGCTGGGAGGCCGATCGGGCCACGCCGCCGACAAACTTGTGGCCGCCGTTCGAGATGCTGTCGTGGCAGAGCACCGCGGCCACCGCCCCGCAGCCGAGCGTGAGTGTGGGGAGCATCTGCAGGATCTTCTCGCGGGTGATGTTGGTGTCGCCCAGGAGCTGGCTGCAGGTGGTGTGGACCACCTTGGAGATGTTCTCGCCCGAACAAATGATGCCGGCCTTGACGGTGCCCGCCTCGATGAGGTGCGAGAGCATGATCATGCCGTCGCTGAATCCGATGCAGGCATTGGTGATGTCGAGCACCAGCGACTCCTCGGGGATGCCGAGGTTGTGGTGCACAAGGCAGGCGGTGGCGGGCTCGAAAAAGTCGCGGGATACGGAGCAGTTGAAGAGGGCCCCGATCTGGTCGGGCCGGAAGCCCGACCGCTCCAGGGCCTGGCGGGCCGCGACGGTGGCCATGGAGCTGGGGGTCACGTCGGTGGACCACATGCCGCGGGTTGCCACGCCACTGACGCGCTCCAGAGTGCCCGTCGGAATCCGCAGCCGCTCGTAGACGGGCGCAATTCGCTCTTCGATCTCCTGGGAAGACAGCAGCGAGTCTGGGAAGTTGAGGCCAAACGACTCCAGGCGGACATGCTCGAACCGAAACGAAATCATCAAGTGCTCCTCACCGCCCCGGACGCCCGGCGCGGCTGTGTGCCGGCGTGGGGCGCCCGCCGGGCACGCGGTCGTGCGTGCCTGGGCGAATCCTTTGGTGTGCCATGCTGAAAATAGCCGATTTCGAGCCCGGATACGAAACCCCGGTGATTGTGTGGGTAATCAGGCCACCACGGCCGCCCCGCCGGGCGTTTCCGACGGCGAAAAGGCCCTCGCACTCAGGAAGCCCAATCGCGTAAGCGATGGGGGCATGTCGGCCTGACATTCAGGAAGCCCAATCGCGTAAGCGATGGGGGCTTGCCCGCTGCGCCGCTCGGGGCTGCCCATGCCCTCTCGCTGGACGTTCGTCTCGGCCCTCCCGGCCTCGACTCTCTGCGTGTCCGCTGCGCTTCGCCATCCTGGCTACGCTTGCTCCCACAGCCCGCTCGAGGGCACGGGCAGCCCCGCGCTCGCTGGGCTGGACCCGTCAGGCCCTATTCAAAAAGCCCGAGATGGAGCTTTTCCAGGCGCCGCTGCCACAGATGAAGCCGGCTGATAGCGAGGGGAGCAGGACTTCACGTGGGCCTGCCTGTTCGTTGACTCGCCCCACCGGGGCCACTAGGCTTAACGGAACTTTTGCGGTTCATCTGGCCGTGAGAGTGAGATCAAACGCCTTTTGGACCCGCTACTGCACGCACCCGTCACCGCTGTCTGCTCGACACGCTGACCTTCTTTTGCGGTAGTGCTCTTGGCTCGCCACCGAGTTCGCTGTGTGGCGGCGTGTGCAATTTCGCTTGTGATATGTGGCGTGTGGGCAGTTCGTTCGTGTGAAGGGTCGCGCGCTCGAAGATGGTTGTATGCGCCGATCGAAATGGACGGTAGTTCGTGGTGCCCTTCGGGTCGCTCGTTTCGTGTGGTGCGGCTCGTGCGCCCTCGCCCTTCTGCTGGCGTTGAGTGTATCCACAAAGCCGCTCCTCGCCGCCACCACCACCTACACGTCGGCATACGCTGGCGGCACGATCGCCCCCGGCGACACGGTGCTTCTCAACGACGGCGCGACCGTCACGGGTGCCATCACCGCTAACGGCACGCTGCAGTTCAACCAGACGGGCCTCCTCACGATCAGCGACGTGATCTCGGGCACCGGCGTGCTTTCCCTGACGAACACCGGCACGCTGAACCTGGACGGCACGGAGTTTGGCTCGAATGTCGTGACCTTGGACATGACGACCTCTGCATCGGCAGGTGTGCTGACGATTCAATCGGGGACCGCCATCCTCGGGGT
>Ga0315904_10010523_pt1 | contig 11947 bp, 11 predicted proteins | sample LakEriMetagenome_6_FD_203529 | JGI IMG/M metagenome (GOLD analysis project Ga0315904, IMG submission 203529) | Freshwater fungal communities from buoy surface, Lake Erie, Ohio, United States - Buoy 12 MA120 | ecosystem: Environmental > Aquatic > Freshwater > Lake | place: USA: Lake Erie, Ohio...
GTTACATATCCCTGATCAACAAATACGCAAGGCCACTGTCCGCCCTGTGCTTTATGGCAGGTGATTGCATACGAGAATTTTACTTGCAGCGCATTGAAGTATGGGTCGCTTTTGATGGCCTTTTTTAGCTGTCTCATATCCGTCAGGTCCGGATAATCCTCTGCTATTAATTCTGCAAGCGCCATGCGTTCCTCTTGAGGCTGCGAGGCGTGATTATCCCATATAGTATTGCACAATAGAATCACCTCGAATTCCGGCATGTCAGGATAATCAGGCATCTTGACGCTCGCCCTGCAGAAACGAAATTTGCCCCGGTCTTCAAAGCGCATCACACGTTTTATTTCCAGCGTATCACCGTTCGCAATAAAACCGGCTGTATACTCTTCGCTCTTCAACCAATAATAATTGTTCTTCAACACCATCATGCGATCACCCGAATTAATCTCCTCTTCAAGCCATAGTATTCGCTGTCTGATTTGTTGATTGAACAAATTCGCTCGCTTGTTACTGCGGGTAATGACGATTGCGTCATCTTTTCCATATAAGGAAAAGGCATTCTCTAGCGCGTCCTGTAACTCACTCTCAATACGCTCTATATCTTGAAATCCCTCCACAGTGAATTTGGGCAATGTGGCATCACCATTCACAATAAGGCTTCGTATTGCCGTCGCGTTTTCTAAAATCCCCGAACCTTCCTTTTGACGTATTACTTCACTAAGCTCCACTTCCGCAATATTCAGGTAATATTGGCTTCGGAGATGTTCGAGTTGCAATGCCGGGCTCTGCGCACTTCCAACCGGAGGCAATTGTGCTGTGTCACCTATCAGCATGAGTTTGCAACCTTCACCGCTATATACGTGGCTAATCAAATCGTCGAGCAAATCGTTGAATGGTTCTTGTTGCGCATGACCAATCATGGAGGCTTCATCCACAAAAAAAATGGTGTTTCTAAGTTCGTTTTCTTTCAGTTCAAACACGCCTTCTCCGGAACGCATTTGTTTCGCATAATAAATGTGTCGGTGAATAGTGGAGGCGCTTCTGTTTGAATAACTGGAAAGAACCCTTGCTGCCCTTCCGGTCGGTGCAAGCAAAATATACGGGATACCAATTTGTTCAATGACGCTAACCAGAGAACTTACGGATGTTGTTTTTCCCGTTCCGGCGTATCCCTTCAGCAAAAGTGCGCAACGCTCTTTGTTTGAAACGGCAAAACGCGAAAATGAGTGAAAGAGCTTTTTTTGGCCATCGGTTGGTGAATGGCGAAATGAATCAAGCAATGAGCGCTCAAGTTGATCAGCGGAAAGATGTTTGACAATTGAATCGCTCATTCACGGGTAATTTGCAGTGCAAAGAAAAGACATCCGTTTTTCTGTGCTTAGTTTAGCACCGGAATATCTTAAGCCATGGCAGTATTTGACCCGGAATTGGCGGCACGAATGAAAATGCCCAAAGAGCTTCTCGAAAAATCGTCGGAGTTGCACTTTGCCTTGCACGTTGGTCGCTCGCATATTTATGCCTCCCTTTATAACTTTTCGGAATCGAAATGCTTCTGGAAGGCTAATTCCGAAGTGCCGGCTGGAATGTCAGTCGATAAATTTATTTATCAGCGAAACTGGATTGAAGGCGTATTTAGAAAATGCACAATTACGTTTGATTCTGACACCACTGCGCTCGTTCCTCAATCGCTCTTCCGTCCTGAAGCTGCGTCCGACTATTTGGAGATGCAACATGGTGTGCAGCAAGCTCAAGTTGGTTTTATCGAATTGCCGGAAGCCGAAGCTGTGATCTGCTTTGAGGAACCGGATTGGCAGAATGAAGTGGTTCGACATTTTCCAAATGCTCGTGTAATTCCCATGGTTGCTTTGCTAACCCGTTTGGCAGCAGCACGTCTGCATCAAGCCAACTCTGTATTCTTGATAGCCGTGTCATCCGGCTCTGCGTCTATTCTTGCTGTGCAAAACAAGTCAATAGTGTTAATGGCTACACACGAAGCCAAAACACCCGAAGATGTACTTTATCATGTTTCTAATGCAGCGATGAGACTTCAGATTGATCTGGAAAATTGCCGGGTTGAATTGATGGAGGCTTCTGCAGATGATTCTCTATCACAGCTTTTAAAACGATATGCCGGAGAAGTTAGTCAGCTCAAAGAAGTTTTAGCGTCTACTGACTCAGCCATCACTCAACTGCACTATTTATGCGCATAATATCAGGGTCGTTAAAGGGAAGAGCTATTGAAGTTCCAAAAAACTTCAAGGGACGACCCACGACCGATTTTGCTCGCGAAGGTCTATTCAACGTGCTGAATAATTACGTTCAGTGGAGTAATACGAAAGTCCTTGATTTATTTGCGGGTACCGGTGCTTTTTCACTCGAATGTTTTTCGCGCGGTGCAAGTCAGATTCTTGCCATAGAATTACAGCCACTCCATGTTCGATTTATCAATGAGAATTTTACCAAATTCGAAGCGCACAATGCACACGCTATGCGACAAGATGTTTTCAAATGGATTCCTCAGGCGCACGAACAGTTCGATTTGATTTTCGCTGATCCCCCCTATGATCTTCCGGGACTAACCAAAATACCTCAGCTTGTTTTTGAGTCAAAGCTCCTTTCTGCTGAGGGAATATTAATACTTGAACACGGCAAAAGAACTTCCTTCGCAGATCAGACAGGGTTCTTTATGGAGAAGTCATACAGCAATGTAACCTTTAGCTTCTTCAGGCTGTAAGTCTAATTTCGTTTAGGTTTGTATCTATGAAAAAGATAGCGGTTTTTCCCGGTTCTTTCGATCCAATAACCAAAGGCCATGAGGCACTGGTCCTTCGATCAGCATCCTTGTTCGATGAAATCATTGTCGCCATAGGTAGCAATACATCCAAGTCTAATCTTTTTACACTGGATAAAAGATTTCAATGGGTAACCGAAACGTTTGCCAATGTATCGAATGTTCGTGTCGAGATTTTGGATGGTTTGACGGTAGATTTTTGCAAACGAAACAATGCTCAGTACATACTGCGCGGTTTGAGAAATAGCGGTGATTTCGAATATGAAAGATCCATTGCGCACATGAATAAAGCGATGATGCCGCCATTGGAAACGATTTTTCTATTCGCTGACCCCGGACATATTTCATTGAGCAGTTCTATTATCCGTGAAATCATTAAAAATAAAGGACAGGTTTCTCAGTTCTTACCTGACCTTGTGGACGTATATGCTTAATCGAATTTTCTTCTTGTTGCTGTTGACTATAACCTCAACTAGTTGGGCCGAACAGGTCGTTGTCAGAGGTGATGCCAAGGGGTATGAAGGAAGAAGCCTCAGTGTATTGGCTGTCGATAATGAGTTTTCCGAGAAGAGGATGGTTCTTGCTCAGTGTTATGTAAGCGATTCGGGTAATTTTCAAGTGCAATTTGATATTCAAGAAACACAGAGAGTCTACATACATATTCAAAGGATAGAGGCACCGCTGTATGTGCAGGGAAACCAGATATACGATGTCATTTTCCCACGGTATACATCCACCGACTTTAAGCGTTTCGATAACACGGAGGTCGATCTTCAGTTTAAAAATCTTCCGGCTCAGGACGTAAATGCAGTGATCAGAAAGTTTAATCTCGATTATGCAGGTTTTATCCGTGATCACTTTTATGATTTTGCTTCTGAGGAATACAGAGGATCAGCGGAATATTTGAAGTACGTCGGTAAAAAGGGTGATAAAGTCGATCTCTATGCTCGGTCATCCGCTGTTGATACGGTAAATCGATTTTCAGAACGTGGGTTTAGTCGATTGGTTGTTCAGTTTGAAGATTCTGTTATGAGTTCAGTTGAGGCCTCGGGTGACAAGGTCTTCACGGATGCGTATAAACGTTTTTCCCTGGCCGAACTGCACCTGCTTTCAGGAATGGAAAGAAAGATCTTGTACGATCGCTACTTTATTTCCACTGCTCCTTTGTATCGCAACCCCGCATACGTGAACTGTTTCCGTTTGTTAACCAGAAATATTCTGACAGGTCAAAAGGATGCTGTGCAGTCGGGAATTGTCAGAGCTGTAAATATTGATCGCGACCTGGAGCGTTTGGCAGATGCGATTAGTGCTGATTATGGCTTGCAGTCGCTGCGTTTAAGACAATTGGCAGCAATCAGCGGATTAAAGGATGTCTATTTCAATAAATCCTTTGACCGGGCATCCATTGATTTGCTACTCGACAAGGTTTCTACTTCTGACTCTCTGGTCAATCGGGTTGCAAATTCAACTCTAAGAAATCTTAAACGAGGCAAGGCAGGCACCAAAATACAGGAGTTTATTTTTTCGGATGAAACCCAGGAGAAATGGACACTTGCGAATGCCGATGGTTTACCACTGTATTTGCTTTTTTATGCTTCATGGTCACCGACTTCATTGAAGGAGATTCTCGTATTAGAGCGTATCCAAAGTAAGTTCAAAGGCAGAGTGCAATTCGTCGCTGTGTGCATGGACGACGAATACCGTAATTATCGTAAATACCTCGAAGAGAATTTAAAGTTGCCAGTAAAACTTCTGTACGGAAACGCTGAACCGTTTGTGTATGAGAAATTTAATGTGCGTGCAATACCGCATCAGGTAATGTTGGATCCACAGGGCGTTATAGTCGCAGACTTTTGTCCGGCGCCATCCGATCCGACGTTTGAGTCATTTATCAATCGCGCGGTACCTGCGTCCCCTAGTCGTCAAGGTCAGAGAACCTGGAAGGATCGCTAAGTAATGTGGAAAATATCAGTGACGCCGGGGTAGCGATCCGTAATGAATCCTTCCCCTAGTTCAAACCCACAGGGTCTGCCAAGGTTTAATGCTCTGCCATACAAAAAGTCGAAGAACTCTTTGCCTGAAATTGGAGTAGAGGGCTCGGTTGATTCGGGATTGTAAAACTGGCTACTGTAACATTGCAATGCTTCAATTTTCTTCTCCCAATAGACGGTGGCGTCAACAACGAAGGATGGCTGCATAAAATAATCTTGAATGTACATAAATACAGATTGCGGCCTCCAAGCATCTTGTGAAACACCGTCGATGCTGGTTGTGATTCTGTGTAAGCCACTGTAATAGCAAGCCTCTCGCACTAATTGTGAAGCCCTGCCATGATCCGGATGCCTGTCGCTGGGGGTGTTTACAAGCACAACGCGTGGTCTGTATTGCCTGATTTTCTCGATAATCTTCATTCTGTGCCATTCGTCATTAGAAAAATGACAATCCCGAAAACCTAGATTTTCCCGGATACTGAGCCCCAGTATTTCTCCTGCCTTCGTGGCCTCCTCCAATCGCAATTCTTTGCTGCCTCGACTCCCCATTTCTCCGGCGGTCAAATCGATAATCCCAACTTTTCGGTTCTGCTGTGTCGATTGAATGATTGTGGCCCCGCAACTTATCTCTACATCGTCGGGGTGAGCTCCAAAGGCAAGTATATCGAGGTTGATTTTTGTCATAATTGAGTTTATTCGGCGCAAAAGTAGCTCTTGAGGTGTGTTTTTAACTTGATGTAAATCAACTAATTGTATATCTGGTTTTCGTAGCGTTGTGCGATTTAACTTTTTGTTTAGAACTTAGTTCGTGCTGATAATCACGGCGTTGCCCTGTCTGTACTATCTTCGCCGCGCTTGAAAACAATCTTAAACATATCGCTTGCTCTCTTTGTGTTGATTTTCCTCAACATTTCCGCGAAAGCGCAAACCCCCAACGACGAGCTATTCCCTGAATCTGAGCCTCAAGGCGAAAAAACGGAGTTGTTGCATGCAGGTGGGGCTCCTGAAGAGGAAGTTAACGCTACTCCCTTATATAATGAAAAGGCTGTAGAGTTGCGCTTATCTAATGTTCGGGACTCGATTATGCACATTCCGGCTTATGACACTTATTGCACATGGGATACGAAAAACCTTTTCGCAAATCGTGGAGATGTCTCCTCGTTGGGTGAAGGAGTCTTATTTGAATTGATGCAAACCGAATGTGATTTTCACTATCCTGCTCCGGGTATCATGACTTCTCCTTTCGGCCCACGCTGGGGTAGAATGCACTACGGGCTAGATATTGACTTGGAAGTAGGAGATAATGTATATGCGGCGTTCGAAGGTATGGTGCGCATTTCACAGTATCATTCGTCCTATGGTAATGTCGTGGTAGTGCGTCACAACAATGGTTTGGAAACGCTCTACGCCCACATGTCGCAGCGCAAAGTTGCCCCGGGTGACCATGTAGAAGCAGGTGATGTACTGGGGTTGGGTGGTAATACAGGAAGATCTTATGGTGCCCACCTTCATTTTGAAGTCAGATACCTGGGACAAGCTTTTGACCCGCGTCTAATCGTAGATCCTTCCGCAAAGCAACTAAAGTCTTCAAACTTTACTCTTCTTTCCAAGCACTTCGATGCACAGCCTTTGGCTCCTCAGGTGGCTGCGGCACGTGCCGGAACAACGAACTCATCGGGTAAATCCGCCAAGTCAGGAAAGTCCCCTTCTAAGGGAGCCAAAACAAAATATCACACCATCAAAAATGGAGATACCTTGTCGGCCATTGCACGCAAAAATGGAACAACGGTCAATGCTTTGTGCAAGTTGAATAAAATAAAGGCTACCAGTACTTTGCGTCTGGGTCAGCGTATTCGTGTAAAATAACCCACTGATTTTCTTCATTTATCTTATTGTCATTATCCCTTGAACCATTGAGGGTTATGTTTGTTTATTGGTTCGGGTTAAACATTAAACAAACGTGGCGGGTACATTAAACAAAAAAATTGCGGTTATAGGTGCCGGCTTCGCTGGATTGGCCTCCGCATGTTCACTCGCCCAAAAGGGGTTTGATGTAACACTGCTCGAAAAAAATACTCAAACAGGAGGGAGAGGTAGGTCTTTTAAGTTTGAGGGCTTCACCTTCGATATGGGCCCATCATGGTATTGGATGCCTGAGGTGTTCGAACAGTTTTTTAATCGGTTCGGTAAAAAAGTGAGCGACTATTACACGCTTCAACGTCTTGATCCTTCTTACCGAGTCTTCTTCCAAGAAGGTCCCCCTCTCGATGTTCCTGCGGCTTACAGCGAATTCAAGCAAATGATTGAGGGTATTGAGCCCGGATCATCTGAAAAGCTTGATCGATTTATGGCAGAGGCCAAAATCAAGTATGACGTGAGCATGGCTGATTTCGTTTGGAAACCCTCGCTCAGTATTCTTGAGTTTGCCCAACCGCGCTTATTGATTGAATCATTCAGACTTCATTTATTTTCGGGATTTTCAGACCACGCCAAGAAGTTTTTTTCACACCCGAAAATCATTCAATTATTGGAGTTTCCTATACTTTTTCTAGGTGCTAAACCTGAAAAGACTCCCGCCATGTACAGTATGATGAATTATGCGGATATCATGCTGGGAACTTGGTACCCAAAAGGCGGAATGTGCAAAATTGCGGAAGCCATGACCCTATTGGCCCGTGAGCTTGGCGTTCGTGTCATAACATCGAGTCAGGTCAATGCTATCGATGTTACGAGCAATGAGGCCCATGCTATTTCATTCGATGGTAAAACCGAGCGTTTTGATGCTGTTGTTGCAGCTGCCGACTATCAGCACGTGGAGTCGAAATTGCTTGAAGAAAAGTATAGATCATATTCAGATGATTACTGGAAGCGTCGCGTAATGTCGCCGTCATCTTTGTTGTTTTACGTTGGTGTAAAAAGAAAAGTGAAGAGTATACTTCACCACAATTTGTTTTTCGATGAACCCTTTGATCGACATGCCAACGAAATTTATGATACACCATCGTGGCCTGTTAACCCCTTGTTTTACCTCTGTTGCACTTCTGCCACAGACCCTTCCGTTGCACCCGAAGGAAAGGAAAATTTGTTCCTGCTAATACCTGTTGCAACAGGATTAACAAGCACTGAGGAGGATCGAATGCGTTATCTGAAAATGTGTTTGCAGAGAATAAAAACACACACAGGGGAAGATATAGAGCCGGATATAGAATACATTCGTTCTTATGCTCACGAAGAATTCATTCATGATTATAATGCATACAAAGGCAATGCTTATGGCCTTGCCAATACACTTATGCAAACCGCGGTCATGAAACCGAGAATGAAAAGTAAAAAAGTCAAGAATCTTTTCTACACCGGTCAGCTTACTGTGCCGGGTCCGGGCGTGCCCCCCAGCATCATAAGCGGTCAAATAGTGGCCGAAGAGGTAGAGAAATATTTCCAAAAACGATAATCACTGCTATGTCTCATAATCAACGCGAAATATTCGACATCGTATCATTTAAGGCAAGTAAAACAGCCACGCAAGCCTATAGCACAAGTTTTAGCGCCGGCATACGTTTGCTGCATCAGCGTTTTCAGAATGCTATCTATGGCGTATACGGTTTTGTGCGCTACGCCGATGAAATCGTGGATACGCTGCACGAGTTTAACAAGGAAGAGCTCATGCAGAATTTCCGACGTGATACCATTCACGCCATTGAGCACAAGGTGTCGCTAAATCCGATTTTGCATGCCTTTCAAATGGTTTATCATCGGTACAATTTCGACTTCGAATTGGTAGATCGTTTTCTGATAAGCATGGAAATGGATCTTCAGCAAAAGGAATACGACCGTGCGGGCTATGAAGCATATATCCTGGGTTCAGCGGAAGTTGTCGGCCTCATGTGTCTGAAGGTGTTTACCGAGGGTAACGATGAACAATATCAAAAACTGACTCCTTTTGCGATGAGGCTCGGTGCAGCTTTCCAGAAAATCAATTTTCTGCGTGATATGAAGGATGATTTTAATGGTCTTGGCAGAGCTTATTTTCCGGGACTCGATTTTCAGCGTTTTGATGACGAAATGAAGGCGCGCATAGAGGAAGAGATAGCGGAAGACTTCGATGTAGCATACAAAGGCATCTTGATGCTGCCGAAGGATGCCCGTTTAGGCGTTCTCATTGCCTATGTCTACTACAAAAGGCTTTTTTCAAAAATCCGCTCAATTCCGAGTCATCGAATTATGGAAGAACGCATTCGTATTCCTAACTCAAGTAAATATGCATTGCTCATGTCGTGTTACATCAAGAATAATCTCAACCTTATCTAATTGTCTTTGGCAATGAATGCGAACGAGGTGATTTTGGTTGATGAGCGTGACAGCGCAATTGGAACTATGGAGAAAATGGAAGCTCATGAGAAGGGCCTTCTGCACAGAGCTTTCTCTGTTTTTCTGTTCAATGATAATGGAGAGATGCTTCTTCAACGACGTGCTCTCGAAAAGTACCACAGCCCGGGATTATGGACTAATACGTGTTGCTCACATCCGATGCAAAATGAACCGGTTGAAATGGCTGCGAACCGAAGATTAATGGAGGAAATGGGCATGCAATGTACCTTGACAAAGGCCTTTGACTTTATCTATAGGGCTGAGTTGGAAAACAACATGATTGAGCATGAATTTGATCACGTTTTCATTGGATTGACGAACCAAATTCCGAGCATTAATACAGCTGAAGTTTGCGAGTGGAAGTGGGCGCCACTTTATGATGTCTATATCGATGTGCAGATAAACCCTTCGCGCTATACAGAATGGTTTAAAATTGCGTTGCCGGAAGTAATGGCCCATGTAAAAATGCATCTGTCATGATTGGAATCTCGATAACGTTGCTTACATACATCCTCATGGAGGGAATCACTTGGTGTACACACAAGTTTGTTATGCATGGATTAATGTGGTATTTCCACGAAGATCATCATCAGCCTCGAGGGGGCTTCTTCGAAAAGAACGACGCATTCTTTCTGATTTTCGCAGTGCCTAGTTGTCTTTTAATTGTGTTTGGGTCAATGGCTGCTTTTGATTGGAGATTCTTTGTTGGTGTGGGAATTTTACTTTACGGAGCATCCTATTTTCTGATTCATGATGTGCTGATTCACCAACGATTTGACTGGTTTTCCAGAACTGACAATGTTTATTTTCGGGCAATAAGAAAAGCACATAAAGTCCATCATAAGCACTTGAATAAGGAAGATGGAGAATGTTTTGGGATGCTTTACGTCCCTCGTAAATACTTTGTTGAGGCTTCCAATTACAGGAAGAATCTTAGAAAATAAACGCGCTCATTTCCACTGAAACGTGGATGTAATGGGGTGATGATCACTCAACTCATCCGGCAAGGTGCTATAATCTATGGTTTCGAGTTCCGGACTATGCAGTATGTAGTCTATTCTAAATGCCGGAAACGCGCCGATATACGTAGTTCCAACTCCATTGCCACATGCTTTGAATGAGTCGTCTAATCGCTCTGTCAATGTATGATAGGTATACGAAACCGGAGGGTCATTGAAATCGCCACAAAGAATGATTCGGTGTGGACATGCTTCTATACTTTCTGAAAGGCGTTCGGCTTGTTCCTGTCGTTTCTGAAAGGCTATTTTTAACCTGCGAGCTATTTGTTTGCTGACATCATCAAGTTCGTCTTGTTCGGTTTTGCCTTCCGCCAACTCATAATCCTCCCGTGAGAATCGAATTGATTGCAAATGCGCATTGTAGATACGAAGAGTGTCATCACCTTTTACTATATCTACGTAAATACACGAATTGTAAGAGTCTGTGCTAAATGGCACAAAACCTTTTTTGATAATGGGATATTTTGAAAAAATAGTCAACCCGAAGTATTGTTGACCACTGATTACATGCGAGTATCGCTCATGGTAATACTTGGTAGGCAGGAACCGTATCAGCGTGTCTCGAGTTGGAAATTTTTTTGACTTTTCAGATTGATAAAATTCCTGGAAACAAAGAACGTCCGCTTTTTCAGCGACAAGTAGATCGTAAATCTTATCACGAGTTGCAACACCGTTCTTCTTGTCGAATACATCGAACATATGCACGTTGTATGAGAGCACCTTTAATTGAGCTTTTTCTTTATCTATCGATGGCGAAAGGCTCAACTGAAAGAATGAGGTGAGGTGTCCCCAACCAACGAGTACGGCGATTAACGAAATGAAAATGTACCGGCTCTTTTTGAAGGCCCAAATAACAATCAACAGGACATTTAAAAACAAGACAATTGGATATCCCAAACCGAGCAAGGCCAAGTAGCCCATTGTGGACGGAGGAAAGGCTGCCGCAGCATAGCAAAGGAGAAGCACTGCAACTATGCCGGCATTCAGCAAGAGCAAAAGCCAGGGGCGTCCTTTCGAATTCTTCTCTTCTTTATTTAAAAGTGGCATCGGTCAAAAATAAAGGGATGATACACGCTATTTCTGAGAATGTTTGAACAGGAAGTCTTTCTCGCTTTGAGTTAAACTTTCATATCCTGACCGACCGATTTTATCTAAAATTTCGTCAATTTTCTTTTGACGACCTGCTCGTTCTGTATTGTATTCATCATCTGTTTTGGGACGCGAATGACCTTTTACAACACGCATTGATTTTCTGCGGGAAATATTGGTAAGTATCACTCGCAAATCTTTCCAGGAATGAATGCCCGCACGTTCAAAAAGGCCATACACAACCCCGAACAAAGCTCCTCCCAAATGCCCTATGTGTCCGCCACTATTGATTCCATTTCGGATACTCGCTAAATCAAGAACAGCAAGTAATATGGCAAGCCAGGCCAGCTCCATTCTGACAGCATTGAAAAGGTAAACAATTCTCCTTGGCTGAATGATTGCCGTAGCACTAATGATTGCCATTACTGCCGCAGACGCACCAAGAATGGCATGGTCGCGTCCTGCACTTAGAACATGCGACCCAGAATAACTCAACAGAAACAATAGGTAGCCGCTAATGCCTCCAAGAAGATAGATCATCCAGATTTTACGTGGGAGTACCATAGTCATGAAGAGTTTCCCCATGCTATAAAGCGCAATCATATTGAACAGGAAGTGCCCTGGTTGAATGTGAGCGAAAAGATGCGTTATAACGCTCCATGGCCGGTGCTTCATTACTTCGATGGAAGAAC
>Ga0315904_10010529_pt1 | contig 11940 bp, 10 predicted proteins | sample LakEriMetagenome_6_FD_203529 | JGI IMG/M metagenome (GOLD analysis project Ga0315904, IMG submission 203529) | Freshwater fungal communities from buoy surface, Lake Erie, Ohio, United States - Buoy 12 MA120 | ecosystem: Environmental > Aquatic > Freshwater > Lake | place: USA: Lake Erie, Ohio...
CGCGCGCCCAAGCAGTTTGTCGATTTCCAGAACGATGTCAGCGCGGCCGATCTGCTGCTGGCCGTGCGCGAGGGCTTCGAGAGCATCGAGCACGTCAAGCGTTACACCGCCATGGGTTTTGGTACTGACCAGGGCAAGACCGGCAACATCAACGGCATGGGCATCGTCGCCCAGGCGCTGGGCAAGTCCATCCCGCAGGTGGGCACCACCACCTTCCGCCCGAACTACACGCCGGTGACCTTCGGGGCGCTGGCCGGGGTGGAGCTGGGTGACGCCTTCGAGCCGGTGCGCACCACGCCCATCCACTCGTGGCATGTGGCCCAGGGCGCGCTGTTCGAGGACGTGGGCCAGTGGAAGCGCCCCTGGTACTACCCGCGGGCGGGCGAGGACCTGCACGCCGCCGTCAACCGCGAGGTGCTGGCGGTGCGCCATGGCGTGGGCACGCTGGACGCCTCCACGCTGGGCAAGATCGACATCCAGGGCCCGGACGCGGCCACGCTGCTGAACTGGGTGTACTGCAATGCCTGGAGCAAGCTCGAGGTGGGCAAGGCGCGCTACGGCCTGATGCTGGACGAGAACGGCATGGTGTTCGACGACGGCGTCACCGTGCGCATGGGCGAGAACCACTTCCTGATGCACACCACCACGGGCGGGGCGGCGCGCGTGCTGGCCTGGCTGGAGCGCTGGCTGCAAACCGAGTGGCCGCACCTGAAGGTCTACCTGACCACGGTGACCGACCACTGGGCCACCACTGCGCTGGCTGGCCCCAAGAGCCGCGCCGTGCTGCAGAAACTGTGCCCCGATGTGGACTTCAGCGACGCCGCCTTCCCGTTCATGTCGGCGCGCGAAGGCACGGTGGCTGGCGTGAAGGCGCGCATCTTCCGCATCAGCTTCTCGGGTGAGCGCTGCTACGAGATCAACGTGCCCTCAGCCGACGGGCTGCGCGTGTGGCAGGCCATCCACGAGGCCGGTGCCGAATACGGCATCACCCCTTACGGCACCGAGACCATGCACGTGCTGCGTGGCGAGAAGGGCTTCATCATCGTGGGTCAGGACACCGACGGGTCCGTCACGCCGGTGGACCTGGGCATGGGCGCGATGGTGGCCAAGACCAAGGACTGCCTGGGCAAGCGCTCGCTGGCCCGCAGCGACACCGCCCGGCCCGACCGCAAGCAGTTCGTCGGCCTGTTGACCGACGACCCGTGCTTCGTGCTGCCCGAGGGGGCGCAGGTGCTGGCCGGCGAATGGGTGGGCTCGCCGGTGCCCATGGCCGGCCATGTCACCTCCAGCTACTGGAGCCCGACGCTGGGCCGCTCCATCGCCCTGGCCCTGGTCAAGGCCGGCTCGTCCCGCATGGGCGAGCGCGTGCACGTGGGCATGAGCGACGGACGCAGCCGCACGGCCGTCATCGCCAGCCCTGTCTTCTACGACCCCAAGGCGGAGCGCCAGAATGCCTGCTGACACCTCTTCCACCCTCGCTGCTTCGGCGGCCGGCGGCGCTGCGCTGCGCGTGCGCTTGAGCCGGCAGCAGGCGATCGTCAACTTCCGTGGCGACCCCAGCGATGCCAGCCTGGCGCAGGCGCTGTCGGGAGCGGTCGGCTCGGGCGGCCTGCCCTGGCCCACGCGGCCGGCCGAGTGCCCCACCGACGGACCGCACCGCGTGGTCTGGGCCGGCCCGGACGACTGGTTCGTCATCGCCCCGGCGGGCAGCCAAGAGGCGTTGATGCAGGCGCTGCGTGCGGCTGCCGGCAGCCGGCACCACGCCGTCACCGATGTCAGCAGCGGCTATGTCGTGCTCATGCTGGCCGGTGCGGCGGCCCGCGACGTGCTCGCCCAGGGCTGCCCGCTGGACCTGCACCCGCGCAGCTTCCCGGTGGGGCAGTCGGCCGGCACGGTCTTCTTCAAGGCCTCGGTGTGGATGTGGCGCACGGGTGACGAGGCGTTCGAGCTGCTGGTGCGCAGCAGCTTTGTCGGCTACGTGGAGGAGATGCTGCGCCGCTGTACCCTGGAATGCGGGATCGCTGCCGCATGAAACTGCTTGCCGCCTCGCCTGGTGGCGACGCGGCGCTCTGGAGAAGACAACGCCATGCAGGATGAAGGTCGAAGGAGCTTGAAGGCATCGGCAATGGTGCTGCCGGCGCTGCTGCTGGTGACGCTGTTCCTGATGGCGCCGCTGGGACTGATCGCGCGCTACAGCCTGGATCAGTTCGACCCCAAGGAGTTGATGCTGGGCGTGTTTCAGCTCGGCAACTATGTCAAGGCCTTCAGCGACCCGTTCTATCAGGGGGTGCTGGCCACCACGGCCCGCATCGCCGGGCTTTCCACGCTGATCGTTGTGTTGCTGGCCTTTCCCACCGCCTACTTCATCTCGCGCGTGACATCGGAGCGGCTGCGCAGCCTGCTGATCATCCTGACCGTGCTGCCGCTGCTGCTGGGCAACGCCGTGCGCTCGGCGGCCTGGATGGTGGTGATGGGCACCAAGGGCGTGGCTAACTCGGTGATGCTGGGGCTGGGGTTGATTGATGAGCCCTTGAAGATCCTCTATACGCCCACGGCCGTGGTGATCGGCCTGGTGTCCGTCCTGCTGCCCTACGCCATCATCACGATGCAAAGCGTGATCGATGCCATCCCCACCAGCCTGGAGGAGGCCGGCCAGTCGCTGGGCCATTCGCCGCTGCGCACGATGTGGAGCGTGGTGCTGCCGCTGGCCATGCCTGGCATCGTGGCTGCCGCGGCCATCTGCTTTGCGCTGGGCATGAACGCCTACGCCACGCCCGTCCTCATCGGCGGGCCGAGTATGCAGATGATGGGCCCGCTGGTGTACGAGCAGATCGCCAAGGTATCGAACTGGCCCTTCGGCTCCACCTTGGCCTGCATCCTGATGGCTGTCACCGTGCTGCTGACGGTGGTGTCCACCCGCTACCTCAGCCGCAAGTACTTCTGAGCGGCCCGGCACCACCCTCGCGCCCAGCCCCATCACGCACGTCATCCGTTCAACGCGTACCCCAACGACCGGTCACCACCCCATGGACAGGCTCACCCCCGGACGCATCGCCTTCATCACTTTGGTGATCTGCATCTTCGCCTTCGTCGTGCTGCCGTTGGTGATCATCATCTGGGCGGCCTTCTTCTCGGACAAGATCCTGACCTTTCCGCCCAGCGGCTACACGCTGGGCTGGTTCACGCGGGCCTGGGCCCTGAGCGACTTCTCGTCGGGCTTCCTCATGAGCCTGCAGCTGGGCCTGGTGGCCACGCTGTGCTCGCTGCTGCTCGGGGTGCCGGCGTCGCTGGCCATCGAGCGGTCCTCGTTCCCGGGGCGCGAGACGGTGCGCCAGCTGCTGCTGTCGCCGATGTACGTGCCGGCCATCGTGGCCGGGGCGGCGGTGTACATCTACTTCGTGAAGGTGGAGATCCTTACCGAGGTGCAGATCGCCGCCACTTTCCCGGGCCTGGTGATCGCCCACACGCTTGTGGCACTGCCCTGGACGATGCGTCTGGTGTGCGCCTCACTGGCGACGGCCAATGCCAGCTCCGAGGAGGCGGCGCGCAGCCTGGGGGCCAACCCGGTGCAGACCTTCTTCCTCGTGACGCTGCCCATCATCCGGCCGGGAATCATCGCCGCGGCGATGTTCTCGTTCGTCGCCTCGTTCTCAGACTTGGAGAAATCGCTGTTCCTGGTGGGCCCGGGCAAGACCACCTTGCCCATTGCGATCGTGAACTACCTGGAGTGGAACCTCGACTCCACCATCGCGGCGGTGGCCACGGTGCAGATCCTCATCATCGGCGCGGCGCTGTTGCTCTCAGACCGTTACGTCAAGCTCGGAAAGGCATTCTGAAGACCATGGCCGGCGTCCACCTGTCCCGCATCCGTAAGACCTATGGCGACTTCACCGCCGTGGCCGATCTCGACCTTGACATCCGCGACGGTGAACTGCTGGCCCTGCTGGGCCCCAGCGGCTGCGGCAAGACCACCACGCTGCGCATGATCGCCGGCTTCGTCGCACCCACCCAGGGCAGCATTTGCTTCGGCGAGCGTGACGTCACGGCGTTGCCGGTGCACCGTCGCAACGTCGGCATGGTGTTCCAGGGGTATGCGCTGTTTCCGCACCTGACGGTGGCCAGGAACGTCGAGTTCGGCCTGCGCGTGCGCGGCTGGGACGCGCAGCGCAAGGCCGACAAGGTGGCGCAGATGCTGCGCTGGGTGCAGCTGGAAACCATGGCCGAGCGGCACCCCAAGGCCTTGTCCGGCGGGCAGCAGCAGCGCGTGGCCCTGGCGCGGGCCATGGCCATCGAGCCCGATGTGCTGCTGCTGGACGAACCGTTCTCTGCCCTGGACGCCAAGCTGCGCACGCAGATGCGCACCGAGATTCGAGAGCTGCAGCAAGACGCCCGCATCACCTGCGTCTTCGTCACCCATGACCAGGAAGAGGCCATGGCCATTGCCGACCGCATCGGCGTGATGAACCAGGGCCGTCTGGAGCAGCTGGGCTCGGCCGAAGACCTCTACAAGCGCCCGGCCTCGCGCTTCGTGGCCACCTTCATTGGCAAGTGCAACTTGCTGGAAGGGCGGGTGACGGCGCCGGGCCGCTTCGAGCTGGCCGATGGCTTGGCGCTGGGGTTTGCCGGTCCGCGCCCAGTGGGTGCGGCCGCGCTGTGCTTCCGCCCGGAGCAGGCAGTGCTGCACACCGCGGCCCCGGCGGCGGACACCGCCAACGCACTGCCGGTGACGCTGCGCAGCGCCACCTACCTGGGCCCGCTGACCGAGTACGACGTCGAGACTGCCACCGGGCAGCGGCTGCTGGTCAGCGCCGCTTCCGCCGAGACGGCGGTGCCCAGCCAGCCGGGCACGGCGCTGCACCTGTGCTGGAAGCCGGCAGACTGCGTGCTGGTGGATTGAAACGCCGCCCGCAGAGCACGGCGTCACCGCATCTGGGCGTGCAGCAGCACCGCGTCGCGAAAGCGGCGCAGCACTGCTGAGGGGTTGTCCGCCACCCAGGCTGCAAAGGTGGGGATGGTTTCGCGGGCATCGGCCAGCGGCTTGATCACCACCCCTGTGCGCTGCAGGTTGCGGGCGCTGCCGCCAAAGATGGACACCCCCGCCCCGGCAGCCACCATGCCCAGGATGCCGGCGGTGCTGGAGGCCTGTTGCACGATGTTCGGGAAGAACCCCGCCGCGTGGCACACCGAGAACATGCGCGTGCGAAAGCTGCTGTAAGTGGCCTCGTTGCCCACGACGAAGGGCTCGGTGGCCAGGTCGCCCACACGCACCTTGGACATCGCGGCGAGCCGGTGGCCCTCGGGCAGCAGGGCGACGAAGTCCTCCTGCTCCACCAGCAGGTTCACCACCTGCGGGCTGTCGAACTCGCCAATGATGAAGCCGATGTCTATGCGGCCTTCGAGCAGCGCCGGGTGCTGCAAGGCCGTGGCCATGAACTGCAGGTCGATGGCCACGCGCGGATGCTTAGCGCGGAAGGCCTGCAGGATCTGCGGCAGCCGGCCATTGATGGCGAAGTCCATGTAGGCCACGCGCAGGCGGCCCTCCTGGCCTTCGGCGGCGTTCTGGGCGGCGCTGACGGCGCGCCCCAGGTGGCCCAGGGCCAGGCGGCATTCCGCCGCGAAGGCGTCACCCGCCGGCGTCAGGCGCACGCGGCGCGTGGAGCGCTCCAGCAGCGGCACGCCCACGCCTTCCTCGAGCTGCCGGATGGCGCGGCTCAAGGCCGGCTGGGACATGTACAGCCGCTCGGCGGCCCGTCCGAAGTGCAGCTCCTCGGCCACGAGCACAAAGGCCCTTGCCTGGCGCATGTCGAACTTCAGGGCGGGCGGTGTGCTAGTGACAGGTGGCAACATAACTGTTTCACATTTTGCATCAATGATGCATCAATTGATATCAATCATGGCCGACAGATGCCTACCATGCATGTTGATCGATCAAACGCGCTGCCCATCCGAACCTTTCCATCCGACCCCATCCCTTCCAGCCCACCAGGAGACCCTCATGTCCGACGCCGATTTCAACAAGCATCTCGAACAAACCCTCGAGGCCGCGTTTGCCGAGGCCACGCGCCGCTATCAGGCCCGCGGCTTCCAGCGCCGCGTGGGCTTCGGCCGCAAGCCGGCCCTGATCAGCGTGGACCTGGCCAACGCCTGGACCCGCCCGGGCAACCCGTTCACCTGCGAGCATGTGGATGACCAGATCATCCCGTCGATGCAGCAGTTGCTGAAGTCCTTCCGCAAGTACAACCTGCCCGTGGTGCACGTGACCACCTGCTACCAGATCACCGACCGCAAGAACCCCCACACCGACATGGGCCTGTGGCACGACAAGATCCCCGTGGATGTGGTGTCCGAGAAGGACACGAACCTGTGGGCTATCGACTCGCGCATCGCCCCCATCGAAGGTGAGCAGGTCCTGGTCAAGAAGCGCGCCAGTGCCTTCCACGGCACCTACCTGGCGGGCTTCTTGCGCGCCGCCGGAGTGGACACCATCCTCGTCACGGGCGTGACCGCCTCGGCTTGCGTGCGCGAGACCATCTGCGACGGCCTGGCCGACGGCTTCCGCACCATTGCGGTCAAGGAGGCCATCGGCGACCGCGTGCCCGGCGCCGTGCTGTGGAATCTCTTCGACATCGACGCCAAGTTCGGCGACGTCGAGACCACCGAGCGCTGCCTGCGCTACCTCGACGAGGTGGGAGCCCCCAGCCTTGCCAAGGCCGCCTGAGTTCTTCTCTCCCGTTCTTCCTGTTCCCCCGGGGACTGGGCCTGCGATGCCGGCGCTGCTTCAAGTGATGCAGCGCCGGCGCGCGGGCCAGTCCGCTTTGTGCCTGTCTCTTTCTTCTTCACTGCCAAGAGGTATCCCATGACATTCACTGATCGCAAGTCCCTCCTTTCCGCCGAGCGTCGGCATCTGCTGCAAGCCGCCGGCGCGGCCGCCGGTCTGGCCCTGGCCCCGCGTCTGGGCTGGTCCCAGAGCGGCGAGTTGACCGTCACCAATTGGGGGGGCGACTGGAACGACCGCACCGTGCGCTTCATCGAAGCGCCGCTGGTGGAAAGCAAGGGCATCAAGATCGTGCGGGCGCTGAACCTGGAGCCCGAGCGCAAGGCCAAACTGCTGGCCGAGCGCAACCTGCCGCGCGGCACCATCGACATCGCCCACTTCAGCGGTGCCGACGCCTTCGAACTTAACGAGCAGGGTTTGTGGGACACGCTGGACGCCTCCAAGATTCCCAACCTGGCCAACGTGCGCGCGCCGCTGCGCTCGCCGTACTTCGTGCCCTGGGTATTCGGTGGCGTGACCATCGCCTACAACCCCAAGTTCATCAAGGAGCCGCCCACCTCGCTGGCCGACCTGTGGAACCCCAAGTACGCGGGCAAGCTGGGCGTGCTGGACCAGAGCTTCTTCAACTGGATCTACATGGCCGCGCTGGTGGGCGGCGGCAAGATGAACAACGTCGACCCGGCCTGGGCCAAGCTGGCCGAGATGAAGCAGTCGATGAAGCCGCGCATCTACCCCACGCACCAGCAGATGGCCGCCGGCTTCGCCAGCGAAGAGGTATGGATCGCCGCCAACTACTCGGCCCGCATCGCCCAGTGGGCCAAGGACGGTGTGTCGGTACGCTCGTCCTACCCCAAGGAAGGGGCGATCACCATCGTGTTCGGTGCTGCCATGCCCAAGAAGGCGCGCAACAAGGAGGCGGGCTACCATTACCTGAACTCGTTGCTCGACCCCAAGGGTGTGGGCCAGTACGCGGCCGCCTCGATGTACGCGCCGTCGACCACCAATGCCGAACTCACCCCCGAGGTCAAGGCGGCCATCGACTTCACACCCGATCAGGCCAAGAGCTTCAACAACGTCGACTACGCCTACCAGGCCAAGAACATCGCCGGCTGGCTGGAGCGCTGGAACAAGGAGTTCAAGGGCTGAGTTGCGGGCCGCCCAGGTGGCGGTTCAGACCACGATTGAATGGAGGGGCTGATGAGCACATCTCTGCACGAACGGGCCCTCGTCATCGACGGCCTGAACATCTCCCGCTTCGACCGGGCGGTCTTCGAGGACATGCGGCGCGGCGGCATCACCGCCGCCAACTGCACCTGCTCGATCTGGGAGAACTTCCGCGACAGCATGGACCAGATCGTGCACTGGCAGCGGCACTTCCGCGACCACGCCGATCTGATCACCCAGGTCTTCACCACGGCCGACATCCACCGCGCCAAAGCCGAGGGCAAGACCGGCATCATCCTGGGCTGGCAGAACCTGTCGGGCATCGAGGACCGGCTGGAGTACCTGGGCTTGTTCAAGGCGCTGGGCGTGAGCGTGATGCAGATGGCCTACAACACCCAGAACTGGGTGGGCAGCGGCTGCTACGAGAAGCATGACGGCGGATTGTCGGAGTTCGGCCACGAGGTGGTTGCGGAGATGAACCGCCTGGGCATCCTGTGCGATCTGTCGCATGTGGGTGCGAAAACCAGCGAGGACGTGATCCGCGCCTCGAGCAAGCCGGTGGCCTACACCCATTGCCTGCCGGCCGGGCTGAAGGCGCACCCGCGCAACAAGAGCGACGCGCAGCTGCGCTTCATTGCCGAACGCGGCGGCTTCGTCGGGGTGACGATGTTCACGCCTTTCCTGCCGCAAGGCGCCAAGGCGGTGGTGGATGACTACGTGGCCGCCATCGAATACGTCATCGACCTCGTGGGCGAGGAGCAGGTCGGTATCGGTACCGACTTCACCCAGGGCTGGGGCCCGGAGTTCTTTGACTGGATCACGCGCGACAAGGGCCGCACGCGCAAGCTCACCGAGTTCGGCGAGATCCTGAACCCGGAAGGCTTCCGCACCATCGGTGACTTCCCCAACCTCACAGCGGCCATGGAGCGCCGGGGCTGGAGCGAGACGCGCAACCGCCGCGTCATGGGCGAGAACTGGCTGAGGGTGCTGCGCGAGGTCTGGGGAGCTTGACGCTGCGCACAGCGGGCCTGCTCGCTGAGGGCGAGGCCGGGGCATGGGGCTACCGTACGCGGGCGGCGCCCAGCCGTCTGCTTTGCGCCCTCTTGACATGACCGCGTTCGACACTTACGACCTGCTCGACCCTTGGCTCAAGGGTTACCCCATGGCGCTGCGCCGTTACGCCGCTCCCAGGTGGCGGCGCAGGGGTGGACCGTGTGTGATCATGCCGCGCCTGAAGCCTGTCTCACGACAGCCTTGTAACTCTGCGTGCACAAACTTCACAGCAGCTCTGCCGGCTGCGTACTGTAGATCCACGCCCGTGCACGCTGGCGCGTGGCCTGCTGGCATGATCGCGTGCAGAACACGAACACAGGTGTGATCCATGGCAGCCACCGCCCAGACCCTAGCATCTGACATTCATGCCGACCTGCAGGGTCGCACCGCCTTGGTCACCGGTGGCTTCAGTGGCCTGGGGCTGGCCTTCGCGCAGGTGTTGGCCGCCCATGGCGCCCGGGTCGCGATCGCGGGGCGGCGCATCGAAGTGGGCCACGAAGTGGCCCATGCCCTCACGGTGGACGTGAAAAGCCAAATGCCGGCAGCGACTGTGCAGGCCTTCCCCATGGACGTGGGGTCAGAGGAGAGCGTCGAGCAGTGCCTGGACGCGATCTCCTCGGCCCTGGGCCTGCCCGACATCGTGGTCAACAACGCTGGGGTGGTGGCCCGCGGGCCCAGCACGGAGATGACGCAGGCCGACTGGCGTGCGGTCATCGACACCAACCTCAACGGTGTTTGGACCGTGGCACGGTGCGCCGCACGGCGCTTGCAAGCCGCTGGCCGGCCGGGCACCATCATCAATGTCGCCTCCATCCTGGGCCTGCGCGTGCGTGCGGGAGTGGCGGCCTATGCAGCCTCCAAGGCGGCCGTTATCCAGCTCACCCAGGCTCTGGCCCTCGAATGGGCCGGCACCGGCATCCGCGTGAATGCCCTGGCGCCGGGCTACTTCGAGACCGAGCTGAACAAGGATCTGCTGAAGAGCGACACCGGCAAGGCCTTGGCGGCGCGCATCCCCATGCAGCGCATCGGCCGGCTGCACGAACTCGACGGGCCTTTGCTTCTGTTGGCCAGCGACGCCTCGTCCTACATGACCGGGAGCACCATCGTGGTGGACGGTGGCCATCTGGTCAACACGCTTTAGCTCTGCCCGATCACAGTTTCTCTTCGGGGACTGTGGCGGGCGGCTCCGCGCTGCTGTATGCGCGGCGCGAGGTCAGGCCGCCGCCGGCTTCCAGGCCACGACCTCGATCTCCACCTTGGCGTCCACCATCAGGCGCGCCTCGGTGGTGGAACGGGCCGGCTTGGGGCCGGGAAACTGCTCCATGTAGATGCGGTTGAAGGCGCCGAAGTCGCGCGCGTCATCCAGCCACACGGTGCACTTGCACACGTCTTCCAGCGTGCAGCCGGCCAGCGACAGAACGCTTCGGATGTTGGCAAACACCTGGCGCGTCTGCGCCTCGATGCCACCCGTCACGATCTCACCCTTGTCGTCGGCAGGCACCTGCCCGGACACGTAGACGAAGTCGCCTGCGCGCACGGCTGGGGAGAAGGGGCGTACCTGGCGGTCGGAGGCCACGGGCGGGTTGCCGAGAAATTCGAGAGGCATGAGGGGTCCGTTCTTGGGGTTGGAGAGTTGGGGGCCGGAGAGGACGGTGGTGCCGCGGACAGGCGCCGTCTGTGAAAGTTACTTTCAGACTTGGCCCAGTCCATCCGGGTTTTGCCGCATTGATGGTCTGGTATTACGCTGCGTATTCTTCTGCAGGAAACTCGGCGCGCATCGCCGGCAGCAGATCCTTGTCGACTGAAAAGTTCTTTCAAACCCCACCCAACGCCAAGCCAGGAGGCCTCATGACCTTGAATTCCATGACCCGTCGCGCACTGTCACTGGGCATCCCTGCCGCATTGGCGGTGGCCGGCCTGGCCGCCGGGCCGGCGCTGGCGCAGACCCCCAAGTCGGCCTTGAACCTGGCCATGGTGGCCGAACCGCCCTCGCTGGACCCGATGGCGTCCACCGCCGACCTGGTGGGCACCATCATGCAGCACGTCTACGAGACGCTCTACACGTTTGATGGCAAGTGGGGCGTGGCGCCGATGTTGGCTGAGTCCATGCCCACGGTCTCCAAGGACGGCCTGCGCTACACCATCCCCCTACGCAAGGGGGTGAAGCTCCACAGTGGGCGTGATCTGGATGCGGATGACGTGGTGGCCAGCCTCAAGCGCTGGATGGACATGGCGCCGCGCGGCAAGTCGCTGGCCAAGGAGGTGGAGACCTTGGCTGCCAAGGGCCCGCACACCGTGGAGATCGTGCTGAAGAAGCCCTATGCCCCGCTGCTGCCTCAACTCGCGCTGCCCAGCGGCATGGCGGTCATCATGGCCAAGGAGTCGATCGCGCAGCCGCTGACCCAGTTCATTGGCACCGGGCCGTACCGCTTCCGTGAGCGCCGCCCCGACCAGTACGTGCTGCTCAGCCGCTTTGAGGCCTACAGCGCGCGCAAGGAAGCGCCGAGCGGTTACGCCGGCAAGCGCGAGGCGCTGGTGGAGGAGCTTCGCTTCCTGCCCGTGCCCAACCCCAACACACGCGTGGAGGGGTCACTGGCCGGCCAGTACCACTTTGCCGATCTGCTGCCACTGGAGGCACTGCCGCGCCTGGAGAAAGCCGCGGGCAAGACCTTGCCGGTGATGACGGCTTCCTTCGGCTTCCCCTACCTGGTGTTCAACACCAAGGAGGGTGTGATGGCCTCGCAGCCGATGCGTCGCGCCGTGCAAACGGCGCTGGGCCCAGGCCAGATGCTGGCCGCCGGCTTTGGCGACACCCGTTTCTTCACGGCCGAGGCGCAGCACTTCCCCAAGGGCACGCCGTTCCACTCCGATGCCGGCACCGAGCTCTACAACGAGGCCAACGCCAACAAGTCTCGGGGCCAGGCCGTTCAAGCCGGCTACACGGGTGA
>Ga0315904_10010537_pt1 | contig 11935 bp, 8 predicted proteins | sample LakEriMetagenome_6_FD_203529 | JGI IMG/M metagenome (GOLD analysis project Ga0315904, IMG submission 203529) | Freshwater fungal communities from buoy surface, Lake Erie, Ohio, United States - Buoy 12 MA120 | ecosystem: Environmental > Aquatic > Freshwater > Lake | place: USA: Lake Erie, Ohio...
TAATGAAATTATTTTAACAGATAATCATCGGCACGAAGCTTTAGAAGAAATTTTAAATCTACTAAATGAAAAATACTGATATTTATATATAAAAGGATAAGAAAGTGGATTACAGTGTATCAAAACCAATTTGGCCCGGATCATCTTCATTTACAACAGGTTCCACACCTTTTGGTTTCTTTGATACTGATACGCTGTTTCAACTTCATGCAGATAAATTTGCAAAATATGCCGCACAACATCTAGGATATCCTATAATGGATGTTGAATTGTTAGATATAAATTTTTATACAGCATTAGAGGCAGCAACCATTGAATATTCAAATCAAGTTAATCAAATCAACATTGTTAACAATTTGATTAATACATTGGGAGTACAAACTGGATCCAGTTATTTAACTGGAGGAACATTAACCGGTGTTAATGTCGGACAATCTTTAGGATATATTACAAAACTATCAAAAGCATATGGTACTGAAGCAGACAGTGGTGGCGATGTAAATTGGAGAAAAGCTGTAATAAATGTAACTCCTGGAGTACAAACATATAGCATTAGATCTGCAGTTTCCGCATCATTAGCTGCAGAAGGAAAAAGTTTATCTGCAACTAGTTCTATAGAAATACGTAGAGTAATACATAACGTTCCGCCTGCAATTGTAAGATATTTTGATCCATTTGTTGGAACTGGATTAGGTTCACAACAATTATTAGATGCATTTGATTTTGGAGGTTTTTCTCCATCAGTTAGTTTCATGATGATGCCAATACACGCAGATTTAATGCGTTTACAAGCCATCGAATTCAATGATATGGTTAGAAAATCTCATTATACATTTGAGTTACATGGAGATGATATAACATTTTGGCCCGTACCATCTACACCATCTGGATCTGCAGCATCTTCTATATATTACAACAAAGTATGGATTGATTATTTATTCGAAGAAGAAAAAAGCAAACAAGCTATTTTATTTGGTAATACAGCACTTTTAAAAGGAGTTGTAAGTGACGCATCTAATATACCATATACGTATCAACAATACAGTAGCATTAATGATATGGCCCGTTCTTGGATATTCAAATATGCATTAGCTTTAGTCAAAGAAATGTTAGGATATGTTCGTGGTAAATATTCATCAATACCAATTCCTAATTCCGAAGTATCACTTAACGGATCTGAATTGGTATCGCAAGGACAATCGGAAAAAGAAGCATTAATAACGCAACTTAAAGAATTTTTAGATAAATTAACAAAAGAAGCCATGTTAACTCGTCAAAATGCAGAAGCAACGCAAATGAGCGAAATATTAGGCAAGGTTCCATTAAAAATATATGTTGGATAGGAGTAAGATATGGCACTATTTGGTGGAATACGGGATGCTAAATTTCTAGCTTCTATTAATGCGGAACTTTTAAATGCTATTGTTGATACGGAAATTGAATTCTTTAAATTGATAGTAGAATCGAGCGATTCAAATATTTACGGCGAATCTGAATCCAAATCTTATTACGATTCCATTTTGATTCCTTGTTTAATAACCAAAGAAAACAAAACATCAAATATGGATGATTATGGTCATACATATACACGTACAGCACAATTCGGAATATCTCGAGATATTTTAGAGAAAGCTGGATTTTATCCAGAAGTTGGAGATATTGTATTTTGGGACAATGAATATTACGAAATTGATAACGTAGATGCAAATCAATATTTTGTAGGTAAAAATCCAGATACGTGGCCAAATGGTTCACAGCATGGTTATAGCGTATCTATACTATGTGATGCACATGCTACAAGACAAACAGCACAAAAAATTAAAAATTTAAGACGTGGTGGAAATAATAATTTTGCATATAAAGGATAACGGTGCCTAAATTTAACAGAGAAAATATAGATCGTAAAAGCAATAAACCAAATCCAAAAAGCACGGAAGGGTTAAGCGATGATTTATTGTTGAATCGTGCGTATCAAACTCGTCGTGATGATGATGTAATACGTAGTGCTAAACGTTCTTTGTATGACATAGATTTTGCAATTAAATGGTATATTGACAACGAAATACAACCACAAATATTTGCAAATCAAGAAAAAATTGTAGTTCCTGTAATATTTGCTAACGGAGAAAAATGGGACAACGTACGTCGTTTAGGATACATACGAGACGAAAAAGGTATGTTGCAATCTCCATTAATCATGTTGAAACGTAATAGCGCAGCAGAACGAGACAATTATAGAACATTGGATGTAAATCGAGAATCTGGATATTCGCAACTAGGAAATCGATTAGTATCAAAAGCTAAATATAATTCAAGAAATCGTTACGAAGATGAATTGTTTCCGTTGCCTATCAATCAGCCGCAACAATCAGAAACTATATATGTTATTGATATTCCTAAATACGTTACCGTAGAATATGATTTAATGTTATGGTGCGATTTTACCACACAAATGAATGAATTGATTGATCAAATTTTACCGTACGGAAGATTTTTATGGGGTAATGAAGGAAATCGTTTTGAAACAGCTATAGGATCTGCTACATTTGAAACTGTGAATACAATAGGAGAAGATCGGTTAGTACGTGCTACTTTACCATTAACGGTACAAGCAACATTGTTATCAGAACAAGAAGCACGTATATCTACTTTGAAAAAAATGTATTCCATTAAAAAAGTATCATTTGATACGGTTATTGATTTAGATGGAGATATATTTAGTACTACTACGGTACCGGTTGCATTGCTTCAAGTATCGCAACAAATATTTAGCGGAGCAACCGTACAAACATCTGGCGGAGCAAGTATAAATGCAGCTACCATGTTGTATTTAACAAATTTGTCAGACAAACAAGCTACATATTCATCTGCTACCACCGTAACTATCAATGCAGCTGCCGCAACGAATCCAGTTACCGCAATTGCTGCAACTAAAAATGAATTCAACGTGTACATAAACGGTCAATACATAGATAAAATTGCATATACTTGGATACCAACAGTTAATGCCAATCAAACTATTGTATTTGATACTTCTACGTTAGGATATGCCATTGAATCTAGTGACGTAATAATTATAAACGGGAGATGGCAATAATGGCAAGACAATTCAGGCCCGGTCAATTACAAACAGGTTCTTTATATAATATTTCTTCAAGTTATGCAATAACCGCATCGTATGTATTACAAGCATTAAGTTCTTCGTATGCGTTATCATCTAGTTACGCATTCGCCGCAACTACATCATCATATGCACTTACAGCATCATATGTCAATCCACTACGTCAAAATGTTGAATTAACAGGATCTTTATATTTATCTACTCCGGGAGTAGCATCTATATATTTTACCGGATCCGGCATTCCTGGCCAATTAACATGGAATGATACAGATGGAACTTTAGAGTTAGGACTAAAAGGTGGCGTTGTTAAAACAGAAATAGGTCAAGGATTAGTTACTCGAGTTGTAAACAAAACTAGTCCTAGTGTAGATCTTTCGGGTTCGAACTACCAAGTAGTCGTAGTCACCGGTGCACAAGGCCAACGTTTAGCAGTTAAACTTGCTCAAGCAGATAATGATGCTAACTCAGCAGGTACTTTAGGTATTATTGCTGAAGATATAGCTAAGAATCAAGAAGGGTTTATTGTAACTGTTGGATTGCTAAAAAATAGAAACACCACCGGTGCGTTGCAAGGAGAAACTTGGAATGATGGAGACGTTCTTTATTTATCACCTACCACCGCTGGTGCTATAACAAACATAAAACCTCAAGCTCCTCAACATACTGTAATTGTTGGATATGTTGAATACGCACACCCTAACAACGGAAAAATTTATGTAAAAATAGATAATGGTTATGAAATAGATGAATTACATAACATAAGAATTACTACTGCATCTTTAGCACCTGGTCAATTATTAGTTCGTAGTGGTAGTAATAATTCTGGAGTATGGATAAATACTAATCAATTAACCGGTTCATATGTTATAACTGGCAGTTTAACTGCAACGTCATTTACGGGGTCCTTGCAAGGTACAGTTGCGACTGCTAGTTACGTATTACAAGCAGTTAGTGCATCATATTACAATGAAATAGATCCGATATTTATATCAAAGTCTGGATCATTTGCAACAACAGCATCAAACATATTTTATGGAAATCAAATAATAACAGGATCGATTCTAGTAACTGGTTCTAATACAATTTTTAGTTCCGATGTATTTAACGTAGCGAATGGTTCTGGATTATATACATTTATTCAAGCAAATTCAGCTGGCGTAGTTATTAATGATGCGAATGGAATTTTATCTATAAATTCGCAAAATAGACAATTATATCTTTCAAATGGATCAACGGTAGTTGTCGATTGGGAAAATCGTCGTTTATCTAATATAAATGGAGTGACAGTTGATTGGGAAACAAAAGAATTGATTTCAACTGGTAATCGAGTTAGCGTAGATTGGGAAAATCGAGAATTAGTTTCTAGTAACGGATTAGATCATGTACTAAATTGGAACAGTACGGCATCAGCTTGGTTTTCTGGATCGGTAGCAGGCACGGCAAGTTTTGCAAATAATGCAATGTCATCTAGCTACGCTGTAACAGCATCATATGCATTAAATGGCGGTACAGGGGGTTCTGCATTTCCATATACCGGAACGGCACAAATTACTGGTAGTCTAGATGTTACTGGCAGTATTAGTGTTACGTTTGGAATAACGGGTACTTTGTTTGGTACATCATCTTGGTCAAGCAATTCTATCACTGCTTCATATGTTCAAACAGCACAAACGGCTTCGTATGTATTAAATTCAATATCAAGTTCATTTACAACAACAGCATCTTATGCTGTAAGTGCATCTTACGCCCCGGATACAACTTTTCCATACACAGGATCAGCACAGATTACTGGATCATTAGTAATAAATAACTTCCTAAGCACAGCCGTACAAGTAACTGCAAATGCGGGAGCTACAACGATATACGCACTGCCAACCGCATCATATGATGGAGCTTGGTATGAATATTCTGTTAGATCGGGAAGTAATGCTCGAGCAGGTCAAATAACATCTATATGGTCCGGATCGCAAGTTAATTTTACAGAAACTACAACTACAGATTTCGGAACAACTGCCGGCTTAACATTAGGTGTGTTTATAATCGGAGGAAATATGACATTAACATCGTCGGCAGCAACATCTGGATGGACAATTAAAACTATCATAAGAAGTCTATAACTCACATATTTATACTAAACCAAGCTTGGATAGGGAAAGGCAATGGCAAACGAATTTCGCATAAAAAACGGTTACCGTTCTGAAGGAAACTCCGAAATTACAGGATCGTTAATAGTAACTAATGGAATTAGTGGATCTTTTTCTGGAGACGGATCTGGGTTAACTGGAATATCAACATATATTGATAATCTCGTAACGGTAGGTTTATCTGGTAGCGAAACGAATTACTTTTCAATAAAATCTGCAGTTGATAGTATTACCGATGCATCGGCAGCTAATACATATACTGTTAGAGTTTCTCCTGGCGTTTACATAGAAAGCGAAATGACAGTACCTTCCTACGTTGCCATAAAAGGGGATAGTTCTATCTCAACCATAGTATCAGCATCTAATCCAAGTTCAAGTATATTCATAATGAGCGACCAGTCAATGGTCATTGATATGCAGATTCAAGGATCGACAGCTCCGGGTGCAGCTGCTATCATATATTCATCTCCGACTACACCTCAAACAAATGCAATTGCATACGTTGAAAATGTAAGATTTGGTACTAATTATACCAATGCTAAAGTTATTGGTACTGGTAGTAACGGTAACTGTATTTTACAATGTTCAAATGTCAAGTATGGTGGCTTTACCGAACTTAACAAGTCTTTTGATGTAGGATTTCACGTAACAAGAACAGGTAGTTCTGGTATTGGTAGAATGCAGTTACGAAATGTAACTTCTACTAATGGAGGTGTAGCAGGTACTGATAACAATCAAATATTTGCATTATCCGATGCCCCGAGTTGTGCAGTTATTGTTAATGGATGTTTGCTGACGAGAGCAGCTGGATCGGCTTTGGGTACCGGCTTCAAAGTTTATAATGGTGGTAACTTACGATTAACTGGTGTTAACTTTCAAAGATGGGATAAAGGTATTTGGGCACCACAAACTGGATCCGGCCCATCCATAGATGCAATTGCACTTAACTTTGAAAACTGTACAACTGATGTTTTAATTGAACATACCGGATCAACTGGTAAAGTTCAAGGTACAGACAATTTCTTAAAAACGCAAATATCACTTAGTTCGTCGCTATATGAAGTAGGGCAAGATCCAAGAAGAATTACAGTAGGAACAAAAGGAGCTGATTTTACTAGCATTAGTGCATCAGTTGCGTATATTACAGATTCATCAGATAGCAATCGATATGTAATAGAAGTTGGTCCTGGTAAATATATAGAAAAAGAAATTAACTTAACCGGAAAACCATACGTAAGTATTGTTGGTAGTAGTATTCAAACTACGCAAATATTTCCAAGTTCTTCTAATCAACATCTTATTCGAATGGGTGTTAATAATGAGATATCCTTTTTATCACTAACTAATGCACCTGCAGGATATTCTGCACTTTATGTGGATGATGTAGGTGATTATGCACAAGCACATAAGGTATCTTTTTATGATTGCGATACGTGTCTTACGGTTATCTCTAGAACACAAGACACTAAATTTTATGGTGAGTACTTAGATTATAATGGAGTTTATAGTACGGGTAGTTTTGTAAGTTCATCAAATGGGTATCAAGCATTAGCAAGTTTAGAAAACTATTACCAATTTCCGGTAGGCGCTACTGGGTTAATTGCAAACTACGGAACAGGAGATGTAGCAGAATTAGATCTTTATGCTGCTGGATTGATTGGAGAAGGAGATGCAACTTCTGTAGCTATACGCTTAGAAAATGGTGCTGACTTGCAAGGACTAGGAATGGACTTACCAGCCTGGGGTTCTGCAGTATATATTCCGAACTTAGCAAACTCTGCTAGCTTCAACATAGTAGGATCCATGATTCACGATTCGGTAAATTATGATTTTGAAATCTTACATCCTAGTGCATCTTGTCGATTCCAAGGTACTGCCGACCACAGTAAAATAAACAATGTTAGTCAAAATTTCTTTTGGACATTCTTAGATGAAAATGACGGCGAATTGGATATTACAAGAAAATTATCAGTAACATTTGCTGATGGTACTCATACAGATGCATCTACGTTGATTTTTGAAGGTAGTCCAATGGGTGTGATGTCCGGCGGTAACATAACAATTTCCGGAAGTTTAACGATTACAACCGCAGCAGGATATGGTTATTTGCATAACATGGGTACGGAAGTATTTCAACGAATAGATTGGGCAAATAGTAATCTAACATTATCTCCAAACACAAACAACTACATTTTTATTGATAGTACAGCAACACTTACATCATCGCCGACACAACCAGACAGTGCACATAACATTATATTAGGACGTGTCGTAACAAACGATACAGGAATTGAGCTTGTAGATAATAGTCCATACTTTGCAGCTCATATGTCAAATGCGTTATCCAAGTTTAATAGAAATGCATTAGGACCAGTATTTGCAGAAGGTGGTATTGTTTCAGAAGATGTAACACCTCGTCAATTAGATGTTACTGCTGGTTTATATTATTTCGGAGAAAATGAATATGATCCGACCGGTGGTAGTGCAATTACATTTACTCAGTATTATCAGTCTGGTTCTGGTGCGTTTGGTTGGAATAAATCAACGCAAACGGTGGTACCAAATAATACATATAATTCTGGCAGTGCATTAACAGCAATGTCTGCTTCTTATTATACGAAACATACTTTGTATACTGTAGGTAAAGGACCTGATGAAGAATATTTCCTAGTAGTAGGACAAACACAATATGCATCATTAGTTGAAGCAGAAGACGCAGGATTACCAACTCCACCAACTTATTTCTCAGATGGTGTAGCGGCATTAGCTTCTATATATGTTCAATCTGGATCGACAAACCTTATACAAGTACAAGATATTCGTCCGATTATTGGATTTAGAGCAGCAGGTGTAAACGCATCTTCAGTCCATGCTAACTTGTTAGGATTAAATTCTGATGATCATCCACAGTATTTATTAACAAATGGTTCGCGAGTATTAACCGGTAATTTAGATTTAGGTGGATATAATGTAGTAAATGCCGCATCAATATCTTCTAACTTTACTGGATCTTTGCAAGGCACTGCAAGTTGGGCATTAAATGCGATTACCGCATCTTATGCATTAAATGCTGGAACTACAATCAATACTGGAAGTTTATTAACAACTGCATCTGTATCATTGAATACAATAACATTTACCAAAGGAGATGGATCTACGTTTCCAATTACAGTGGTTACCGGTTCTGGAATTTCCGATTTTCCGTATACAGGATCAGCAATCGTTTCTGGTTCGTTACTTGTTACAGGTAGCTTTTCGGTATTAGATTCGTTAGGAGTTGATAATATAAACACCGCAGTTCGCAGTTTATACGGTACAAACGGAGTGACCAGTGTTGATTGGAATAACCGTTTATTAAATGGCTTATCCGGAAACAACGTTGTTGATTGGAGAAATTTACGTTTAATTGATAGTGCTACAACTCGTTCCATAGATTGGGGATCTAGAACGCTACAGGATAGTACACAAACTGCGACATTGGATTGGAATAGTGGTCGAATATATTTAAGTAATCGTATATCAATTGATTGGGGATTGCGAAAATTATATGATACATCCCCTATATTATCTGTAGATTGGACAGCAAGAACATTGCACGATACATCAACAACTCAGTCAGCGGATTGGAATAACAGATATCTTATAGATAATTCATCAATACAATCAATTGATTGGCAAACTAGAGAAGCATTTGATACCAATCAAAGCTCGTCAATAAACTGGAATGGTAGATTAATGAGAGACTCAGGTGCACCAGGCGGCACCGGTGTTCCAGCTGGGAGTATTGATTGGGAAAATCGTCAAACATTAGATGCTTATTCCATTCTTAGTAGTGATTGGAACAATAGATATTTATCGGATGGTGCAAGTACTCCATCTATATATTGGAATAGTCGTACATTAAGTGATAGTATTGGTAATGGAGTAACTGGTTGGGATGTTGCAAATCAATTTAACGCAATACTTAATAACTATTATCAGATAACAAATATAAGCGATCTAGATGGATTTGCACAACCTTCTCAAAACGTCATAAATAGCTTAACACAAAATTTATCTGGCGAAGTTATACCGATAGTTGGAAATTTAGATGCGGCAGTCGGTATAGGTAATTTAGTTTATTTGAATAGTGATGGAATATGGTATAAAACAGATCAAACGTCAGTTTCTTCTAGTTACATGTTAGGCGTTTGTATTGACAACACGGGTACAAAAGAAAAAGTATTTTTGGAAGGTAACATTGGATTTACAACCGCATCGGTCGCAGATTCGCCATTAGTTACTGGTACAAATTTTTACGGTGTTCCGATTTACATATCCGGATCCAATGGAGCAATGTCAACAGAAAAACCTACATCTGGCATTGTAAGAATAGTAGGACATGCATTTTACAACTCCGTAACAACGCCTACAAATTGGTTAATGAAATTTAGACCTTCTAATGATTGGTATGAGATATGAATAATATAAGTAAAATAAACGGAATACAAATAACTGCAGAAAGTGCATCATTTGCTCCGTATACAACGGGTAATTTAGCAACAGTACAAGCACGTCGTACTACGGGATATACTTTAACTAATACATCCGCAATAATTACATTGAATACGACAGATGTAGAAAATCAACCTAGCATAGTAGAACATGATAACACTAACACAGAAAGAATTTATGTTTATTCATCGGGTCTTTATTTGATACATTATCATGCAGATGTAAGTCAAGGTACTTCAGCAAACGATTTTGAATTTGCAGTATCAAAAAATGGTGTTGGAAACAATATAAGTGGTAGTTTAGTTGCAGGAAAAAATTCTAGTACAGATAAAATAGTTGCCAGTACTGATATAATGACATTGTTAAATGCTAATGATTATGTCACGTTGGTAGCACGATATCCAGCATTGACTGGTGGTATTGCAAACAACGTTGTTTTAAGTGTTACCAAAATGGAAGGAGTAGCCGGACCTGTTGGACCAACCGGAGCAGCAGGTGCGCCAGGAGGAGTGACAGAAATTATTGCAGGTACTAACATAACAATTTCACCTACTGAAGGTACTGGATCAGTAACTATCAATTCAACAGGCGGAGGAAGTGTTGACTTAGGAAAATTAATTGCAATAAATCAAACAACATATCCATTTACAGGATTTTAATATTTATAATAAAAAGAAAAGATTATGCCAGCAAATACAAGTCCAATATTCGCATTAACACCAAATGTAGGTGAAGTAAAAATCGGAACTACAGCCGCACTAGTAAGATCAGATGGTGGCGCAACTAATGCTATCGGTACAGATCATTATCTAGCATTTACTTCAGGAGCTAACGGAAGTTTTGTACAACGTATAAGATTTATTCCGGTTGCATCAGCTGCAGCAGTTAACTCAGTTGCAACAACGTTACGAGTATTTTTAAGTTCAATTAATACAGGTACGCCTACGTCATCGAATACGCATTTATTAGCAGAAATTTCCGTACCTATTATTTCAACATCAAACTCAACTTCAGCAGTAACCTACTATGAAATACCATTAAATATTGCATTACCGGCTAGTCACTATATCTTAGTGTCACAACACATCGCACAAACAACCAATCAGCAATGGCAAGCAATAGTATTTGGCGGTGATTATTAAAAAGTAGTAAGCTATGTTATTCGGAAACTCGCCATCAGATTTTGGTTTTTTACCTCCACAATTTAAAGGAGATGTACAAATGTTTTTTCCAACCGGTACTGCTGTTACTCAATGGCAGCAATGGGTAAAACCTCGAGGTATTGGTATGGTATACATGATAGCCGTTGGCGGAGGCGGCGGCGGAGGTGGTGGTTTCACCGGAGCTTCTAATACCGCGCGTGGCGGAGGTGGTGGCGGAGCAGCTGCTGCTGTAACATCATTAATGATTCCTGGCATATTAATACCAGATGTTTTAAAAATATCTGTAGGACAAGGCGGACAAGGTGGCGCTGCAGGTTCGCCAGGAACTGCTGGAATTGCATCTTACGTATCACTTGGTGTTGGGGTTACTACCGGCATTACTATACCAAATATAATATTAAGAGCACTAGGCGGAGGAAATGGTACTGCAGGAACCGGTGCTGCTGCTGGCGGCGGCGGTTCGGCTGGTGCTGTAACTACTATAGCAGCTTTAGGTCCAATTGGTAAATTAGGATTTTTTACAAATACCGGTACTGCGGCAAATGCTGGCTATGCAGGACAAGATGGTACAGCTGGTGGTGCACAAACAGGCGCTATTGGGACTGCAAATAATGGAATTTGGGCTTCTTTGATAGGATGTGCCGGTACCGGTGGAGCTGGAATTCAAACTCCAGCTCAAGTTGGATTTGCTGGCGGCGCACTAAGTTTACAATCTGCTTTAGATTTTGCTGATGGTACATATACACCGGCGGCAAACTTTAGACCCGGCGGCATTGCTGGAACATCGGGGGTTGCTGGCGGTAATGGAAACGCCGGAGTTAAATCGTTAAAACCATTTTTAAATACAGGTGGCACTGGTGGAGGTTCTTGCGATAACGCAGCCGGCGGTAACGGCGGAAATGGAGGATATGGTTGTGGCGGCGGAGGTGGCGGCGCTGGAACTACCGGTGGAAGAGGTGGTAATGGTGGTGAAGGCGTTGTGGTTATAATAAGTTGGTAAAATTATGTTATTT
>Ga0315904_10010538_pt1 | contig 11934 bp, 7 predicted proteins | sample LakEriMetagenome_6_FD_203529 | JGI IMG/M metagenome (GOLD analysis project Ga0315904, IMG submission 203529) | Freshwater fungal communities from buoy surface, Lake Erie, Ohio, United States - Buoy 12 MA120 | ecosystem: Environmental > Aquatic > Freshwater > Lake | place: USA: Lake Erie, Ohio...
CGCCAGCCCCGCACTTCCGCCAGCCTTTCGCTGCGCAGTGGAAACTTGTCGCCCTTTCCCAAGGTAGAGCTACCGAAAACTCGGCTGCGTCGCCGGTTTGTCCTTTGGTTTCGAACCAGGGAAAGCCCCGGCCGCAGGCCGGTGACGCTCGGCGGGCACGCTGCCGTTGTAACCCTTCTAACGGCTTGCATTCAAGCCGTCACCTTTCTGACTTTCCGGGCCATTGTTACGATGGTCGGGACGGGCGGGGATTCCTTCCGAGCCCACGCTGCGGCGGTGTTCCGCCCGCTTGCTTGACACCTCTTTCACCAATCGTTTGTTTCTCCCATCGCCAGAGTCGCACATGAATCGAACCATCCTGCAAGTTCCCTTGCTGCTTCTTTCTTTCCTCGCCTTGCTGGTAACCGGCTTGAGTGCTCAAGAGACCAAGCTGGTTTCCGAGGTGGAGGGCATTTCCGAATTCCGGCTGTCCAACGGCGTTCAAGTGCTGTTGTTCCCGGACGACTCGAAACCGAACTTTACGGTCAACATGACCGTGCTGGTCGGTTCGCGTCACGAAGGTTACGGCGAGACCGGCATGGCTCACTTGCTCGAACACATGCTCTTCAAGGGAACGCCAACCCACAACGACATTCCGGCGTTGCTCAAGGATCGGGGCGTGCTGAATCTGAATGGAACGACTTGGCTGGACCGAACCAATTACTTTGAAACGCTCCCCTCCAAGGATGACAACCTCGAGTTTGCGATCAAGATGGAAGCGGATCGACTGCTGAACAGCACGATCAAAGGCGAGGACTTGCTGAGCGAAATGACCGTTGTCCGCAACGAGTTCGAAATGGGTGAAAACAGCCCGTCCTCGATCCTGATGCAGCGGCTGATGGCGACCGCCTACGAATGGCACAACTACGGCAAAACGACGATCGGCAACCGTTCGGACATCGAGCGGGTGCCTCTGGACAACCTCCGCCGCTTTTATTCCAAGTACTACCAGCCCGACAACATCATGGTGGTCGTCGCCGGAAAGTTTGAGCAGAAGGAAGCTTTGGAACTCCTGGAAAAGTACTTCGGGTCGCTCAAGACTCCAGACCGCGAGTTGCCCAAGACCTACACCGAAGAGCCGGTGCAGGACGGTGAGCGAGTGGTGGTGTTGCGTCGCGTGGGCGACGTGCAGATGGCTGGAGTTGGCTACCACATTCCGGCCGCGGCTGACCCCGACTTCGTGGTTTGCGAAGTCCTCGGTCAAATCCTCGGCTTGGAGCCGGGCGGGCTGCTCTACAAGAATCTGGTGGAGTCAGGGATCGCCTCGAGCGCCAGCACCTTCAATATTCCCGGCCACGATCCGGGGATGCTGCTCGCCTTCTGCGAAGTGTCCAAGGAAAAAGACCTTGAAACCGCAAAGAACCGGATGCTGGAGACGATCGAAGCGGTCGGAAACGACGGCGTTTCAGAGGACGATGTGAAACGGGCCGTACAGCGTTTGCTCAAGGAGCGCGAACAGACCTTTGCCAATACCGAAGCGATGGCAATCGAGCTCTCGGAATGGCGGGCCTACGGCGATTGGCGATTGTTCTTCATTCATCGCGACCGCCTCGAAAAAGTCACTGCCGCCGATGTGCAGCGGGTCGCCAAGGCCTGGTGCGTGCCGAGCAATCGCACCGTCGGGCTGTTTATCCCGACAACCGAACCGGTCCGGGCTCCCCTGGCTTCCCAGCCCAAAGTCAAGGAACTGGTGGGCGACTACAAGGGCCGGGCGAAAATTGCCGCGGGCGAGAGCTTTGAACCGACCCCGGAGAACATTGAGAGTCGGCTGCTGACCGGCGAGCTTTCGAGCGGGCTCAAAATCGCCATGCTGCCCAAGAAGACCCGCGACTCGCGCGTGAACGTGGTTGGCAAGCTCGACTTTGGAACGCTGGAATCGATGCGCGGCCAAGCGACCGCGGCAGCCCTGATGGGCAGCATGCTCAGCCGCGGCACGAAGCAGCTGAGTTTCCAGCAATTCCGCGACGCGCTGGATAATCTGAGGGCCACGCTCAGTTTCACAGGTGCTCCGGGTTCACTGCAGTTCTCGATTCAAACCAAGCGGGAGAATCTGCCCGAGGTGCTGAAGCTCCTGGAGCAGGCTTTGAAGGAACCCGCTTTTGCCGACAGTGAGCTGGAGATCGTCCGCCGTGAAAACGTCGCCCAGATGGAACAGATGAAATCCGATCCGCAAGGCTTGGCGGTCACCGAATTCCAACGCGTCTTTTCGCCTTACGAGCAAGACGATCCGCGTTATGCCCCGACGATTGACGAAAGCATCGCGCGGATGAACGCCGTCAAGGTCGAGCAAATCCGCGACTTGCATGACCGCTTTGTTGGCGGCCAACATGGTCAGATCGCTGTCGTTGGCGACTTTGACCCGGCCGCAACTCGAGAACAGCTCGACAAGCTGTTTGCCGGGTGGACCACTAAAGAGGCTTATGCCCGAATCCCGGAACCGGCGATCACGGGTCTGGCCGGGAAGCGGACCAAGATCAACACCCCCGACAAGGCCAATGCCGTTTACATCGCGGGAATGATGCTGCCGCTGCGCGATGATCATCCCGACTACGAAGCTCTGGCCGTGGCCAACTATGTCCTCGGGGGCGGACCGCTTGCTTCGCGACTGGCCGACCGGGTGCGGAAAAAGGAAGGCCTCTCCTACGGGGTTGGCTCCATGGTGCAGGCTGACTCGCAGGATGAACGCTCGATGCTGATGATGTTTGCGATTTCTAATCCGGAGAATACGGAAAAGGTCGTTGGGACCATTGACGAGGAAGTCGGACGGTTCGTCGAAAGCGGAGTGCAGGCAGAGGAACTGAACAATGCCGTTTCCAGCTATCTGGAAACCCGCAAGGGCGCCCGGGCCAACGATGGACAGTTGGCTGGATTGCTGCTGAAAAATCTCGAAACCGGCCGGAGCATGAAGTTCCAGGCCGAAAGCGACCAGAAGATCCGCTTGCTGACCAAGGAGCGGGTCGATGCCGTGATCAAGAATCTGCTCGACAAGCAGCGACTGATCATCATCACCGCGGGTGACTTCGAAAAGGCCAATGCCGCCGCCGGCGAAGGCGAAAAGAAGTAAGCTCGCTCGTTCTCTTGGCTTCGAGTTCAGGACTTGTGATCGGGGTAATCCCAATGAAAACGTTGCTCTCTGTCTTGTTGCTTGTGAGTGTTGCTCTGATGACTGCCGCCAGCCCAGCCCAATCCCCTCGGGCAATGAAAGTCGATGACCTGTTCCAAATCCGACGGATTGCCGATCCCCAAATCAGCCCCGATGGAAAGCAGGTTGTCTTCGTGGTGACGACGGTCAATCTGGAGGGAAACTCGACCAGTTCGAATCTCTGGCTGGCCGATGTGGCCCGTCCCGAGACCGCGCGGCAGCTGACAACGACCCCCAAGAAGGATCTCAATCCCCGCTGGAGCCCGGACGGCAAGCGGATTCTGTTTCAGTCGACCCGCTCCGGCAGCATGCAGTTGTGGGTGATCGACCTGAGCGGCGGCGAAGCCCGTCAGCTGACTTCGATTTCCACCGAAGCGGCGACCGGAGTCTGGGCCCCGAACGGAAAGAGCATCGCCTTCGTCTCAGCCATCTGGCCGGAATACTCCCACAAGCCGTTTGCCGAAAGCGACAAACTGAACAAGGATCGCGCCGAAGCAAACGAGAAGAACCCAGTCAAAGCCAAAGTCTTTGATCGGCTGTTTTTCCGCCACTGGGACAGTTACGTCGAGAACAAGCGGCAGCACCTGTTTGTGATTTCGTTTGATCCCGCGGAGGGGACTGCGGGCGAGCCCAAAGACGTGACTCCCGGCGATCGCGATGCCTATCCCACCTCGATGACCTTTTCTGTCGGTGATGATTTCTGCTTCAGTCCCGACAGCTCGCACTTGATTTTCACTGCGGTGCCGGTCGAGAACGAGGCTTGGAATACCAACCACGACCTCTGCCGCGTGCCGGTCACGGGCGGGACGCCAACTTGGGATGCGCTGACCAAAAACGGGGCCGCCGACGGCGCGCCAGCTTTTTCGCCCGATGGCAAATGGCTGGCTTGGCGGGCTCAGGCCGTTCCCGGCTCGGAAGCCGACCGCTGGGTCGCCTGGATCGCCCCTTGTGAACCAAGCGGCAAGCTGACGAGTGAGCCGCGGGCCTTGACTGCGGACCTCGATCGTTCTGTGGAAGGGATTCACTGGACCAAAACCGGGGCTGATCAACTGGTAGTGTTCTCTGCCGAGGATGGAGGCGTTTCGAAGATCTTTACCGTGGCGGCCGACGGCAAGTCTCCGGTCCGGCTGACGAATCCCCAAGCGCCAGTCGACAGTGTGAGCATCGGTGGCTTGAGCATCTCGCCGTCGACCGGTCGATTCGCCGTGCTGGCTTCGCGACTGGACTCGCCGCCCGGCGTGTTCGTCGGCGAGCAGACCAGCGAGATGGGGCGATTGGTACCGGTGGGCTCATTCAACAAGCAACTCCAGTCGGATATCGCCTGGGGCAAAATTGAAAGCGTGACGGTGCCCGGAGCGGGCGGCACGCCGATGCAAATGTGGTTGGTCTATCCGCCGGGATTCGACCCGGCGAAAAAATGGCCTTTGGCGTTTCTGGTTCATGGCGGACCCCAGGGAGCATGGATGAACTCCTGGAGCAACCGCTGGAATCCCCAGGTTTGGGCCGCTCAGGGCTACGTCGTCGCACTCCCCAACCCGCGAGGCTCGACTGGCTTCGGCCAGAAGTACACCGACGAGATCAGCGGTGACTGGGGCGGAAAATGCTACGAAGACCTGATGAAAGGTCTGGAGTGGCTGGAAACCAAGCCGTTCGTTGACCGCGATCGAATGTTCGCTGCCGGCGCATCCTTTGGCGGTTACATGATGAACTGGTTCCAAGGTCAAACCGACAAGTTCAAGACACTGGTCACGCATTGCGGCGTCTACAACTTCGACAGCATGTACGCCACGACCGAAGAAGTCTGGTTTGACGAATGGGAACACGGCGGCCCGCCCTGGGTCAATCGCGACTCCTACGAGAAGTACTCACCCCACCGGTTTGCCCAGAACTTCAAGACGCCAATGCTGATCATTCACAATGACCTCGATTTCCGGGTGCCGGTCAGCGAAGGCCTGCAGTTGTTTACCACGTTGCAACGCTTGGGCGTTCCGAGCAAGCTGATCAACTTCCCCGATGAAGGCCACTGGGTTAATAAGCCGGCCAACAGCAAGTTCTGGCACGACGAGATTTTCGCATGGCTGAGGAACTACTGCCCGCCCGGTGCGAAGTAATCGGACTGGCAGTAATCGGACTGGCAGTAGTTGGACTGGGCCAAGACACTTCGGCTCGACTCGGCCGAGGCCGCTCCAACCCAATGGCGCGGCGGCAAACTCCTGCGCTGCGGCGGCAAACCATGGCCGGCTATTTGAGCAGCATCAGCCTTGGCAGCTGAGCTGCTCACCGTCTCGGCCCAGAACGCGGGCTTTGATGAGTTCGCCGCGGACGATCGGGCGACTGGTCGCGACGGCGGCAGTCACGGCGCGGCAGCTGGTTCCCACCCAGCGACCAGCCACCGGTTGCTCAGCCATGACGGTGATTTCCGAGCCCAACAGTTGATCGAGATAGACGCCGCGCAATTCGCGGTCGAGTTCCATCAGCTTGTCAACCCGTGCCGCTTTGATGTTGCCGTCGACCTGCTCCGACATTTCTGCGGCAGCGGTACCCCGGCGGGGGCTGAAGGGGAACACGTGGAGTTTGGCAAAACCGATTTGGCGACAAACGCTTTCAGTCGCGGCGAAGTCTTCGGCGGTCTCCCCCGGAAAACCGACAATCACATCTGTCGTGAATGCGGGACGAGCCAATCGCTCCGCCACCAGCTGGCAACGGTCGATAATTCGTTTGGCGGACCAACGCCGCCGCATCAGCCTCAAAATCCGGTCGCTGCCGCTCTGCAGGCAGACATGCAGGTGGGGGCAGACTCGTTCGGCATACTCGACCATGATGTCGATTAGCTCGCGGGTCACTTCCGTCGCCTCGATGCTGGAGAGTCGCACGCGGAGGCGGGTTGTGCGGCGGCAAATCTGCCGAACCAGCGTCGCCAATCGCGTCCACTCCTGGCGCGGCAAACCGCGATTGAAATCCACCCCATAGTGCCCGAGGTGAATCCCGGTCAGGACCACCTCCTGATAGCCATTCTGTTCCAGACCCTCGATCTCTCGGAGCACGTCCTCGAGCTGGCGGCTGTACATTTGCGGTCGGACCTTGGGAATGATGCAGTAGCTGCAATTCAGCAAACAGCCGTCCTGCACTTTGACGAAGGCTCGGCGATGCCCGGTCAGTCCAGCGATCCCGGTTGGCAAGTCAACAACTCCATGCCTCCCCAGCAAATCGGGGAGTTCCCGCTTGTCAGTCACGACCTCGACCACGCCAGGCAGGCGGCGGACCTCGTCTGGAGCCCGAGTCGCGTAGCAGCCCATCACGACAATCCGGGCGTCGGGATTGTCCTTGTGAAGCCGCCGAATCACCTGCCGGCTTTTGGAGTCTCCTTCAGCCGTGACGGTACAGGTGTTCACAATGCAGACATCGGCAGTCTCATCTTCCGCCACATCCTGGTATCCGGCGCGCAGCAATCCCTGCCGGACAAATTCGGTTTCGTACTGGTTGACCTTGCAACCGAGAGTGTAGGTTTTGAGTTTGGCAGTCACGAGGGACCAACGGTCAAGAAAACGTTCCAAAGAGTGCGTCAGGTTTGCGAACGGGGCTCGCTACGATGATAATCCGCTACGATGATAATCAACCGACTCGAACACGAAAAAGGGCAGGGGAGGGCGGGTTGGGGAAACTTGCCTTACGCCTGAACGAATTGTTCTCCGGAATCTACCATGAGCCACCGCTTAGCCATCTGCAATGAACTGTTTGAAGGCTGGACGCTCGCGGAAACCAGTGCCCGCTGCCGGGAATGGGGCTACGAAGGTCTGGAGCTGGCACCTTTTACGCTGGCTGAGCAGCCACTGGAGCTTTCGCCCGCGGCGCGAGCCGAGATTAGCAGGACCATCACCTCTTCCGGTTTGGAGGTGGTTGGCCTGCACTGGCTGTTGGCTCGAACCAAAGGGCTGCATCTGACGACTGCAGACCGGAAGACTCGGCAGCGAACCCTGGAATACCTTGAGGGTTTGGCCGACCTGTGCGCGGACCTCGGCGGCAGGATTCTGGTCTTTGGCTCACCGCAGCAGAGAAGTCTCGAGTCGGGGACAACGCATGCCGATGGCGAAGCCCGGGCAGCTGAGTTGTTCTCCCAACTAGCGCCGGTGCTGGCCGAGCGCGGAGTGGTCTTGGGACTGGAACCTCTGGGCCCCGAAGAAACCAATTTCCTGCAGACGGCCGAATCCGCCGTGCGGCTGATCGAAGCGGTTGGCTCTTCCCAGATTCGCCTGCACTTGGACGTCAAGGCAATGAGCACCGAGCAACTGGGATACGGTGAGTTGATTCGCCGGTATGCTCCCTGGCTCGTGCACTTTCATGCCAACGACCCGAATCGCCTCGGGCCAGGAATGGGCACAGTCGACTATCGCGCGTTCTGGGATGATTTGGCCGATTGCTATCAGGGCTGGTTGAGTGTCGAGGTCTTTGATTATGCTCCCGGCCCCGAAGTAATCGCCCGACAAAGTCTCAATTATCTTCGGCAAATGGAGCAGAAATCAGGTTGAATCTGGGGAGACGGGGCCAGAGAATGAGGGAAGCCGATGCGATTGCCTCACATTTCCCAGCCACTGAGGGTGAACCATGTTGCCTGCTTCTATTTTCCAGGCAGCGGTTTCCCCCCGCCGCAATGGTCTCGCTCAGACGCGCCGCGGTTTTACGCTGGTGGAGTTGCTGGTCGTGATTGCCGTGATTGGGATTCTCCTCGGCTTGCTCTTTCCGGCCATTCAAGCGATTCGGGAATCCGCCCGGCGAACCCAGTGTTCGAATCAGATTCGGCAGCAGATTGTTGCCTTGTTGAATTATCACGAAGCCAATCAGAAATTTGTCTCGGGCTTTGAGTGGCCCAGTCGCACGCTTTGGCAGGCGAGATTGCTGCCTTACCTGGAACAGGGGAATCTCTACAGCACGCTGCAATTTGGACAGCCTTGGAACTCGGGGCCAAATGCCTTGGCCTGCGCGGTCCCGCTTCCTGTCTTTCAATGTCCCTCGCAACCGGCGGTCAGCATCACCGACTTCGAGGGAATCCCCGACCGCCAACCGTGCAACTACCTCGCCTGCGCCACCGGGATTTTGACCCGCGAATCGGGCCCCGCTCCCGTAGTGGGATCACCCCGGGTCGACGGCATGCTTTTTAACAACAGCGCTGTACGGATGGCAGATGTCCGCGATGGGAGTTCGCAGACGATCATGCTGGGCGAAGCGATTTTTGACTATCAAATGATCGGAACCGATCCGGTGGGCAACGAACAGGCGGTCGACCACTGGTACATCGGCTCCACGGACGAACTCAATGGAATCAATGCGTCGGAATGTCTGGGGTCAGCTGCGATTCGCATCAACCTGTTTCGCAACAAGGCGCTGAACGATATTGAGTCCAAGGAATTGTGCTTCAGCAGTTACCACCCGGCGGGGGCGATGTTTGCTTTTGTGGACGGACATGTCGAGTTCGTCCGCGAGTCGATTGGGCTGGACATTTTGGGGGCTTGGGGGACCCGAGACGGCGGCGAGACGAACGTTACCGATCAATAGTCAATCGCCTGCGGCGCTCAATTTTTCACTCTCTTCCTTGACCTTGCTCCGCTGTGGGTCAGGTTTTTTCACGCCCGGGCTTCGCAGAATAGCCGGCGTGGCCCAGAGGGACGCGGGCCTGCACGGCGACCCTCGAGCGATTTTGGGGGACAAGTCGGCGATCGAGCCCAAACCGGCGTTTGCGCAAACCCCGCTTTTTTCGTATACTCAAGGGCCCGCTTGGCGAACTCGCTGCGGGAATTCGCACTGAACCCGTGTGCCCTGCCCTCTCTTCAGATCGACATGACCAGCATTCAACTCCCCGACGGTTCCCTCAAGAGTTTCCCCGGACCTGTGACCGTAGCCGATGTCGCCAAGAGCATTGGCTCGCGGCTGGCCAAAGACGCCCTGTGGGGCGAGGTGGCTGGTCAGCCCGTCCGGTTGGACCAACCGCTGGAGGGTGACAAGTTGGCGCTGAAGATTATCACCCGCAATGACCCACAGGCCTTGGCGACCATGCGCCACAGTTGTGCCCACGTGATGGCGCGAGCCGTAATGCGTTTGAAGAAAGGCGTTCAGCTGGCATTTGGTCCGACCATCGAAGGCGGATTCTATTACGACTTTGAGATGCCCGAGCCCCTGACCGAGGAGGACTTTCCGGCAATCGAGGAAGAGATGCGGCGGATCGTCAAGCTCGACGAGCCGTTCGAACGGGTAGAGCGAAGTCGGACCGAGGCTGTGGCCATCTGCCGCGACATGCACCAGGACCTCAAAGTCGAACATATTGAAACGGGTTTGTCCGAGCACCCCAGCGTTTCGTTTTACCAGCAGGGAGAGTTCGTCGACCTTTGTCGCGGCCCCCATGTGCCGACGGCCGGGATGATCGGTGCATTCAAGCTGCTGTCACTGGCGGGCGCTTACTGGAAAGGGGATGAGACCCGCCAGCAGTTGCAACGGCTCTACGCGACCGCCTTTTTCAATCAGCAGGATTTGGACGAGCATCTACAGCGGATCGAGGAGGCCAAAAAGCGCGACCACCGCGTGCTGGGAAAACGACTCGGGTTATTCCACATCGACGAGATGGTCGGCCAAGGCTTGATCCTCTGGACTCCCAAGGGGGCGTTTATCCGCCAGCAACTGCAGGACTTCATCTCCTCGCACCTGCGCCGCCAGGGCTATCAACAAGTGTTTACGCCGCACATCGGCAAGCTGGAGTTGTACAAAACCAGCGGGCACTTTCCCTATTACCAGGAAAGCCAGTACCCGCCTCTGGTCCAGCGCGAACAACTGCAGGCCTTGGCGGATGAGGGCTGCACCTGCGGCGAACTCTCCAACCGGATGAAGGCAGGAGAAATTGATGGCTACCTGCTGAAGCCGATGAACTGCCCGCACCATGTCAAGATTTATGCCTCCCAGCAGCGGAGCTATCGCGACCTGCCGATTCGGCTGGCCGAGTTCGGCACGGTATATCGCTGGGAACAGTCCGGTGAGATTGGCGGCCTGACGCGCGTCCGCGGGTTCACGCAGGATGATGCCCACCTGTTTGTGACCCAGGAGCAATTGGGTGCGGAACTGAATGGCTGCCTGGAACTGGTCAAGATCGTGCTCTCGGCCATGGGAATTGATGATTTCCATGTCCGCGTCGGGCTTCGCGATCCGGCCAGCGACAAGTACATTGGCAAGCCCGAAAACTGGGACTTGGCCGAGCAAGCCTGTCGGGAAGCAGCCCAGAGCCTGGGCAAGCCGTTCTCCGAGGAACAGGGCGAAGCTGCCTTCTATGGCCCGAAAATCGACTTTGTGGTCCGCGATTGCATTGGACGGAAATGGCAGCTCGGAACCGTCCAGGTTGACTACAACCTGCCCGAGCGATTTGGCCTGGAATACGTCGGTGCCGACAACCGTCCGCACCGGCCAATCATGATTCACAGGGCCCCATTTGGCTCCATGGAGCGGTTTATTGGAGTCCTGATCGAACATTTTGCCGGAGCGTTCCCGCTCTGGCTGGCCCCCGAACAGGCCCGCGTCCTGACCGTGAGCGACAAGTCCGAAGTCTACGGCCGCGAGGTTTTGGACAAACTCCGCGCAGCCGGATTGCGGGTAGAGGGTGATTTCCGCTCGGAAAAACTTGGTGCTAAAATACGGGACGCCCAATTGGAACTGATCCCCTACATGCTGGTCGTCGGTCCTCGAGACGCCGAACAGGGTACAGTTTCCGTTCGGGACCGAGCCGAGGGTGACCTGGGAGCGATATCGCTGGACGACTGCATTGCCCGTCTGACCAATGAAGTGGCTGAGAAAAAAGTCCGCAAGACTTTTCAAACATCGGCCGGTCTGGACAGCAGTCAGGCGGCGATGGAGTATTGAAGCCCAAGGTTTGAAGCCCAAGGTTTGACGGCCAAGGATTGATGGCGGGGCTTGATCGCCAGCCGTGCAACCCGAGGCTTGAGTCAGGGACCAGATTAACTGCGGCTCAACGAGCCAAAGAGCGACCGCTTGGTTCCCTCTGCGGCTGATTGACCGTTCAATCATTGAGATTGCGTGGATTGGCCAACTGTCGGGCCCTGTAAATGACAGGAACCCGCCAGTCATCCTGTTTTCATTTCTGCATTTGAAAGGAACAAAGTTATTCCTCCGGAACACAATTCGAAAGATCAAAACCGTGTCAATGAACAGATTCGGATCACTCCGATCCGCGTGATCGACGATGCCGGCAATCAGCTCGGGATCATGCCGACGCGCGATGCCTTGGCCCGCGCCCGAGAAGTCGGCCTGGACTTGGTCGAGGTCTCGCCCGACTCCAAGCCTCCCGTTTGCCGAATCATGGATTTCGGCAAGTTCAAGTACGAAAAGAGCAAACGCTCCCACAAAAACAAGGCGCATACGACCAAGCTCAAGGAAATCCGGCTGCGACCCAAGACCGGACAACATGACATCGAAGTCAAGGTTCGCCAGGCAGTCACCTTTCTGGAGGAGAAAGACAAGGTGATGGTCTACGTCGAGTTCAAAGGACGTGAACTCGCCCACATCGAGGAAGGGCAAAAGGTCATGGACGAAGTGCTCGCCAAACTGCTTGAGCACGGCAAGCTGGAGAGCCCGCCCTCGAGGCAGGCCAAGCGAATCATCGCGACGGTAACGCCGAAGTAACGGTAACGCCGAAGTAACGGTAACGCCGAAGTAACGGTAACTCCAAAGTAACGGTAACGTCGAAGAAGCGGACAGCCGCG
>Ga0315904_10010541_pt1 | contig 11933 bp, 15 predicted proteins | sample LakEriMetagenome_6_FD_203529 | JGI IMG/M metagenome (GOLD analysis project Ga0315904, IMG submission 203529) | Freshwater fungal communities from buoy surface, Lake Erie, Ohio, United States - Buoy 12 MA120 | ecosystem: Environmental > Aquatic > Freshwater > Lake | place: USA: Lake Erie, Ohio...
GTGGCCGATGGTCCAGTCGGTATAGTGCGAGAGCGAGTTGACGCTCTTCACGCTCATCATCGGGCCTTCGAAGGTGCTCATGCCATAGAAGGCCAGCGCGAGGACCATCATGCGGATGATCGGATCGGTGCGGACCTTGTCCCAGGCGCCGTTGAGCGTCATCAGGCCGTTGATCATCCCGCCCCAACTGGGCATCCACAGCATGACCGAGAAGACCATGCCCAGCGTCTGCGCCCAGTCGGGCAGCGCCGTGTAGTGGAGGTGGTGCGGACCCGCCCAGATGTAGAGGAAGATCAGCGACCAGAAGTGCAGGATCGACAGGCGATAGGAATAGACCGGACGCTGGGCCTGCTTCGGCACGAAGTAATACATCATGGCGAGGAAGCCGGCGGTCAGGAAGAAGCCCACCGCGTTGTGGCCATACCACCACTGCACCAGCGCGCCCTGGACCCCGGCCCAGAGCGGATAGCTCTTGGAACCGAACAGGCTGACCGGCACGTTCATGTTGTTGACCACGTGAAGCATGGCCACGGTCAGGATGAACGAGAGGTAGAACCAGTTGGCGACGTAGATATGCGGTTCGGTCCGCTTGACGAGCGTGCCGACGAAGACCGCGAGATAGGCCAGCCAGACGATCGTCAGCCACAGGTCGACGTACCATTCGGGCTCGGCATATTCCTTGCCCTGGCTGATGCCGAGCAGATAGCCGCTCGCCGCCAGGACGATGAACAGCTGGTAGCCCCAGAAGACGAAGCGGGCGAGGCCGGGGAAGGCCAGCCTCGCCCGGCAGGTGCGCTGCACCACGTAGAACGAGGTGGCAATCAGCGCGCTGCCTCCGAAGGCGAAGATCACGGCCGAGGTGTGCAGCGGCCGCAGGCGCCCGAAGCTGGTCCATTCAAGGCCCAGGTTGAGCACCGGGAAGGTCAGCTGCAGGGCTATCACCAGCCCGACCAGGAACCCGGCCATGCCCCAGAACACCGTGGCGATCACGCCGAACCGGATCAGGTCGTCATCATACCGCGTCTGGTCATCCGGCAGGCGCAGGATTCCGCGCGCGGCCGCGTGGAAATCGGTGGTGCGCAGCGAGATGACCAGGCCGATCAGCGCCGCCAGGGCAAAGATGCCCATGTGGACGGCAAAGCCCCAGTCGATCGCCTTGGCCATGGCAACGGTCGAGATAAACAGCGCGGCGAGCCACCAGCCGCTTCGGGAAACTACGGATTCCATGAGCCTTCCCTCTCAGGAAATGTCAGATAGGATCGTGCCTGCCCGCCCCGCCGCAATGCAGCATTGACCCGGATCAAATTTCCCGCGGCAGTGCGAAAATGCCTGTGGGCAATCCGAAAATTGCGCAGGATCAATGTCCGCCGGTCTGTCTGGCGGCATTTGCCCGTCCTGCGCCGTAAACAACCTGGGCTGCACAGGGCAGCTGCTGCGGCGCCGGATGAGGGATTATGAAAAAGCTGATTGTCTCTGCCCTGCTGGGCGCCACCGCCATGATCGCTGCCACCCCGGCACATGCCGGCGACAGCGAAGGCAAGCTTCAGGTCAAGCTGCTGGCCACCGGCGTTCTGCCCGATGGCAAGATCACCAAGGTCACGGTCGATCCGGGCCTGCCGGTTGGCACCGACACCAAGGCCAATGACAATTGGGTGCCGACCCTGGCGATCGAATACTTCCTTTCGCCCCAGGTTTCGGTCGAAACGATTTGCTGCCTGACCCAGCACGATGTCGATGCGGTTTCTCCGGCGGCGCTGGCCGGCGGTGAGCTGGTGGCCGATGCCAAGATTCTTCCTGCCACGGTGACGCTGAAGTACCACTTCACCAAGTCCGGGGTGCGGCCTTATGTCGGGGTGGGACCGACCTGGTTCCTGTTCATCGACGAAAAGCCAGGTGCAGCGGCCGTGACGCTGCTTGGCGCAACCCGGCAAAAGCTCGACAACCGGGTTGGCGCAGTCCTGCAGGCCGGGGTCGATATCCCGGTCAACGATCGCGGCCTAGGCATCAGCTTCGATGCCAAGCGCTATTTCCTGAGCACCACCGCCCACTGGTACAATGGGGCGGGAACGGAGGTCTTGTCGACCCGCCACAAGCTTGACCCGTGGGTCATCAGCAGCGGTGTTTCCTATCGCTTCTGAGGCCCGAGGGAGGTCGGGGCTGGTCCTATCCGGCCTCGATCACCAGGCCTTCGCGATCGACGATGGCCACTTCGCGGCGCGAGGGCAGGTCGATCAGGCCTTCGGACTTGAGCCGGGTGAACTGGCGGCTGACGGTTTCGATCGTCAGCCCCAGCACATCGGCCACCTGCTGGCGCGAGAACGGCAGGGTAAAGCGGGCCAGCGGATGATCGTGCGTGCCCTGGCAGCCCTGCTCGACCAGCCGTTCGGACATTTCGAGCAGGAAGCTTGCCACCCGCTCCCCGGCTGACTTGCGACCCAGGAGCAGCATCCAGCGCCGCGTCCGATCGAGTTCGCCAAGGGTGCGCTGCAGCAGCTTGTGTTCCAGCGCCGGATGTTCGCGGGCAAAGGCATCGAAATCGCGCCGCGTGAACACGCAGACCTGCGCTTCGGTCAATGCGGTCACACCGTGGCCCGTGGTCGAGCCAAACGGGCGGCCAATGAAATCCGATGGATAGACCACTCCGACGATCTGCTCGCGCCCGTCCTCGGTCCCGGTCGAGAGCTTGAGCACGCCATCGATGACATTGGCGACGAGGATCGAATCCTCCCCTTCCCACATCAGCGATTCACCCGGTGACAGGCTGCGGCGACGGCTGATCGAATTGAGCGCCGCCAGTTCCCCCGCATCAAGCGCCGAACAGATCGCCCGGTTCCGGACAACACAGGTATCGCAAGCGGTCATGGCACCATATTGCCGATCACCACTCTGGCTTGCAACTAAGCAATGTCCGCAAAGTCGGCGAGTTGCGCCCGCAACCGGTCCAGCGCCTGCGCCTTGAGCTGGTGAACCCGCGGCACCGAGACATCGAGCGTGGCCGCGATCTCCGCAAGGTTCAGTTCTTCCACGAAATAAAGCTGCATGACCAGCGCCAGTCGCTCCGGCAGAGCGGCAATCGCCCCAGCCACCGCCTCGCGCAGTTCCGCTCCGGCCAGCAGGTCGAGACTGTCCGGCATCGGATCGGCAAAGGCCGGATCGTGGTCGGAATAAGCCTCGTCGATCGATTCCAGCTGGGGCTGGCGGGCCTCGCCGCGCAGCATGGCCAGTTCGCCGGGCGCGATCCCGAGCGCCGCGGCCAGTTCGGCCTCGCTCGGCGGGCGCCCAAGCTCGCCGGTCAGCCGCCGCTCCTCGGCGGCGATCCGGCGGGCCCGCTCCATCCCGCCGCGCGACAGCGGCACGGCGCGGCGGATCAGGTCCACCATGGCCCCGTGCACCCGCAGCTTGGCATAGGCGGCAAAGCCATCCTCGCCCGGCCCCGTGTGGCGCTGGGCGGCCTCGGTCAGCGCGAGCAGCCCGGCCTGCATCAGGTCCTCCAGCTCGATCCCCCGGCGCCCCCCGCCATGCAGGTGCCAGGCCTGGCGCCGGACCATGGGCAGGAACCGGCGAACCCGGTCGGCGGTCGCATCGCGATAGGCCTCGGCGGCGACAATGGACTTGTGATCGTGGATCATGCGGCAAGCACCTCGACGTGATCGGAAAGGGCAGGTGGCGCGCCGATTACCGCCACCACCTCGATCGGCTGGCTGGCGGGCAATTCGGCAATGGACAGGACAAGCACCGAAGGCGCGCGCAGCTTCAGCAGCCCCGCCAGCGGTCGCCGCGCGCGGGGCTGGACCACCAGCGCCAGCGGCGCGGCATTGGCACCGCGATCGGCCACCAGCGCAGCGACATGATCGCCGATGTTGCGGGCCAGGTCCGGCTCGACCATCGGTTGGCCGGTCGCGGGGTCGGTCAGCCCCTGGACAATTGCCCCTTCGAGCTGGGCATCGAGCGTCAGCACTGGCAAGCGCTCGCCGGGCGCGCAGATCCGCCCGACGATCAGCCCGCCCAGATCGGCCCGGACCAGATCGACCAGCCGCTCGTGATCGGGGGCCACCTGCACCGCATCGGCGAGGCTCGAGAGGATCGGCAGCGGGTGACCGATGGGAATGCCATCGTCCAGCAGGGCGCGCAGCACGCGGGTCAGCGCGGCAAGGCTCAGCGGCTGGGGGTGGATCGCCTCGACCAGTCCGGCGTTGTATTCCTTGATGGCATCGATGATCGCGCGGACCTGGTCGGGGCCCAGCAGCTCTCCGGGCCGCGCCCCCAGCAACTGGTTGAGCTGGGTGGCAATCACCGTGCTGGCGTCGACCGTCAGGAAGCCTTCGGCAATCGCAAGGTCGCGCTGGACCGGCACGATCCACCGGGCCGGACAGCCGAAGCTGGGATCGCGGGTCTCCTCGCCAGCGAGCGTGTGGCCTTCGCGGACATCGCCAACATCGATCGCCAGAATCCGGTCGGGCCGGATCGATCCTCCGCCCAGCGGCACCCCGCCCAGCAGGATGCGATAGTCCTGCGGAGCCAGGTCGAGGCTGTCACGCACGCGAAACTGCGGCACGACGAAGCCGAAGGCCTGGCTCAACTGCTTGCGCACGCCGGTGATCCGGCCAACCAGCGGCGCGCCGCGCCCCTCGTCGACCAGCTGCACCAGGCCATAGCCGAGCTCGATCGTGACCAGCGTGTGGTCCGACACTTCGCCCAGCGCGATGCGGCCCGGATCGGCCGGGGCTTCGACCACCGGCACGGGCCTGCCAGCCAGTGCCGCGCGGCGCGACAACGCACGCCACAAGGCCAGCGCGGCGACGGCAGCGGGCAGGAAGATGGTCTGCGGCATGGCCGGGATCAGGCCAATGGCGGCCAGGATCAGCGCCACCGGCAGCCAGGTGCGTGGTTCGGCCAGCTGGCCGCCGATCTGGCCGGACAGGTCGCTGCCCTGGCCATCGCGATCATCGGCCACGCGGGTCACGATCACGGCGGCGGCGATCGACAGCAGCAGCGCGGGCACCTGCGCCACCAGCGCATCGCCCACCGCCAGGGTGATGTAGACCTTGGCCGCCTCGCCCGCGCTCATGCCGTGGCTGATCATGCCCAGGGCAAAGCCGGCGATGATGTTGACCGCCAGGATCAGCAGGGCAGCGATCGCATCGCCCTTCACGAACTTGCTGGAGCCATCCATCGCGCCATAGAAATCGGCCTCGGTCGCCACTTCCTTGCGCCGCGCCTTGGCCTCGTCGGCGGTCAGGATCCCGGCGGCAAGGTCGGCGTCGATCGCCATCTGCTTGCCGGGCAGGGCATCAAGGGTGAAGCGGGCGGAGACTTCCGAGACGCGGCCCGCGCCCTTGGTGATCACCACCATGTTGATGATCACCAGGATCAGGAAGACGAACAGCCCGACCGCGAAATTGCCGCCGACCAGGAAGGCGCCGAAGGCCTCGATCACATGGCCTGCTGCCGCCTCGCCCTCGTGCCCGTGGACCAGCACGACGCGGGTCGAAGCGACGTTGAGCGCCAGGCGCAGCAGGGTTGCGAACAGCAGGACTGATGGGAAGGACGAGAAATCGAGCGGCTTCGCGGCGTTCATCGCCGCCATCAGCACCGCCACCGACAGCGCGATGTTGAGCACGAAGAACACGTCGAGCAGCAGCGCCGGAACCGGCACCACCATCAGGCAGATCAGCGTCAGGATGCCGACCGGCAGGGCGACCGTGGCCAGCTTGGGGCGCGCCAGGTCGATCACAGGCCCAGAGCCTTCAACTGGCCATAGGCGGCGCGGACATGGGCCGGGGCATCATTGCCGCTCGCGCCAAGGCCGAAGGTGCCAGCCAGGGTTGCCGCCATCGACGGGCGCTGGTTGGTCGGCACGGCAGGCGCGGACAGGCCACTGCCGGAAGGGGCCGGATAGGCCGCCCATTGCGGCGCGGCGGGCAGTTCTTCACCCATCGCCCGCTCCACCTTGCCGCGCAGCAGGCCCATCACCTCGCCGACCGAGCGCGGCTGGTTATCGGCATAGAAGATCGTGCGGTTGGCGGCCGCCGCTTCGGGAAGCAGTCCGGCCGCGCTCTGGCCCGGGTCCACGGACAGCGCGGTCAGGAACCGGGTCGCCCCGGCCGAGCCGAGGAAATGGGCCAGGTAAAGCTCGGCCGCATCGGGCTCGCGGCCCAGCACTGGCAGCAGCGCGGCACGGTTGTCATTGGCCAGTTCGGCCGCCATGCGGGCGGACAGATCGGGATCGAACCGCATCGCCAGCACTTGCTGGCGCAGGGCGGGATCATCGATCCGGCCGCGATCGATCGCGGTGCTGGCCCAGTCGAGGCCATGATTGGCGCCATGCCGGTCAAGCGTTTGCAGCCAGGTACCGCGGGTGAACTGGTAGAGGCCCGCTGCGCTCGAAGTCTCAGCGCGCGCTGCGGGGTCAAGGCTCGATTCCAGCTTCGCCTGGGCCAGCAGGTAATTGAAATCGACCCCGGTCGCCCGCGCGGCCCGGGCAATCGCGCCCTGAACATCAGGACGCGCTGGCGCGGCGGCGGCAATGACATTGGGCTGGCTCACGCCAAACCTCCCCTTCAGGCAAGTGCTGGGGGTGGTTCAGCAAGGGGCGTGCCAATTCAGCTGGTCGGCATCCTGTAGGCATGGGCAGCGGTGCCCGGACGATAGAGCGCCGGGCTGCCCGCCAGCACTTCCAGCCGGGCCGCGACATTGGCGGCCAGCAGGTTGCGAACCTGGCGGTTTACCTCGTTTATGCGCTTGGCCGCGTCGAGCAGCCCACGGCATTCCTCGTCCAGCGCGAAGTCGCTGCCAAACGGCCCGGCGGCGTCGATCCGGCCGCACAGTGCGCGCTTGTCGTTCGCACAGCCCAGGATCGCATCCAGGTCCAGCCCGGCAAGCGCCTGCCGCTCGGCCTGCAGGACGGCAACCATCTGCCGCAGATTGTCGCGCAGGTCTTCGCTGGCGGTCATTGTTCAATCCTCAAAAGCAGGCCGCTGGCGATCAGTGCATCGGCAACGCGCATCGGAATGACGGGATAACGGCCCTGTTCGAGCGCCTTGCGGATCTCGCTGACCCGCTCGTGGTCGATCGGCGCAGTGCCGGGATCGGCCGCACCGCTCAGTTCGACTGCCGGGCCGGCTGGCGCACCCTGGGCAGGCCCGGCGCGACGCTCGGCACCCGGCCGGGGGGTACGCGGATCGAGCGCGGCGGCGCGGATCGGGTTAAGATCGATCGAAGGCATGATCGGCTCCTGGCTTGGTCATCGGCAGTCAGAACGGCAGATCATCGGGCTCATTAAGGGTGCGGCGGCAATTTTTTGCCGGGTCACGGCAATTCGACGCCGACCACACCGGGGCGCAGCACCCGGCCGCGCAGGACCGGGGCCTTGGGAGCCAGCCCGCGAACCTTGATCCAGGTGCCGCCCGCGCCGCCTTCAAGCGCCTCGCCGGGTTGCGACAGGGCGAAGCCATCGCCCGCAACGACAATGCTTACCGCGTCGCCCCGCTGGACCAGCGGCGGCTGCGCCAGACCGGCACCATTGCCCATGACCGGCACATAGAGCGTCCAGCCGCCCGCGACCGGACAGCGCAGTTGCACCGCCTCGCGCCGCGTGCCGTGCCAGCTCAGCAGCGGCTCTGCCGGGCAGCGGGCCAGCCGCAGCCGGCGGTCGAGCGGCGCGGCGGCCCCACCGGGCTGGCCGATTGGCAGACCGGTGAACGTGGCCACGGCCCGGTCGAGCGCAGCCAGATCGACTGGCGCATTGGCCAGGGCGGGTGCGGCCAGCAGGGCCAGCGCAAGGGGAACAAGGGCTTTCATGGTTGGTCCTCCACCTGGGGGGCAGTGTCGTAAGTCAGGGTCGCCTGCGGCTGGAACGGCAGGCCGGGCTCAAGGATCACCCGCACCGGCCGGTCGATCCCGGCGATCAGCGCGGCGGCTGCGGACGCGGCGGCCGGATCGGCCAGTACGGTCAGCCGCTGGCGCGGATCGGCGGGCTGGTCCGCCAGCCATTGCCCCAGGTCCGGGCCACCCGGCGCAGCGCTCCATACGGCCACTGGTTCGGCGGTTGTCGGCAACGCCGCGATTGTCGGCGGGTTGGCCGCAGCCGGGGCTTGCTGCACCGCCGCCGCCATGACCATGAACAGGATCAGCGACAGGTCGGCGAGCACGGTCTGCCAGCCGCTGCCGGCGCGGGCCATCATGCCGCCCGCCCGCGCCCGGCGGCGCGCAGCTCGTCACAGGCCGGGCCGACCTGCGTTGCCAGCCAGTCGATCAGCTGCTGGCGCTGGCTCTCCTCGGCCTGGGCGGCGCGCTCCACCATCCGGGCCAGCGGAGCGAGCAGGAGGTTGGCGGCCAGCAGGCCATAAAGCGTGGTGGTGACCGCCATCGCGATCGCCCCGGTGATGCCGTCTTGCGCCAGCCCCGTCGTCGACAGCTGACTAAGCGAAACAAGCGTTCCCGCGAGGCCGAAGACCGGCGCCAGTTCTGCCGCCTGGGCCAGGGTCCGCACCGCGCGCTCGCTTTCGGCCAGCCGCCGGGCGCGGTGAGCGCGATGGGCCGCCAGCAGCGCCGGGACCGAGCGCCGCGCGATCAGTCGATCGGCCACCTCGTCGAATTCGGCATCGCCCGAATGATGCGGCACGGCCCGCAGCAAGCCGTCGCGGTGGATTTCCTGGACCTGCTGCGCCAGCTCGGCCCGGGTCCGTTCGAGATCGAAGTGGCGGCGGCCAAGCTGGGCAAGCTTGGCCAGGGTGACCTGGCAATCCCGCCAGCCGCTGCGCAGCACCGTGGCGAACAGCGTGCCCCCGCCCACGATCAGCGCGGAAGGTCCATCGATCAGCGTCGCGAAGTCCATCGGGCAAGCTCCTTTGCCTGCGAAGGACGGTTGCCGCCCGGCGCACTTTACCCGGTGGCGGCAGATTGCCGGATGGCGGCAAGACCTTGCCGGTTGCCGGGGTCGCGACCCACGCAAATCGGGCATTTCGGCATTTGGCACGGTGCTTGCGAAAAGGCGGGCACGCATTCGTTGCAAAGGACTCGCACATGACTTCGGGCCTGTTCGGAATTCACGCCACCGCCCTGGAGCTGCGCTCGCAGCGCCTGGCGATGATCACCAGCAACATCGCCAATGCGGCGACCCCCGGCTACAAGGCGCGCGACCTCGATTTCGCCGCCGCGCTCAAGGCCAGCAATGAAGGGCTGGGCACCGATGGCGCGGTCAGCCAGGCGACGCGCTACCGCGTGCCGGTCATGCCCAGCCTTGATGGCAACACGGTCGAGATGGCGACCGAGCAGACCGCCTTTGCCGAGAACGCCGTGGCTTACCAGGCCACGCTGGGCTTCCTGCGCGGGCGGATCGAAACGCTGACCCGCGCGCTGAAGGGCGAATGACCATGGCCCAGCCGCTGACCCTGTTCGGTGCCGCCCAGCGTGCCATGTCGGCCCAGCTGGTGCGGATGAACGCCGCCGCCTCGAACCTGGCCAATGCCGGGACCGTGACCGGCAGCGAGGCCGAGGCCTATCGCCCGATCCGCACCGTTTTCGCCGCCGAGCTCGACAATGCCTCGGGCCTCAGCACCGTGCGCGTGGGTGGCATGCTGCGGGAAAACGCCGCGCCGGTGAAGAGCTACCAGCCCGATCACCCGCTGGCCGATGCCGAGGGCAATGTCTGGACCGCGCCGGTCGATGAGAATGCCGAGATGGTCGAGATGCTCGACGCCTCGCGCCAGTATCAGAACCTGGTCGAGGCGCTGTCCACCGCCAAGCAGCTGATGCTTGAAACCCTTAGAATGAAATGATTTCTGAAAGGATCATGCCATGGTCGATGCCGTAACCGCCAGCGGGAACAAGCCGCCAGCAGCCCCACCGAAGATGCCGGCGCTGGGCCAGGCCGATTTCATCCGGCTGCTGACCACCCAGCTCAAGCAGCAGGATCCGACCGATCCGGTCGATAACAAGGAGATGATCGCGCAGATGGCGCAGTTCTCCTCGCTGTCCGGGATCGACCAGATCAATTCGACGCTGAAGGACATCGCCACCCGGCTCGACCAGGTGATTGCCGCGCAAGGTGCCCTCAACGCCGCCCCAACCGTCACTCAGGAGTAACTGCAATGTCCTTCTACACATCGCTCAACGGGCTGAAGAACGCCCAGACGGGACTGTCGGTGATCGCCAACAACCTGGCCAATGCCGAAACCACCGGGTTCAAGAAAAGCCGGGTAAACTTCTCCGACATCGTGTCGGGCACCTCGGCCTCGAACCCCAAGCTGGTCAAGGGCATCGGCTCGTCGGTCCAGTCGATCGACCAGAACTTCTCGCTGGGGCCGACCCAGCAGACCGGCGCGGCGCTGGACCTGGCGATCAATGGCGAAGGCTTCTTCACCAAGGTTTCGCCCGTGACCGGCAAGACCTTCTTCACCCGCAACGGCAACTTCAACCTGGAAGGCGGCTTCATCACCGATGGCCAGGGCAACCGCCTGCAAGTGCTGCCGGTGGATGCGGCCGGCAATGTCACCGGCACCACCCCGCAGGATGCCGCCGTGCCGGCCACCAATGCCGCCGGGGCCGAGCTTCTGTCAGTAACGGTCAAGGTCGATGGTTCGGTCGTGGCCGCCTTCGAGGACGGCACGAGCCAGTCGGTCGGCAAGATCGCCCTGGCCGGGTTTGTTGCCCCCAGCGGCCTGCTGCAGCTTGGCGGGCAGGATTGGCAGGCGACCGGCATTTCCGGCCCGCCCAGCTATGGCCAGCCCGGCGCGGCCAAGTTCGGCACGATGCTGTCGGGCAGCCTCGAGGGCTCGAACGTCGACATTGCCGAGGAAATGGTCGGGCTGATCACTGCCCAGCGCTATTTCCAGGCCAATGCCAAGGCGATCGATACCGCGACCCAGCTGTCGCAGACGATCATCAACCTGCGGAGCTAAGGCCCGACCCGCTCGTTCGGGCCAATTAGGAGACTTCCATGGACCGCCTGATCTGGACCGCGGTGACCGGCATGAACGCGGCGATGACCCGGCAACGGGTGATCGCCAGCAACATGGCCAATGCCCAGACCACCGGCTTTCGCGCCGAGGTGCTGCGCGCCAGCGCCATGACGCTGAAAGGCCCGGCCGTGGAAGCCCGCGCCATGACCATGGCGGAAGTGCGCGGCGCGATCATGACCCCGGGCACGATGGTGGCTACCGGTCGCCCGCTCGACGTGGCGATGCAGGGCGATGCGCTGCTCACGGTCCAGGCCCCGGATGGCACCGAAGCCTATACCCGGCGCGGCGACCTGTCGGTTTCGCCGGCCGGGCTGCTGGTCAATGGCGAAGGCTTTGCCGTGCTGGGCGATGGCGGGCCGATCAGCCTGCCACCGGGCACGGCGGTGACGATTGCCGAGGACGGCGCGGTCCTGACCCGCGATCCGGCCAGCCCCGATGCCCCGGCCACCCAGGTCGCCCAGCTCAAGCTTGCCAGCCCCGCCGGCAGCGAGACCGTCAAGGGGCTGGACGGCCTGTTCCGGGTCGCGGGCGGCGGAATCCTGCCCGCTGACGCCCAGGCGCGGCTGGCCATCGGCACGCTCGAACAATCGAACGTCAAGCCCAGCGAGGTGCTGGTCGAAATGGTCGAGGCCCAGCGCGCCTTCGACATGCGGACCAAACTGATCGCGACCGCCAAGGAACTCGACGAGGGCGGCGCCAGCCTGATGCGGCTGGGCTGAGCCCGGCGCGCCTGAAGCCCATTTTCACGGAGACCAACCCATGCCCTCTTCCGCCCTCCATGTCGCCCGCACCGGGCTTGAAGCCCAGGATGCCCGGATGCGCGTGATCGCCAACAACCTGGCGAACATCGGCACGACCGGATTCAAGCGCGACCGCGCCAATTTCGCCACGCTGGCCTACCAGGAAAACCGCGTCGCCGGGCAGCAGAGCTCGACCGAGACGGCCTATGCCACGGGGCTCAACCTGGGCACC
>Ga0315904_10010542_pt1 | contig 11931 bp, 7 predicted proteins | sample LakEriMetagenome_6_FD_203529 | JGI IMG/M metagenome (GOLD analysis project Ga0315904, IMG submission 203529) | Freshwater fungal communities from buoy surface, Lake Erie, Ohio, United States - Buoy 12 MA120 | ecosystem: Environmental > Aquatic > Freshwater > Lake | place: USA: Lake Erie, Ohio...
GTCAAGTCCTACAGCAGCACCAGGAAGAGATCCTGCTTCGAGCATGAAATTGGTAGGACCATCAGCCGTATAAAAAGGAACATTGATGCCATTGTTCACCCAATAACTTTGCAGGGTTTTCATGTATGTGCGATCGTTCGAGAAACTGCCGTACTCATTCTCCACCTGCACCATGATGATGTTTCCGCCATTGGTGATCAGATGTGGTTTGATCACTGCAGACATGCGATCTACATATCGCTTGACCGCTGCCATGTATCGCACATCCATATTCCGGATCGAAATATCGGGTATGCGTAACAGGTAGGGTGGTAAACCGCCCCACTCCCACTCAGCACAAACATAGGGGCCCGGACGAAGCAGCACCCACATGTTTTCATCTTTACACAACTTGATGAACTCCCCGAGGTTCTTGTTTCCCGTAGTAAAATCGAATTGCCCTTCTTTGGGTTCATGATAATTCCAGAATACATACATCGCAATGGTATTGCAACCCATGGCCTTCGCCATTTGGATGCGATGCTTCCAGTACTCGCGTGGAATGCGGGCGGGATGCAACTCTCCTCCGATGATCTGGAAGGGCTTGCCGTCGAGAAGAAATGTGGATGGCGAAAGTGTAAAACTGTGCTTTTGTGCGAATGCGATGAATGTGATAAGTGTGAGAAATGTAAATAGAAAAAAACGTTTCATGCGAAATAGGTTAAGGGGAAAAAGCAAGGGGGTATGCAAAGGTCGGGAAAACCCACCACTCTCCAAGAGTGGACTTTTGGAGAGTGGACTCTTGGAGAATCTCCTATTTCATCTGTTTAATGAATTTCACTTCTTCGGCGCTAAATGGAGTATGGTCTTTTCGGAAAATGTCGTGGAACCATAGTCCGGGCTCCTGACCATCTTTGATTGGAGTATCCCAGGCAAAAATGGTGTTGGTTTTCCCGCTTACAAAACCCCAGTTGATGGCGCCAACTTTTTCCTTTTTCAACAACGGCATGATCACCTGGAAAAGGCTTCCATTGCGGCGCGCCATATATTCTGTGCAGATCAATGGCCTTCCATATTTCTTCAGCGTATCGATGGCGTTCTGATGATCATCTACGTAGGAGTAATTATGATAAGTGATCACGTCCGAGTTCTCGATCTGGAATGCATTCATTTTCTTGTATCGCGCTCCATCGTTCCAAAGCCCCACGGAAATAGGCTGTGATGGATTTACCTCACGGGCCCATTTGAAAACATTCTGCAGGAGGGGGAAACTGGCTTCAAACTGGCCGCTGTTTCCGGGTTCGTTGTAGAGATCCCAGAGCAAGATGCGGTCATCATTCCTGAATGCAGTAAGAAGATCTTTCACATAAGCTTTCAGGGAGTTGACGGTATCAGGATAACGGTGTACCATGGTGCCGGGATCACGGACCCAGCCGGAATTATGTATTCCTTTCTTTGGCTCGGGCTGTTTGCCAACCCATGCCGTATCGTTCCAGCAGTCGTCAAAAATGACGAACAACGTTTTGATCTTATGCCTTGAAGAAATAGCAAGATAAGTGCCCAGTCTTTTCTTAAATCCCTCGCGGTCCGAGGTCCATAATAAATGATGGAGATAGACACGCATCACATTGAAACCAAGTTCTTCCGCCCATCCCAGTTCCCTGTTGATGGTAGCCGTATCAAAGGTTTCAGCCTGGAACATCTCCAATTGGTTAATGGCCGTAGAGGGTTGGAAATTACATCCCCGCAGCCAACCTTGTTTGGCATACCAGGCATTGGCCTTTTCACGCGACCACTGCTGTGCAGAGGCGTCAGAGATCAGGAGCAGAATACAGATAGTCCAGGTCAATTTGAAAAGCTTGGTCATGATCTGAATGATTTTGGATCAACGAAAGTTACTGAATGAAAGTTCCCTGAACACGATGCCTTCGTAAGCGCTCAACTTGCCCGCTTCATATAAACAAGCGAGGTTTCCGTTCGGAAGTACTACCAGGTTTGAATAGGCAGCAGCACCTTCATGCACAACAAGTTTCTTTGCCCAGGTTTTTCCCTCGTCATAAGATAGCCTTACGGTCATGTTAGTTCTGCTTGTTTGGCTGGCTGGATTGGAAAATGCTAAAAACGGTTTTCTGCCTTTATGATCATACCAGATCATGCTGGCCTGGCAAACCGGTTCTATGAGTGTTGTATCAGCACTGAGGGCCGACCAGGTTTCTCCACCATCTGTGCTGGTGGAGGTTTGCCGTACCCTGACATTGGTATAATTGCGCATGTTCAATAAAAGCATGCCTCCGGGTAATTCAGCAACAGTACATTCATTGACCTGATCCTGCGGAGTTGTGCCGCCCAGTTTCCAGGTTTGCCCCCCGTCGTCAGAATGGATCGTATGGGAAAAATATTTTTTAGTGCCGGCTTCGATATGATCGCAGGGGATCACAAGCCTGTCCTTGTATTTCTTTGATCGGATCTGAATCCCGTTGCAAGGGCCTGTGGCATACCAGGTCCAATCGGGCTTCTTGACATCAGTTGTGATCTCCCGGGCCTTCGACCAACTCAGGCCATCATCTTTTGACGAAAGCACAAATATCCTTCGCGAATCTTTGCTGGTGCCGTTAATGATCTGCGCTTCGTGATCTGAGCCCAGGTTCCAGGTAGACAACAATATGATGTTTCCGGTTTTCCGGTCCACAACTGGTGCCGGGTTTCCACAGGTATTTTCGCCATCGTCCCATACTATGCTCATGGCACCCCAGGTTTTACCGCCATCTGTAGAACGCCTGACTACAAGGTCTATATCTCCTGCGTCTCCACAACCCGTTTTCCTCGCTTCGGCAAATGCGAGCAGTGTTCCTTTGGCGGAAGTAATGATCGCGGGTATGCGGAAGCATTTATATCCGCCATCGCCTGCCGTATACAGATGCTGTGCATGTATCGTAGAGGTAAAACAAATCAACGCCATGAATGCAACCAACTTTGAAGCCATGCCCTTAAGTTAAGGTTGTATCCACAAAAAAAGCCAGAGAGAAACATCTTTCTCTCTGGCTCTCTTTCTCTCTGACTCTCTAATTATAAACCCTCACATAATCCACTTCGTAAGTGGCTGTGGTAAATGCAGGGTCTACGGCCCCGCCAAAGCTTCCGCCTATGGCCAGGTTCAGCAGCAGAAAATGATTCTTCTGATAAGGCATGGTTCCGGTGCTTACCGCAGAATGAAACAGCCTTCCATCTACAAAGAACTGGAGCGTTGAAGCCGTCCATTCAAAACTGTAAATATGGAACTCAGTGGTTGCATTCTGAATGGTGGTGGTGCCTACATCCGCATTCCCCCCTGATCTTCCCGGATAGTGCAACGCAGCAACGATCTTGTTGAGATCTGATCCCCGGTGTTCCAGTATATCAGCCTCACCGCATGCGGGCCATCCTACCGTATTGATATCAGCTCCCAGCGTCCATGCGGCAGGCCATGTGCCCACTGCGGCAGGTACTTTTGCCCTGATCTCTACACGACCGTACCTGAACTCATATTTACCCTTCGTCAGCAACCTTGCTGAGGTGTATGCACTTCCCTGGTAAGCTTCTTTGATCGCCTTGATCTTGAGCGCCCCACCTTCACAGATCACATTCTCGGGCCTGTTAGTGTAATACTGCAACTCCTGGTTGCCCCAGCCATTCGATCCTGTTCCGATATCGTATCCCCATTTGGTTCCATCAGGAGCTCCGGCAGTATTGAATTCATCGGACCATACCAGGTTGGTATAGGCCGAAGTCTTGGTGACCGTGATGGCTTTCGTGGCCGATGCCGTAAGTCCATTGGACGCTTTGGCGGTTACTTTTACAGTGTAGTTAATTGTTCCAGTAGTGGTATAAAAATAAGTTGTTACACCGCTTGGAGAAACTTCAGTAGCCCCGTTCCCAAACTCGTATGTATAACTTGCCGCATTCTCCGCGGTGGTCGTGAAATCAACTTTCCCCGAGCCATCGGAACTCACCACCGCATTGATCACAATGTTTTTTGGTGGCATTTCCGCAGGTGCATCTCCACCAGAGTCCTTAGAACATGACCCTAGCGCATGAAATGAGATGATCGCTGCAACACTTAGAAACAGGTATTTCATGTCTTATGGTTTTTTAATAAACTTCTGATACCATGAATTTTTATCAACACCTATAGTCCTCAAATGCATCGTTGTTTCGTTAAGTGAAAGTATCTCATAACTGACGCTGCCAATGCCTACACATACAATACCATTACCCGGAACCGCAAACTCTATCTGTGTAGAGTTACTCGATGTACTCCCCGAGGTTGCCCCTGCAAATGCTAAAGTTTTTTCTCCACCTGTTGCCAGCGGGTACTGTCCTTCACCTCCCGAAAATCCATAATAACTAACTGCTGCACCAAGTATGAAAGTCTGACCTTTGTTATTTACATTGATCGAAACCTGGTTATTGGTGATCTTCTTAAAGGTGATCTCATCATCGTACATACCATCCTTATCTCTTTGATTAGGCGTGGCTGAATACCAGATCGGTGAAAAAGCATCGGCCGGTCCAACCCCAAAATGCCCACTAGCTTCCTTGTCCATCACCCACACTTTAGACGTACCACCAGTAAGGTTAGCCACAATTTCCGCAGGAATTTCAAAAGCAACAAACACTTTTATCTTTTTGCTGATATTTGAAACAACTCCACCGGTGCCTACGGCACTTACTGTGAGGACATACTCATTTACACCCGGTTTTTTATACTTATACTGTATGGCACCTGATGGTACCATTTGTACCGTACCGTCCCCAAAATCGATCTTGTAAGTGATCACCTTGCTGGCTGCAGTACTGATGTTCACGATTCCCGTGCCATTACCGTTAGGATTGGCGGCATCCGCACCAGCGATCGCAGTATTCAACACAAGGTCAGAGGGCGCTGTTATCTCTCCAAAATTATACTCTGCTTTTTCGCAGGAAAAGAGACCTGCAACTAAGGTGAGCAAGATCAGACTCTTAAATATTATTTTGCTGTTCATATAAAATTAGTTGAGTTTGATATCATCAAAATAGAATGTGTAATTGGCTGTTCCGTCTCCTGCGGTACCCAGGTCGAAGATCAACACCACCTTCTGGTAAGTATTCCCAGTATTAATGGCGCTGTAATCGAAACTGAGTTCTTCCCAACCGTTGGCAACCGTGGTGGCAACTTCTTTCTCGAAATTGATCCCGCCATTGGTCAGGTTCTCCACTTTCAACAGCAGTTTTGCACCAACACGTGGTGAATAGACCTTGACCTTGAATGTCTTCCCTGCAGAAAAATCGATCGGGTTAGCCAGCGTGATATATGATCCTCCCCATGGCTGACCACCAGGACCTTTCACCATCTTCCCAACTTTATTGCTGGCATTGATCCCTGCTTTGAAAGGATTGTCAACCACTGTTGCATTGCCACCGTCGAAGTTGGTAAAGTCATAGTTAAGGGAAGATGATTCGAAGTTGAGCGGAATGCCCAGCTCCTCAGGCTTTTCAGACTGCGTGATATCATCGAAATACCAGGTGTAATTGGCGCTGCCGTCTCCGGGTGTTCCCAGGTCAAATATCAATACTACTTTCTGATAACTGTTCGCTGTATTGATGGCAGTGTAATCATAGGTTAGCTCTTCCCATGCATTGGCTGTTGTTGTGGCCACTTCTTTCTCAAAGGCAATGCCGCCATTTGTAAGATTCTCGACTTTCAACAAAACCTTTGCTCCAACTCTTGGTGAATACACTTTCACCTTCATATACTTCTTAGTGGAAAAATCTATAGGATTTGCAAGCGTAATGAAACTTCCTCCCCATCCTTCAGGTGGATTCTTGACCATCTTAGCGGTTTTGTTACTGGTATTGATCCCGCTTTTAAAGGGATTGTCAACCACTGAAGCTGTACCACCACCAAAATTCACAAAATCATAATTTAAGGTGGACGATTCAAAATTCATTGGTAGCGCAAGCTCTTCAATGGTATTGGTTTGGCGGAGATCATCAAACAGGAACGTAAAATTTGATGTACCGTCGCCGGCAGTGCCCAACTCAAATATCAGCACCACCTTGCTATAACTATTTGCCGTATTGATGGTACGATAGTCAAAGGCCAGGTCTTCCCACTGATTGGCAACTGTAGTACTTACCTCTTTCTCAAAATTGATACTACCATCAGTTGCATTCTCAACTTTCAATAATACTTTAGCGCCAACCCTTGGAGAGTATACTTTCATCCTCATGATCTTGTTCACAGAAAAATCGATCGGACTGCTGAGCTGGATCAAACTGCCACCCCATACCTGCCCGGCATTCTTCACCATCTTCCCAACTTTGGAAGAAGTATTAATAGTATTCTTCTGCGGGTTATCAATGACCGTTGCATCTCCACCATCAAAATTGATGAACGTATAGGTTTGTCCTGCTGTTTCAAAATCCAGCGGCAACACCAATGGTACATTGATCGTGATCTTTTTAGTAACAGTAGTAGTTTGTACACCACCACTCAGCGCCACCAACTTAATGGTGTAGTCGCCTGATTTCGCATATACATGACTGACAGTTTCTCCTTCCAGGAAAGAAACAGGAACCTCGTTGGGATCTTCGCCCCAGTATATCCTGAAAACGGTTTCGTACAATGCCTTTGCTGAAGCATTGATCTTGAAACCGTTAGCCGGGTCAACAGATGTTGTCAGTTCCACATTCTCCGGAGCCTTGAAGGATACGGTCAGTTTCTGGGTGGCCTCAGCCGATTTTCCATTAACCCCTACACCAACTACCTTCACATCATAACTCCCCTCAGGATACTTGGCCTGCAGTGATTTACCGGGAAGAATTTTCACGGCATTTGCGCCGGGCAAACCGGTGGTTACATTATAATAAGCAACACCTTCGCCATTTGGATAAATAGTGACCAGGCCTGTATTGTCCTGGGTGATATCGAACATCGCTGAAAGCTTATCCGGAGCTTTTGCAGCCTCTGCAAATGAAACATCATCATATTCCACTTTTGTACATCCCGATACAAGGATCAGGAACATGGTGATGATCAGTATTATATTTTTATTCATTGTTTCTGAGTTTTAGCGTTAAGGGATCAATAACCAGGATTTTGTGCCAGTCCTGAAATATCTACCTCTTGTTGAGGGATCGGAAACACTTCATTCTTTCCGGCCTTGAAGCCTGTGATCTTGGCTGCTGCCTGTCCTGTTCTGACCAGGTCAAAGAACCTGTCGCCTTCCATGGCCAGTTCCAGTCTTCTTTCGTCCCATATAGCCTGCCTTAATGCTGCGCCGGTTGCAGAAACATTATGCTGATCATTTCCAAACGCCCGCTGTCTTACCCTGTTCAGGTATGCCTGCGCTTTAGTGTCGTTAGGCGATGTTGACCTGTTATACGCTTCAGCCGCCATCAGGAGTACATCGGCATACCTGATGGTTCTGTAGTTGTTGAGGTAATTCAGTTCAACCTGTCCTGATGTCTGGCCTTTGCGCGGATGATACTTATGATTGTACAGCCCGGTATTCTTATAAGGAGCTACCAGGTAAGTAATATTCATAGCAGGATTGGCAGTCTTATAGGCTTCGATATCAAGTATTGTTGCAGCCTTTCTCTGATCCCCATTTTCATAGGCATCTGCAAGGTTCTTAGTTGGAAGATTGATGCTCCAGCCCTGTCCGTAAGGACTGCTGCCTGCAAGGTTCCTCACACCGCACATCTGAACGGCAAGATTTCCCTGGCCCCTTCCTGGGTTTGACCAATCATAGAATGGGCTGATATTAGAATACTGTATCTCAAATACTGATTCGGGGCCATTCTCTCCTGTATTCAGGAAGATGGAACCAAAATCAGATACCAGTGAAAATGGACCGTTCACTACATTCTCCAGCGTAGTTGCCGCCGCGTCAAATTTTCCCTGGTATAGTAATACTTTACCAAGCAGTGCCTGTGCCGCATATCTTGTTACCCTTCCTTTCTGTACATTAACCGGGGGTAACATCTTGATCGCTTCATTCAGGTCAACTTCGATCTGCTTATATACCTCTGCCTTGGGCGCGCGTTGGAATTGCCTTGAATCTGAAGCCGTAAGTCTTTTGTCAACAAACAACGGCACATCACCAAACATCCTCACGAGCTCAAAATAATAATACGCTCTCAGGAAATAAATCTCTCCATACAATACGTCCTTACCGGTGAACTCCAGTTTAGCTTTATTCTCGTGCAGGTAGTTAGCCCTGTTGATGCCTTCATAACAGGCCTTCCAGGCTTCTGTCATGTAAGAATTGTTAGAAGTGAGCTGATAGTCATCGATCTGCTGAAGGCCTATCACGTCAGTGGCATTTTCACCGCCCGATACTGAATTGTCTGATGCCACATCCCCGATCACAGGGTTAGCATATAACCATTGTAACGGAGAGTATACACCGATGGTCATCTTATTAAAATCATCCGGTGTTTTCAGGTAATCATTAGCCGTGATCTGGTAGTCTTCGCTCGGATCATAGTCCACGAAGTCTGTACACGCACCCCCTATGAATAAGAGCGATGCGATCAGTATGATGAATTTGAAATTTTTCATTGTCAATGTTTTTATAAGATCAGAATTTGAGATCAAGTCCAAATGCCCAGCTTCTTGCCTGTGGATAGGCCCCGCGGTCAACTCCTGTATCGAAAATACCGCCGGAGATCTCGGGATCGTAACCGGTATACGTGGTGAACGTGTACAGGTTCCTGGCCTGCACATACACACGCAGCCTGCTGATCTTTGCTTTATCGAGCCATGGTGCATCGAAAGTGTAGCCCAGTTGCAGATTTTTGATCTTCACAAAAGAACCATCTTCAATATACCTGTCCGATGCCCTGATATTATTATTACCATCAGTGAATGAGAATCTTGGTGTGGCTGCATCATTGGTTGTTCCTTCACCGGTCCATCTTCCCAATACGATCCTGTCCTTATTGGTCATGGCCAGGTTCCTTTCATAAGCCCTGTAAACGTCATTACCTACTGATGCATAAACGAAGGAATTAAAATCAAACCCTTTGTATTCCAGGTTCAGGTTCCAACCCATAGTGAACTCAGGAAAGGGATTTCCGATATAGGTTCTGTCAGCATCATCGATCTTTCCGTCGCTGTTAACATCTACGAACCTGATGTCGCCAGGTTGTGCGCCTGGCTGGGTCGGGTGTTTGGTGATGTCCGACTGATTCTGGAACAAACCATCGGTTTTGTATCCGAAGAAATAACCCGGAGCGTAGCCTTTTTCAAACCTTGTCACGCTCTGGTATGGTATACCGTATCCACCGCCGGTGATAAGACCGTTGTTGGTTTCAGTAACCAGGTTTTCAGCAGTGGTAAAGGTGAGGCTTGTAGACAAACGAAGCGCTTTGAAAAGAACATCGGTATAACCCAATGTCATATCAAATCCCGTTGTTTGTGTTGAACCGATATTCGCTGTTGGTAATGCAGCCGTACCAAGGTAAAGCGACAGCGTTGGCGTGAACAGCAAACCGCTGATATCTTTCCTGAAATAATCGCCGCTGAAACTGAATTTATTATCAAAGAATCTAAGGTCAAACCCGATATTGAACTGGGCCTGCTCTTCCCATCTCAGGTCATCGTTTTTGAACGATGCGATGGTTGCACCTACTGATGTAGGTTCATTTCCGAATGTATAACCCGCGTTCTGCCCCAGCCCATAATAATAGATGAGGGTAGAGATCCGCTGGTATTGAGGACTCACATTCTCATTACCTGTGACACCATAACTTCCCCTCACCTTAAGGTAATTGATGAAATCAACATTGAAGAAGTCTTCGTTGCTGACCACCCATCCCAGTGAGCCCGAGAAAAAGTTTGCAAATTTATTATTCTCGCCAAATGCATAAGATCCGTCACGCCTCATTGTACCAGACACAAGGTATTTGCCCTTCAGGTCGTAATCCACTCTTCCGAAGTAGGAGATATTCCTTCTTTCATATTGGAATGATCCAACGTCGAGGCCTGCATTGACATTTGTACCTGTTGCTGAAGAGATATCTGCAAACTCCCATGAGTTAAATGGCACATCCTGCCTTGAACCGTTCACAGAATTACCGGTGATACGGGCAGTGGACATACCGGCAACAACATCGAAATGATGGTCGGCCTTCACATCGAAACTATAGTTCAGGAAATTCTCCCAGGTGTAATTGAAATAAGTGGTCTTGTATTCGTATACATTATTATGTGCACCAGGTTTGGGAGTACCGTCGGCATTCAATGTGGAGTTGATATGGTTTGCTCCATAGAATGACAGCGGGTTAAAGCTCTTACCTGTCACATCCGTGTTGGTGTAACCAAAGCGTGATGTGAATTTCAGGTCTTTGAGGATATTATACTGCACCTCCAGCTTTCCGTAGAGTTTGTTTGTATTACTCTCGTTATATGTGTCTTGCAGCTGGGTAAGCGGGTTGATGATCTCAGACAATATTTTCTGGCTGGTACTATAGGTACCGTATGTGTTGGGATCGGTATTCAGCACCGGAGCTGTTGGATCAAAATTCAGTGCATTGGATATTACTGAGTTGATCGCATTTTCGGAAACACCAGCGCCTTTGATATTGGTGAATGTGGTATTGGCTAAGAATTTGAGTTTGGGTGTGATGTCGAAACTCAGGTTAGCCGTGGCGTTGAGCCTGTCGAAATATGATTTATCGCCTCCGCCCACAATACCGTCCTGGGACAGGTAACCGCCGGAAAGGAAGTAAGACATATTAGCGCTTCCACCGCGGGCAGCGATGGTGTGCGACATCATCGGTGCTTTTTTGAAGATTTGGTCTTGCCAGTTGGTTCCAACGCCGAGGTTGGAGATATCGGGGAAGATGAGATCGCCGCCGGCGGCCACACTTCCTTCATTCAGGATAGAAGCGTATTCTGTGGCATTCAAAACACCCATGGTGTTTTGCACTTCCTGCATCGCGTAGTTGCCGTTGTAGGTGATCTCGGTTTTCTGGTTCTTGCGACCGCTCTTGGTGGTCACCACAATAACACCATTTCCGCCCTTTACCCCATAAATAGCGGTGGTTGCGGCGTCTTTTAATACGTTGATATTCTCGATATCTGCCGGGTTAATGGCATTGAAATCATCCAGGGTCTGGATGGATCCGTCTACCACCACTACGGGATCAGTACCGGTATATGAGGGGATACCTCTGATAAGAACTGTAGGCTTGGCACCTGGTGAGCCCGGGGATACCACGGTGACACCGGCCGCTCTACCCTGCAGGGCATCTTCTGCCCGCACTGGTTTGAGCTTCTCGATGTCGGCCCCTTTTACTGTGGATACGGCTCCAGAAACCTTGGTGACTTTCTGGACACCATAGCCCACTACTACCACTTCTTCAAGTTTGGCTTCGGCGGGTTCCAGTGAAATGTTCAGGGTCCCGCTGGTGATCGGGAATTCCCTGGACGCAAAACCTACCGATGATACCTGTAAAGTTTTAGCTGATTCGGGGACTTTGAAGCTGAATGAACCGGCGTCATCGGTTGATGTCCCGATGTTAGTGCCTTTGACCTGGATGGTCGCTTTTGACACCGGCGCTCCATTAGGACCTGTAACCTTTCCGGAAACAGTTCTTTCCTGGGCCCAGGAGGATAGCCCAAGGATTGCGAAAAGACACAAAAGAAAGATCTCCTTCAATACCTTTTTCATACACAAGCATTTGGTTGTAGAATTGATGTTACCCGCTAATTCCGGGCATGTGAAATTAGTCAGCCCATCCCGGTATGTTTAGCATTGTAGTACAACACGACTACATCACAAATACTTAAATCATTGGTTTTCAATAAATAAAAACTACATCAACTCTACATCATGTTTTGGTTTTAATTGCTAACTTCATCTTCCGACTCTTGGAGAGTCCACTCTTGGAGAGTCCACTCTTGGAGAGTCCACTCTTGGAGAG
>Ga0315904_10010543_pt1 | contig 11930 bp, 8 predicted proteins | sample LakEriMetagenome_6_FD_203529 | JGI IMG/M metagenome (GOLD analysis project Ga0315904, IMG submission 203529) | Freshwater fungal communities from buoy surface, Lake Erie, Ohio, United States - Buoy 12 MA120 | ecosystem: Environmental > Aquatic > Freshwater > Lake | place: USA: Lake Erie, Ohio...
GGGAAGCAGTTTGTAACTGATCCTCAGGCCTATTTTCAGCTGGAGGAAGATCGTCCACTGCGAGCGGCTTACGGGGCGACGCTCGATTTACTTGCGGTCGACTCAGGACTGCTGTGGCGACAGTGCTACCTCGACCGACGCTTCGAGGTACTGCGGTACTTGCTCACTGAGTCTGCTCGGGACGACTCAACTCGGCGGCTGTATGAGATGGCGATTGACGGTAGCGGCCCGATCCATCCGCAAGCAACGGCAACCCAAGGCCACCCAATCTGTTGGAGTGATGCTGATACCACCAAGCGAATTCACGCGGCCCTCAGTTCGGTTGAGTTTTCCTCGCTTGCGGCGCACTTTGGCACCGCGAAGTTTTTGGCAGCTGAACTCTACAAGAAATCGGAAGAGCGGCGGGAGATTCATGCCCTGCACGCATACTTTTGCGAACTAAAGGAGTACTATCGAGCAGCCACGCAGGCGAATTGCGGTACACTGGTCCTAATCGATTGACGAGCAAAAGGGGACGGGGGTCAAATCACGAATTGACCCCCGACCCCTTTTTCAACGGTGTTATCGTTCCGAGTTTGAAGTTGTTCGCAAAGAAACCTGGAGAAATGAACCATGAGAGTTTCGAGTTCGCGGGTCAGGTCCGAAATGTGTGCCTTATTGCTAATGCTGATGTCTTGTGTCTCGGTGGTTCAAGCTGATGACCCTCGACCTTCTATTTCCGTGAGTGGTTCGGCCCGAGTCATGGTCACTCCTGACTTGGCCATCATCAATGCGTCGGTGACGTCGCGGTTTGCCACCCTCGATGAAGCCGTCGCACACAATCAAAAGTCCAGCGAGCAAGCCACAGGCTACTTTAAAGAAATGCAAATTGAACCAAAGTACATTCAAGCTTCGCGAATTACGATTCAGCCAATCTGGCCGGAGCGCGACGATCGAAATCGTCCCCCTGTGGCGGTTGAGGATTTGTTCAAGCAGTCGCAACCCATCGGCTATCAGGCCTCGCGCGAGTTTCAGGTCACGCTAGTCGATCTGAACAAATTCGAACAGATTTATGCGGGGATGATCAAGAACGGCGTCAACTCGGTGAATGGCGTTTTCTTTACCACGAGTCAGCTTCGCGAGCATCGAGACGCGGCGCGGATTCAGGCCGTTCGCGCGGCGCGTGAAAAGGCTACCGCCATGGCTAAGGAACTGGACGCCAAACTACTGTCGGTCAAATCAATCCAAGAAGCGGGCGAGCCGCGCGGCATGTACAATATGATGCAAAACACAAACGCTGCGGTCTTCACACCATCAGACGACGGAGTCGAAAGAGTTTTGGCACCGGGGCAGATCGAGGTAACGGCGAACGTCAATGTCGAATTCTATCTGCGCGGCGAGTCGTTGGACGATTAAATCATCGCCTGAGCAAAGAAAAGGGGACGGGGGTCAAATCACGAATTGACCCCCGTCCCCTTTTTCACGCGAGCGTTTTGACAGGCTTGTTGATAAGTTGCCCGCGTTCACGCCAGTTGAAGTGGCTGATGTGCGGCGGTTTACGAGAGCGGGAGAGTGGCAATTGGCTTTGGACCTGCTGGTGGCAACGGCGATCAAGCGAAAGCGGAGCCTGAGTCCGGAGGTTTACGCCGAGTTTTGTAATTTGGCTCCACTGGTGAACCTGGAGCAACCGGAGAGGTTGTCGCTGTTGACCGTTGCCGTACCTGATGGAACAGGTAGTTAAGTTGCTAAGCGAGAACTCGTTGACGACTTCCTGCGTGGGGAGATTGTTTATTGTTTTGTGATGAGTAGCAGGTATGCCTTACTGGATTCAGGGGTGGATTGAAACCTCGACTGGTCCGATCAGCGACAGGCCAATTTGGTTCGCGACCGTCAATCTCTCGCCGCTGATCGACACCGGGGATGAGGTCTCTGAAAAGCTGTTTGGACTCTCCAAACAAATTGCTCGCGATCCTTCCCGGATGAAAGATGCCTTGTTTGCCAGGCGAGGTTTGCCGGAGGACGTTTCAGAGTTCGTTCATGGTAAGGTGGAACAGGACTCGCAATACCCCAAGGAGATCGGCGGGTATACACATGCTTCGGTCGCTGAAGTCGAGCAGGCGGGGTTTGAGATCGGGGAATTTCCGAACTCAGATTGGTCTGTCGTATTCAAGATCATTGACAGTTTGCTGACCGACGAGAGGTTCACGAAAGATAACCTGCGGTTCGTTGTCTGGAGCAATTGGTAGTTGGAAAGAAATGGGGTCGGGGGTCAAATCACGAATTGACCCCCGTCCCCTTTTCCATCGCGCTTTTTTAAAGTAGGTCCATGACGTTCGAACGCAAAAGCGAGCCGCGAGGGAATGCAGAGAAAACGGGGTCAGGTCCAGTTTCGGGTTTCCAGCCAGCGGCATGCTCGGTCTAAATCGTTTTACCGTTTCAATCATTAAACGCTTTGTTCTCGGCCTGATGTGATCGGGGGAAATCGTCGAAATCGTTCCGGTGCATGCTTTCCGCACGCCCCACAAGCTACCGTTGGTCGAGACCGACTGCGAATTCTGTCGGTCCAGGTCACGACCGGGAGCTTGTCATGTTCAACATAATTAAATGGCTGTCCTTGGCGACGCTGGGGATAGTCTCGATGGTGCTCTTTGCCTATCCCGAAGTAATCTTCGTCGGGCTGTTGTTTTTGATCATTCCCGGCCTGATCATGATCGTGACCCCAACGGTTTTCGTTTACCTGTTGGCAACGTTCAGTATTCGAATCTTCCTGCCGCTGCGGTCCGAGGTGTTGTCGCACGTCATTGCATTTGTGATCGCGCTTGGCCTGAGTGCTGCGGTGATGCATGGGTATCGGGTCGAAGAGCAACGCCAGTTTGATCAGGCAGTGCTACCTGAGATTGAGCCTCTCCAAAAGCTGTCACTAGCCGGCGATATCTTGTTGAAGTGGCCACAGAAAGTTTACGGGCGAGAGAACGAGGTCATTTGCGATTTCCTGTGCACAGCTCTGCTCGATATTCCAGGAGTCACGAGCGTTACCAAGATGTGTGAAGCCGGGGCGGCAACTTTTCGGCTCGGCCCTGGAAATCCAGGCAAGCCCGTCGCGCCTGAGGCCCCAGAGAAGCTGATGATGACCTTCTGGCAATTGGATAAAAAACTTAATCAACAGCAGGGTGATCCACCCAAACTCGAAGATCGCGGTTTGAAGGCTGCATGGGGCCTGCGATTTGCCCGCGGCGATGAGCTGAAGCAGGACCAGCCCATGGGGCCGGAGTCCGCAGAGTGGACCATTGAGTTTGTGGAGCAGTCCGAGAAGGGACTTCCTTGCATCTACCGCCTGGAGATTCGGGACAAGGATGGAAAAGTAATGGCGCGGAAGTCGCGCGTTACACATAAAGTGCCCGCACCATTGTTCTACTTTGGATTCAACTTGGGTGGCGTTCGTGAACCGAGCGAGTTCAATTTAGGAGGCTCCATTGTTTCGAATCAACCAAGAAATTTTTATCTGGATGAAGAGGTAGAGTTATTGCACTTTGTCAATATTGCTCGTCCGAAGGTTCCCAAGGACATTGGAAAACAGATCGAAAAGATGGTAGTTGAGGTGCTGGACAACGACCGGGCCACGGAGGCTCAATTAAAAGTCGTGCCAATGTGGCTCGGCCAATTGAAGCATGACGAGAAAGGTGTGCACACCGAGCTTTTCGCCCGGATTCTGCTGGATGAACGCATCGCCGACCCTTGGAAGCCCCTTTCTTCGGTGATCAAGGATGATACTGACCTCACCCCGCTCCGAGCAGGCTTGGCTAAGCGTTATTTGCGCGCGGAGGATTGGGAGTCGGAGTGTTGGTACATCAAGAAATTGAAAAGTTTGCCGGCTGGCACATTCAAGGAACCGACAGACGACGAGCTGGCAATTTTCAGGGACGCGCAGCTGAATTTCAGAGCTTCCATCTTCTTGGAGCGAATGGCCGATCGAGGTCCATCGGTCATCCCTGAACTTTTGTCGTTGCTGGAGGCGTCAGAACAGCATCCCTTTGGGCTTCGCTCGAATTTGTGGGAAGGGATTCGAAACGCTTTCAGGCGCCTTGGGCGTGAGGCATCGCCGGCAGCGCCGAAAATTCTCTCGATGATCCGTAATAAACGAAGGGATTATCTCTATGGTTGGGATAATGAGGTTGGCTGGCTGGTGACGCTGCGTTTAATCGGAGTAGACGACGAGGATTTGGACCCGGAGTACTCGCAAAATTCAGCCGAAGATGCCGCTCGAGTCAGGAAGGCGGTCGAGGCGGAGGTTGAAGATTATCTTCGAGACAAAAAGGGACGTAGATAGGATCGCAAAATCAGCTTTGACAGAGGAAAGAAGCGTATCGAAGTTTGGCTCTGGTGTCATTCGGAGCGGTTTTGTTCTTTCAGTGAGAACCGTTCCCTTGGAATGTGTTGATTCAAGGCGCGCTCATCGGTGGTGTGTTGCATTTGGAGACTTGGTCCACACATGCGTTCACGGTCCAAGCCTTTTCCCGTCTTTAACCGGTTCTGAGAAGTTGCAGGGCTGCTGAAGTTGAAAAAATGGCGAGCAAAGCGAGCAGGACGAGCGTGGCGATTTGACTACCGCAGGCAGTCGAGCGGGTTGGGATTGCAAGTTTGCTCCACCAAAAAACCATGATTACTCGCGATTCAGGCAGAAACAGTGAGGGGTCAAAACAATTCTCGCAAGCAGGGTAGATCCGGGTACCTGCTTGAGTACTGCGGTTTCACTCGCGAGTTGCCCCCTCAAGGAGTTGTTTAAACGCGCGGAGATGGAGATTCCCGCGGGATGTGAATTTGGGCCGGTCCGTTTGGCTTTTCAACTGTTCTTGACCCGCGCCTGCTGGGCTGGCGGTTGCCGTCGCCATAGATCGGACTGGGGCGCAATCTAGCCAAGAGAGTTCGCCAACCAGAGGACGGTGACGCTGAACTTGGGAAAAAACCTCAGCCCCAAGCTAACGTAGCGAGAGCGTCGGAGCGTGGGCCTTTCCAAAGCGGATAGGCAGGAGCGCGCGAGCCTCACCGCGACTTGGAGTTTCATCGCTCCGGCAAGGGACTTAATCTGCTCTTTTCTTGGATGATGCCGCGAACATTCGGCAGGCGGATTTTGTGAGATCGACCAGTTCCTCCGTTTGGTCAGCCAAAAAACCATTAATTCGCAGTGAGGCGATGCCATGGACCATCGCCCAGACGAGTCGAGTCCGGACATTGTTTGCTTCTGTCAGTGGTTCCCCTGTCGGCTGAAAAATTGCCGCGAGTGCCGCAAAGGCCTCTCTGGCGTCTGCCTGGTCCTCGTCCGCCACTTGGTCGGGGCGGATCTGTCCTCCAAACATCAACTGGTAAACGGCTGGAGATTCGAGCGCCAGCCGCACGTAGGAAACTGCGGCCTCTTCCAGTTGCAACCGGGGCGACCGAGGGTGCTTGGCTGTTGCTCGGCGAGTTTCTTCGGCCAGTTTGGCAAATCCGGCATTGCGAATTGCCAGCAAGACATCCGCCTTGGAGGCAAAATGCTGGTACGGGGCCTGGTGGCTGACGCCAATCTGTTTGGCGATCCCCCTCAAGCTTACTTCGGCAACGCCCGATCGCTCGAGCATCCGCCGGCCTGTTTCGATGATGGCCTGCTCCAGGTCGCCGTGATGGTATTTCGCCTCAGCCATGTTCGCTCTGCACGGGCGGTAGAAATGAAACTTCAAGAAAAATTCTAGCCTGCAATGTTGACAGTGGCAACATCGTCCGATAAGCTTCTATGTAGACAGTGTCTACATCGAGGGGTTCGCTGTTTCCTTGCCCCTCGTTACGCCTTTTGAGCTGTCCCCTGTCGCGAACAATAGTGGTATCCGGCAGTTGGCGCTGCCTGTTGGCCAAGCGGTACTTGGAGCAGCAGAATTTTTAGATCTCTGCAACTCGTCGCATCAAGAAGGTAAGCCTCGCAGGGAGAGATTGCATGCGCGAAATTCATTTTTGCATGGACTGGCGAGAGGCGGTTTGCTTAGTCATTCAGGTTGAACTTCATCGTCAATAAGGCCACCAGGAAAATCGGTAACAACATGAGCTCGACGACTACCCGCTCGCCAGCCGCTCCGCTTTCGCATTGGATTTCCGCCTTTTCGGGAAAGCTCCACGTGGTGGAAGTTGGAGCGGGAGTCGAAACCTGGGCCGAAACCATAGTGCTATGGCCTTCGATCTTCACCGACCATCACATTTACGATCCGTTGGTGCAAAAGCTCTCGGGGCGATTTCGTTTTTTGTTGATTGACGGTTTTGGGCATGGACAGAGCGACGGGCCAAGTCATGAATTTACAATCGCACAGTGCGCAATGGCGATGAGAACGGTGCTGGATTGTTTCGGACTGCAGCGGGCGATCGTTGGAGGAACATCTTGGGGAGGTTTAGTCGCCGCGCACCTCGCTCTCGCATTCCCTGAGCGTGCTCGGGCTGTGCTTTTGCTGAATACCCCGTTTGAGCTTGGCCGGGGTCGGCCTCAAGTCTCAACGCGATTGGTCGCCTGGGGATCCCGCTGGCTGTTGCGCAGTGCGATTTACCGCAAGGGAGTGGCGGCGAGCTTTTTCTCGAAGGAGGCTCTGGCCCGCAACCGCTCTTATGTGGAGCAATTCCATGAAATGCTCAGTGCTGCCCAGCCTCGTGCGCTGGCTGCCGCCGTCCGCTCGGTGCTGTTGCGGAGCCAGCCGCTTAAGGATCGACTTGCTGACTTGAAGGCTCCGACATTGGTTGTTGCGGGACAGGACGACGATCTGTATCCGGTTGCAGGCCAGGCTGCTGCCGCCGCTTTGCTACCTCGGGGGCGGTTCGCTCCTGTAGCTGGCAAGCATGTTTCGGTCTTGGAGCGGCCCGTCGAGGTAGCCCAACAGATCGAGCAGTTCCTTGAATTTGAGGTTAAGCCTGAGTGCTCGTAAATCAGTTTTAACTGCGGCACGCAGGCGACCCAGGCAAGCCTTGAGAATCAATTCAAGCTCCGTTGGTTGCAGTAATGAGAGCTGGTGAAGCTTGAGCTCGCCGGGATGACCGCCACAAATCGTTTTTGATAAGATTAGCCCAAATCCAAACGATCCTTTTCCTACCTCAGAGAAATTGATGATCACCAAGCGCAAGACAGCCCTCATTACCGGTGCTTCCTCAGGAATTGGAAAGGAGTTGGCCGCGAATTTCGCTCGAGATGGCCATGATGTGATTTTGGTTGCCCGAAGTGAAGAAAAATTGCGGCTTTTGGCTGATGAATTGCAGGCACAGTATGGAGTCATGGCAACTCCGATCGTTGCGGACCTCGAGTCTGATGATGGCGCAGCGGAGCTGTTTAAGGAAGTGAAGACGCGCGGGCTGTCCATCAACACTTTAGCCAACAATGCTGGCTATGGCAGTTTTGGCGAGTTCAGGGAATCCGATCTCCAGCGCGAACTGGCCATGATGCGGTTGAACATGAACACGGTCGTCATTCTGACCAAGCTGTTCTTGCCTGAGATCATTGCCGCTCGTGGGAAAATCATGAATACCTGCTCGACGGCGGCTTTCCAGCCAGGCCCCTACATGGCCGTCTACTATGCCACGAAGGCATTCGTGTTAAGCTTTTCCGAGGCGCTTGCTTCTGAGCTGGAAGGGGCAGGCGTGACCGTGACAGCGTTTTGCCCTGGTCCGACGGCTTCTGGTTTTCAGGATAAAGCGAGTATGCACGACTCGGCCCTGGTCAAGAACAAGAAACTGCCGACGGCCGAAGATGTTGCAGCTGGTGGGTATCGGGCGATGCAACGGGGACAACGAGTTTACATTCCGGGAATCATCAATTGGCTGATGGCGCAAAGTGTCCGCTTTACGCCGCGCAACTTGGTGACCAGGATTTCCAAGTCTTTCTCCAAGCCAGTTTGACTAAGGGCCGGACTCGGGGGTTTGGTTCGCGAATCAGCGAACTTTGCGGTAATTCAGCAAGGCCAGCGATGGATTCAATACGTTACGCCAATTGCTGGGAGGATGCCGAGATCCTCTGTTTGGCTTTAGATCCGCGGCCAGGCATGCGAATCCTGTCTGTAGGCTCGGCTGGCGACAATTCGCTTGCCTTGCTGGCGGAGGGAGCCGAGGTTGTCGTCGGCGACCTGAGTCCGGCACAGTTGGCCGCGATTGAGATCCGCAAAGTTGCTTTTGCGCGGCTGGAATACGAGGAGTTGCTTCCGTTTTTGGGAGTCTCTTCGGCCAGTGACCGGTTGAGGACTTATGCCGGCCTGAGGAGGGAGCTCTCCGAGTGTTCGAGAGGCCATTGGGACGCCAATCCAGCCTTGGTCTCCGCAGGCGTGATTCACGCCGGGAAATTGGAGCGTTATTTTCGGCTATTCCGCCGCAGGATCCTGCCTTGGATTCATTCAGCTCGGCAGTCAGAGGTCTTGCTGCGGGAAAAGGACGCGGAGCAGCGGCGGGACTATTACGATCGCACCTGGAATACTTGGCGTTGGCGGACCCTGTTCCGCCTGTTCTTCAGCCGCTACGTAATGGCTCGGCTCGGTCGCGAAAAGGAGTTTTTTCGATATGCCGAAGGCACTGTCGCCGAGCGGGTTTTCCAGCGTACGGAGTATGCCTTGCGGGAATTGCCGACACACGACAATCCCTATCTGGAATACATATTGCGAGGGACATTTCAGTCGGCACTGCCGCGTTATCTGCAACCAAGCCGCTTCGCGGCGATTCGATCCGGCTTGGGACGGTTGACGCTGATGCCGGGGCCGATTGAGGCCGTCGGGCAGGCATATCGCGGCGCGGGGTTTGACGGTTTCAACCTCTCCAATATCTTTGAGTACCTTGCGGCGAATGATGCCGCCGCGGTCTACTGCAGACTCTTCGAGTTGGCCAAGCCGGGAGCGCGTTTGGCTTACTGGAACACCTTCGTTCCCCGTTCGGCACCGGAGCGACTGGGGACGCGAGTCCAGCATCTGGCGGAATTTTCGGAACAGCTATTTCGTCGGGACCGGGCTTTTTTCTACCAGCGGTTTCTCGTCGATCAGGTCGAAAGCACTTCGACCGTGCCTGCTTGACCATCCATCCGCACGGTCATTCCGTTTTCCAGTCGGCTCATCAAGCCCGGAATCGAGACGATCGTCGGCAGTCCCATTTCCCGCGCGACCACGGCGGCGTGGGAAAGGAGATTCCCGTGCTCAACCAGCACGCCTTGCACGAGCGGGAAGAGCGTGACCCAGCCGGCGTCCATTCGCCGGCCGGCGAGGATTGCACCACGAACTTCCTTGAAGTCGCGAGGGTTTTCCAGGCAAACGACTTTCCCGGTGACGATGCCGGCGCAAGAGCCAAGTCCGGCAAGGAGTCGCGTGTGATTGGCGTCTCCTGCGGGCTTGGCGACCGAGCGAAATGAATTCCGATCGTAAACGACCCCGAACGTTTCAAAGCGATTGTCCGGTGGAATTGGCTGTGAGCGATAGCCTGCGTATTCCCTGTGGCGAATGTTGACGATTCCGCGGAGGTCCGTGGTTACGGCGGTACCTTTGACATAGTCCCACACTTCCTCAGCGGTGAGGTAGAAAATGTCATCCGCCGAATCGAGGTGTCCGGATTTGGCGAAAGAGTTCCCGACCGAACGAAACATCTTCCGAATCAAGCCGAAGATTCTGGTTCGCGAGAATCGCATGTTTTCCCGATTCCGGACCCCACTTCTGGCCTGGTTCAGGACCCAGCGAAAAATCGTCTTGCGCGGAAACCAACGAGGTAGTTGCGAGAGTGCCCGCTCAGCGCGAAGCTCTGCGGCGGCGCGGGCTGCGAGGTCTCGTTGCCTGATGGCCGAACTGTCGTACAAGTCGGGCTTCTCCAGTTTCAGATAGTTCCTCAGAATTGCGAAGAGTCGTTCCGGCTCGTCGCGCAGCGAGGGGCTTTCCAGTTTGAGTTCCTCCGGACAGCGGAATCCGTATCGTTCAACGTACGTCCGAAAGTTGCGTTGAAACTCACTGAAGACGGGTTCCGCCGCTACCGATTCCAATAAATCCTGGTCCCGCCCCCGCAGAATCAACTCTTTTAGGCGAGGTGTGGATGCCGCCTGGCGGGCCAGTTCCAGCAGTTGGTGCGCAGGGGCCGCGCTTTCGAGGTCGCCCATTCCTCGGAGCAATTCCGTCTGCAGTCCGGGGACACCGCACCATTTGTCGCAGAATTGTTTTAGTAATCCATAGAAGATCATCAGGTGGAAGTCGCCGATAATCGGAGCTTTCCAGTTCCAGAGGAGGGCGTCTTCGAGTCGCTCATACTGAGCGTGCAACTGGCTGGGAGACATTGCGGCAAAGTCCAACTGGTCCCAGGCAGCGTAGTGCTTCTGAAAATTGTCTTGAAACTGGGCCGTGTAGCGATTGACCTGGGAGAGAGTCCAAAGGGATCGAGTCAGGGTCCGCAGAAGTGCGGGGAATTCGAAAAACCAGCGACCGAACCAGCCTGTTTGGCGAGGCCGCTCGTCCCATGCCAGCGACTGGCTGACCCCCATCATCGTTTCGAGGAATCGACGGTTGTAGCCGAATCCCGGCAGCAGGCTGAGCGCGCGGTACCAGCTTTTCAGGTTGTAGTAGACTCGACCTTCAATCGAGCCAAGCAGGTTCTCGTAAACTCGGCGATTGGTCTGAATCACTTGGGGAGAGACTCCCATCACCTCGGCAAAACAGTGGTAAACGATGGCGTAGACTCGTCGAATAAAACTGAAGGTCAGCGGCAGCGTGATACCTGAGTAACTTTCAGCGATGTTTGAATTGTCCCAGACCAGATGATTCTCGCGCACGGCTTCCGGAGCGGAACTTGCTGTGAGATCGCGGGCTTGGAGCAGCCAAGTGTTTCCAGCTTGATCGCAACAGAACTCAAGGTCTTGGGCACGGCCGAATCGCTGTTCGAGCCGAATCGCCAATTCAGCCAAGTCGACAATTTGATCATCGGTCAAGCTGCTTTGATTGCGGCGTTCTCGTGGAGTTTCGCGGGACTCCAGATTCCCGAGGGACATGTCGTAAATGAGTTCCCGATCCTTGGCGGTCAGTTCCGGTGTGATTTGCAGCGTTTGGCGATCGACGAGAAAAGTATCGCCAGTGACACTTCCGCCGACGATGTCGGTGCCGAGTCCCCAAGTCGACTGGATCAGGACTTGTTCCCGCTGCGCAGCGAGCGGATGACGGGAGAAGGCCACTCCCGACGAGACTGCGGGGACCAGTTCCTGCACGATGACGGCCGGGCGGATGGCGGCCTCGGCCAGTCCGCGATGGCGGCGATAAAGCAGGGCCCGCGAGGAGAAAGCCGACGCCCAGACGCTGCGCACGGCTTGCCAAAGTTCAGCAGACGTCCGTACCCCGAGGATCGAGTCGTGAATCCCCGCGAAGGAATGCTCCGTCGAGTCCTCGCCAACAATCGACGAGCGGACGGCGAGCGGCGTCCCCGGGCTGAAGAATTCCCGCTGGGCTTGCTCGAGACTTTGGCACATCGCGACCGGCAATTCGGTTTGTAGCAAGCGGGCCTGGACCCTGGCTGCGATCGCCTCGACTCGATCGTGCGGGGTCGTTGGGAGCGTTGCCAAGGACTCGGCAAGCCAATCTCCCAGCCCGGCGTCCGCAAGAAATTCCTCGAACCAATCCGATCGAATTACCATGAAACGCGGGATTGCCGCATCGTCGCGCGCGAGTTCCCATAGACGGGCTGCTTTGCCGCCAACGGTCTGCGGGTCGGCAATCGGAGGGGAATTCGAAGTGGAGAAAAGTAGGGGCTCTCGCATCCTCCCATTCTATTGCCCGTTAATCCCCAACTGCAGTCCCAAGGCAACCAACCAGTTCAAATCGAATCCGAGTAAAAAGACCGCCGAGCAGGTTTGGACTCCTCGGGCAGCCCCCCGGTTCTGCCGGATCCGGAAGACCAAGACCGCTGTGAGAAACAGAGTTACCAGCTGTCCGAGGACGAGGAAGAAGCTG
>Ga0315904_10010550_pt1 | contig 11926 bp, 11 predicted proteins | sample LakEriMetagenome_6_FD_203529 | JGI IMG/M metagenome (GOLD analysis project Ga0315904, IMG submission 203529) | Freshwater fungal communities from buoy surface, Lake Erie, Ohio, United States - Buoy 12 MA120 | ecosystem: Environmental > Aquatic > Freshwater > Lake | place: USA: Lake Erie, Ohio...
GGGCTCGATCGTGGCGCGGCGGAGCATGTGCGCGCCTCGGCGGTATTGGTTGCGGTCTGGATATTGGTATTCGGCTGGCCAGTCTTGATCGCTTTGCCTGACCCGAAGGGCGTGCGGCCCAGGCTCGGCGATGCGCTCGCGGCCGGCTTGCATGAAATGGGCACTCTTCTGCGCGGTCTGCCGCGCCGCCCGGCCATGGCGCGGTTTCTGATTGCGCGGCTATTTTACACGGATGGTCTGAATACGCTTTTTGCCTTTGGCGCGATCTACGCCGCCGGCGTGCATGGCATGACCATTCAGGAAATTCTGTATTTCGGAATTGCGATGAATGTCACGGCGGGGTTGGGCGCGGCCGGCTTTGGGCTGATCGAGGATCGGCTTGGCGCCAAGCCCACGGTGATGATCGCACTCGGCGCCATGATTGTGCTGGGCAGTTTTCTGCTGCTCAGCAATGACAAGACAATGTTCTGGACCCTGGCCATGGCGCTTGGGCTTTTCATGGGCCCTGCCCAGGCGGCATCGCGCACCCTGATGGCCCATATGGCCCCCCCGGATGAGGTCGCGGCGCATTTTGGTCTTTTCGCGCTTTCCGGGCGGGCGACTGGGTTTCTCGGCCCCGCGGCGGTGGCCATGGTAACGGCAATGAGCGGCAGTCAGGCCTGGGGCCTGGCCACGGTCATCGCCTTCCTAGCGCTTGGCGCGGCCATCCTGGCGCCCTTGCGCGTTGTTCGGCATAGCTAAATCACTAGTCCTTCTGCCATAGTCTTGCCCCGGAGGCATGGCAAAGAATGCCAATGACAGAGAAAGCGCGCGAAGCCGCCTGGGCGGCGCTGATGGCTTTGGCGGCACGGCCGGATGCTGCGGCCATTCGCCCGCTTTTCACCGCTAATCCTGATCGCTTCGCATCGTTTTCGCGTCAGGCTGGCGATATACTGCTCGATTTTTCCAAAACTGCGATTTCGGATGAGGTGCTGAAGGCGCTGCTTACATTGGCCGAGGCGCACGATGTTGCGGGCTTCCGCGCGCGGCTTTTCGCGGGTGCTGCGGTGAATGCAACTGAAGGCCGCGCCGCGTTGCATATGGCGCTCCGTGCCGCGCCCGACGATCAGTTCTGCGCGGGCACTGAAGATATCATGCCCGAAATCCTTTCGGTGCGCGCACGCATGGAAGCCTTCACCCGCGCCGTGCATGAAGGGCGCATCCTGACCGCCAAGCATCAGCGCTTCACCGATGTGCTGAATATCGGCATTGGCGGGTCTGATCTTGGCCCGGCCATGGTGGCACGTGCGCTGTGGACGCCCGGCGCACCGCTGCGCGGGCATTATCTGGCGAATGTGGATGGCCATGCCTGGGCAGAGATGCAGGCCAAGCTTGATCCCACGCGCACGCTGGTACTGGTGGCCTCCAAAACCTTCACCACGCAGGAAACCATGGCCAATGCTGCTTTGGCGCGTGATTGGTTGCGCGAAGCTTTAGGTGAAGCTGGGGCTGCGCAACATATGGCGGCGCTTTCCACCAATCTTGCCGCGACCGGCGCCTTTGGCATCAAGCCTGAGTATGTCTTTGGTTTTCGCGATTGGGTGGGCGGGCGGTATTCGCTTTGGAGTGCGATTGGGCTTTCACTCGCGGTGACCCTAGGCTGGGATGCTTTCGCGCGATTATTGGCTGGTGCGCGCGTGATGGATCAGCATTTCCGCAATGCACCACTTGGCGAAAACCTGCCAGTGCTGCTGGCTTTGCTTGAGGTTTGGCATGTGAATGGGTTGGGTTATCCAAGCCGCGCCGTGCTGCCTTATGATGAGCGCCTTGCGCGCTTTCCAGCACATTTGCAGCAATTGGAAATGGAAAGTCTCGGCAAGCGTGTGGCGCTTTCGGGTGGCGCCTTGCAGCGCGCTTCCGGCCCAGTGGTGTTTGGTGAGCCTGGCACCAATGCGCAGCATTCCTTCATGCAATTGCTCCATCAGGGCACCACGCCTGTGCCGGTGGATTTCATCCTGGTGGCGCGGCCTGATCACGCGCATGCTGATAGCCATCGCAAACTTCTCGCCAATGGTCTGGCGCAGGCGGAAGCGCTGCTCAACGGCAAGGACAAAGCTGCGGTCACCGCTGAGATGCGCGCCGCGGGCGTGGCAGAGGCTGAGATTGCGCGCCTTTTGCCGCATCGTGTTTTTCCCGGTGATCGGCCAAGTGTAACCATGCTGCTGCCGAGGCTTGATGCCCATACGCTTGGCCAATTGATGGCCTTGTATGAACACAAGGTCGCGGTGCTTGGGGCGCTTTGGGGGATCAATCCCTTTGATCAATGGGGTGTCGAGCTTGGCAAGCAATTGGCGAGCGCCATCCTGCCGGAACTCAGCGCCGGCGCGCCAACAAGATCACATGATGGGTCAACCGCTGCGCTGATCAGCCGGATCGCAACGCTTTGGCCGGAGGGTCACGCATGACCGCGCCCTACATCAAGCCCTTGCCCGCGATGGCGCGCATCGCTTCAGCAAGCAGCCGGTTGAAAGCCTGAAGCTGCTCACCGGGCTTGGCGTCGAAGGCGATGCGCATGCTGGGGTTACGGTGAAGCATCGCTCCCGCGTCGCGCGTGATCCTTCGCAGCCCAATCTGCGCCAGCTTCATTTGTTGCATTCCGAAATCTTCGAAGAACTCGCGCCACAGGGCTTCGCACTCAAGCCTGGCAATATCGGGGAGAATGTGACCACGCGCGGCATTGACCTGCTGGCGCTTGGCACCGGCACGCGGCTTTGCCTGGGCACTGAGGCGATTGTGGAAATCACGGGGCTCCGCAATCCCTGCGCCCAGCTTGATCATTTCCAACCGGGGCTAATGGCGGCAATGCTCGGGCGCGATGAAGCGGGCGGGCTAATCCGCAAATCGGGCGTCATGGCGATTGTACTGCAAGGCGGTGTACTGCGCGCGGGTGATCCCATCATCATCCTGCCGCCCGCCGGGCCGCATCGCGCTTTGCAGCCGGTGTGACGCGGCCGCGCCAAAAAAGTGATGCGCCCCGGCGGCAAGGCCAGGGCGCATCAGCGGAGACAGGCCGGGGTAGTTTTGGGGGCAGGTCAGGCGCTGTTCCGATACGCAATATCTTGGTGCGCAAATATTGCTGGCAAAAGGTCTGGGGCATGGCAAAGTGAAACGAACAGCAACAAGCACCGCGCCAGATACACTTCGCAACATAAGCTGATGAATGGCGCGCCAGAAATACTAATGTAACAGGGCATGGAAAACGCACCGCATATCCTGATTGTTGATGATGATCGCGAAATCCGCGACCTTCTCTCCCGCTTCCTGGAAAAACAGGGTTTGCGGGTGAGTGCTGCGCGCGATGCGCGCGAAGCCCGCCGGCTTTGGCCGCTTGGGCGCTATCATCTTGTTGTGCTGGACCTGATGATGCCGGGCGAACCTGGGCTTGATTTCGCGCGCTGGCTCCGCACGCAATCCGATGTGCCGATCGTGATCCTGACGGCGATGGGGGAAGAAACGGACCGCATCGTGGGACTTGAACTCGGCGCCGATGATTATTTGGCAAAACCCTTCAACCCGCGTGAATTACTGGCGCGGATTCGCGCCGTACTGCGCCGTGCCTCTGGCGATGGCACGGCCGCCAAGGAACCGCCTGCCAAGGTAATCAGCTTTTCCGGCTGGACTCTGGAACCCACACGCCGGCGCTTGCTCAATCCCGATGGGGTGGAAGTGCCGCTGACCGGCGGCGAATATGAATTGTTGCTGGTGCTGCTTGACCGGCCCAATCGCGTGCTGACGCGCGATATGCTGATGGATCTGCTGCGCGGCCGGCAGGCTGGGCCTTATGATCGCGCGATTGATGTCGCGGTGTCGCGGCTCCGCCGCCGTCTGGAAGATGATGGCCGCAACCCCGCCTTGATCAAAACCGTGCGCGGCGGCGGCTACGTGCTGGCAACCACGGTGGATCGTGGCTGAAGCCGCCCCTGTCGCGGCGCCCCCGCGGCGACGCTGGTGGCCTGGCAGCCTTGGTGGCCGTACCGCCGTTGCGCTGATTGTAGCACTCATGCTGGTGCAAGCGGCGGGGCTGACCATCCACGCCTTGGACCGCGTCGATTTACAGCGCTTCGTACAAGCACGAGAGATCGCGGGGCGCAGCCTGGGCGCCTGGCGCGCTGCCGTGCTGACAGCGCCGGATCGCCGCGCGCAGATCATCGCCGATCTTGACCTGCCGGAAGGCCTCACGGTGGATTTGGATCTGGCGCCGATTGTGCGCGTGGGCGCGCCGCCGGTCTCCCCGCAGATCCTGCGGCTATTCAGGCTTGATCTGCTTTCTTCCGGCCCGCCGCGGCTGCGCCCGCGCGAAATACGGATTGCGGAATTAGGCTCAGCCGGTTTTGCCGCTTCGCTCAGGCTGCCGGATGGGCCCTGGCTTAATCTGCGCGCTTCATTGCCAACACCGCGGCCATGGCATTCAGATACCTTCCTGGCTGCCTTTCTCGGCATGACGCTGGCAGCGGTTTTACTGATCCTGTGGGCGGTCGCGCGGCTCATGCGACCAGTGCGGCTTTTGGCGGAGGCCGCGAATAGGCTCGGGCGCGATGTGAATGCGCCGCCCTTATCCGAAGATGGTCCGACCGAGGTTGCGACCGCCGCCCGCGCCTTCAATGAAATGGCTTCGCGCATCCGGCTTTTTGTGGCGGACCGCACGCAAATGCTGGCCGCGATCGGGCATGATTTGCGTACCCCGATCACGCGGCTGAAACTGCGTGCCGAATTCATGGATGATGACGAACAGCGGCGCAAAATGCTGGCCGATTTGGATGAGATGGAAGCGATGATCGGCGCGACACTCGCCTTTGCGCGTGATGATGCCGCGACAGAACCCGCGACCCAGATGGATATCGCCGCCCTGTGCCGTACCGTGGCGGATGAGGCGAGTGATGCCCACCCCGATCAGGCGGAGAAAATCAGCTATGAGGGGCCTGAAAAGCTGGTCATTCGCGCCAGGCCCTTGGCGCTGAAACGCGCCATCTCCAACCTGGTCGCGAATGCACTGAATTATGGTGGCGCGGCGCAACTCACGCTCGCGCAAGAAAGTCCCAACCAGGTACGCCTGACCATCACCGACGAAGGCCCCGGCATTCCCGAGACGGAGCTGGAGGCGGTTTTCACCCCCTTCCGCCGCCTGGAAGCCAGCCGCAATCGTGAAACCGGCGGCACGGGTCTTGGGCTGACAATCGCGCGCAATATCCTGCGCGGCCATGGTGGAGATGTGGTGCTACAGAACCGTCCAGAGGGCGGCTTGATGGCGGTGGCGAGCTTGCCGGTTTAGCGCCTTCAGTAGCGAAGGCTGATCGAGAGCCTTGTCGTTTGCCCCACAGCAACCGTGAATTTATTGGCCTCGAAGGTCGGTGCCGACATTCTTGGCATCACGTTATTGCTGACGCCAACACCTTCGGTGGGCATGCCAAGGAAATTCGTGTCAGCCCGCCCATTGCCATTGGTGTCATGCACCACGGCTATGGCATAGGTTCCTGGTGGCACATTATCAAAGACGCAAAGCGCCGCGCCGGCTGCCGGTGTCACGCGCAGTATCCTGACGCCGGGCTTGTCCGATTCCAGCGGAAACCCAGCCGCTGAGGAGAATAATGCGCAACCCACCATGCCTTGCGCATTCGAAACTCCAGAGACCACGGCTTCAATCCTGCCACCGGTTGAGGCGGATGCCGTAGCGGCGATGCCGACCATGGCGCAGGCAAGCAGCAGCGAAATATGGTGCGGGGTTGTCATAGGGATGCTTCCTTTCTTGCTGTTCATCATTGATTTGATCATTGATTTCTGCCGCTGTGCTTCAACATCGCAGCGCTTAGCGAGGCCGTGAACGCCCGCGGGGAAAGCCGAATCATCTGCGCCGAAAACCAATTCATGCTTCCTGCAATGCTGGACGGACCGGAAGCATCGAGCGCCTTCAGGCACGCCCTTACCGCTGCTTCAATCGTCATCGGGTTCCGGAAAATCGATGTCCGGCGCACATCAGCGCCCATGGCATTGATGAAGGGTGTCTCGACCGGGCCTGGGCAAACCGCCGCGACACGCAAGCCACGATGGCGATATTCGGCCCATAGGGCTTCCGAAAAGGACAGGACAAATGCCTTGGTCGCGCCATAGCTGCTCATGAACGGTGTGGGCTGAAACGCGGCCGTTGAAGCAATATTGAGGATAGTGCCTTTACGAAACAATAATTCGGGCACGAATAGTCGCGTCAATTCCGCCAGCGCGATGATGTTGAGCTGCAAGGTTTGGCTTAGACGCTCCATGGGCTCGGCTTCGAAGGTGCCGTAATAGCCGGTGCCGGCATTATTGATCAGCGTATCAACCGGTAAGTCCAAGTCGCGAACCGCTGTATGCAGCTTTTGGGCGGCGCCAGCTTCCGTAAGGTCCATTGGCAGCACATGCGCAACGCCGCCAGCTTGCCTGAGGCGCGCGGCCAGTTCGTCCAGCCGAGGCGCGGATCGTGCCACCAGCACCACCTGCGTACCGCGCGCCGCTAGTGCTTCCGCCAAGCCAGCCCCAATACCTGATGAGGCGCCTGTGATGACCGCCACTTGTCGTTTCATGGGTGCTCCTTTCCGTTTGTGCGCACAGGGGTTTTGAGATGAACGGCATCAAAGCCCGATGCCGCGCGCCATCAGGGCGGCGAAGATCGGCAGGGCGATCAGAAGCCCCGCCTGAAGCAGTACAAAGCGGCGCGTCGTTGCGATTTCGGTGGCGGGCGGTGCGCTGCCTTCCACCCGCGCCGAGCGGCGCCAGCGCAGGAAGGTCATGGTTGGCCTGATGGAGATCAGCGCAATCAGCAGGAACAACCCTAGCTTGAACCAGAAGGCGGGGCTTTCGAGGTAAAAGCCGCTTCCCCGCGCTCCCCAAAAAACCCGCGCAAGCCCGATAGAGAGCACTGCCCCGGCGCTCAATCCATAGGCAAGATCAATGCGCGCCAAGATTTCGGCGGAGCGACCATCAGCCCGCAGGGATAGCAGAGCAAGCTCTGCCGCCAGGCAGCCGACCAATATCAGAATGCCCAGATGGTGCAGTACCGCCAGCAGCAGATCGAGCGTGAGAGACATCGGTAATCTCCATCTCCAGAGTCAAACGTAGCAAATGTATGCATCGTATACATTCGAGTAACTCACATGAGTGGACATTGTCAACATTAAAATTTAAGAAGCGCCTTGGCGGATCGAAGAATGAAAAGACCCTATCATCACGGGAATTTACGGGCGGCCCTACTGGAAGCCGCGCGCGCGCGCCTCGCCGAAGGGGCCGAAGCAACGCTCAGTCTCCGGGATCTGGCCGCGCGCGTTGGCGTCAGCGTCAATGCCACCTATCGGCATTTCGAAAACAAGGAAGCCTTGCTTATGGAATTGGCCGCGGTGGGCTTCGACGCCTTGCGCGCGCATATGCTTGGGGCCGTGGCGCAACTTGGCGGCGCCGACGCCATCGAAAGGCTGCGCGCCACCGGAGAGGCTTATGTCCATTTCGCGCAGCACGACCCGGCGTTGTTCCAGCTCATGTTCGGGCGGGAAGGACGCTTCGCGGAATATGAGCGCTTCCGCCACGCCGCCGAAGCGGCCTTTGCCGTGGTGGTTGGATGCGTCGCCGCGGTCCAGCAAGTGGCGATGGATGACCCCACCGCGACCAAGGCGGCCATTGCGGCTTGGTCCCTGGTGCATGGTTTCGCGATTTTGAGCCTTGGCGGTTATCTGGAAGCGCTCCCGGAAGCGCTTCGCCCCAGCGTGCGAGAGATTGTGAAAATGCTGGAAGTAAGTCTGGCATGAGCAACAAAAACCGGCTTATGCCATCACGCGCCGGTCAGATACGTCACCCGCCCAGCAAACGCTTCAGCTTCAACACCGCACTATCCGGCGTGGTCAGCACCGGCTTGCCGGTGGCTTGTTCTACCAAAGACTTGGCGCGCGCCAGGCTGAATTGGCCAAGCGCTATCGCATCACAATCTGCCAAATCCCGCGCGGCTTCAGCAGCCAGCCTATCATGCGTTGCGAAATCACCCGCATCCAAGGCGGCTAGCGCGCCTTCGGCCAGCTTCGGCACCACGGTAATGCCCGGTGGGAATTCCGGGATCATGGAAGGGATCGTGCCGGCGAAGGTCACCAGCAGGCCGATGCGCTTGCCCTTGGTGATTGCTTCTTCGATCATCGCCTCATTCGGTTTCAGCACGGGCATCGGCGCCAAATCCTGCGCGCAGGCTTCAATGCAGGGGCCGAAGGCGGAACAGGTGAACAGAATGCCATCCGCCCCGGTGCCGGCGGCATAGCGCGCCAAGGTAAGGAAGCGCTCTGTCATGCGAGGCGTAAGCTTGCCTTCCCGCGCCAGATCGGCGGAAAGGCTGTCATCCAGTAAATTCATCAGCGTCTGGCCGGGCCATAGCTGCGCGAAAGCGGCTTCAATTGGTGGCGGCGAATGGCGCAGCGCGTGAATCAAGGCAAGGCGCATGGGAAAACCTTTCGAAAAAAATCAGGCAGTGGCGGGCTGGGCGCGCGGGCCGTCACGCACGGGGATATGGATCACGGCCGCGAAGACCGCGGCCAGAATGCCGATGACCCACATCAGATCATAAGAACCGGTTCGGTCGAAAATAATCCCGCCCAGAAAGGCGCCGGTGAAGCCACCAATCTGATGACTGACAAAGACCATGCCGAAAATCGTGGCCAGCCACCGCAAACCCCAATTGCGCGCGCAAAGTGCAAGGCTGGGTGGGACGGTTGAAAGCCAGAGCAGGCCCATCATGGCCGAGAAAATCAGCACGGTTGCAGTGGTTTTTTCCGACAGCAAAAACACGGTCATCAGCACGGCGCGCGCCGCGAAAATCCCCACCAGCAATTCGCGCCGCTTCCAGCGTTGGGAAAGCTCGCCAGCTGCCAATGATCCAATAATGTTGAACAGCCCAATCATGGAAATGGCACCAGCGCCCACATAAAGCGGCAGGCCGCAACTATGGACAAAGCCCGGCAGATGCACGGTCAGGAAGGAAACATGCAGGCCGCAGACGAAATTGCCGGAAGACAGGAACCAGAAGCTGGGATCGCGGAGCGCGCGGCCCATGGCGGAGCGCGCAGTTTCATTATCCACCACCGCGCCCGGCGCGGCCGCCGGCTGCTTATCGGCCAGTGGCAGGGCGAGCGGGATCATGAAAAGCGTCGCCATCGCCATGGCGAAAAGTGCGCCCTGCCAGCCAAAGCCCTGAATGGCGATGCCCGCCAGCGGCACCACCAGGAATTGCCCGGCTGAAGACCCCGCCGTGCCAAGCCCGGTTGCCCGCCCGCGCATTTCCGGCGGCAACATACGCGTCAGGCTCGCGATAATCGTCGGCATCCCGGCCGCCGATACCGCCATGCCCATGATGAAGCCGGCAAAGAAGGTAAACGGCACCACCGATTCCGAAAGCGCCATGCCCAATATGCCGATGCAGTAAAGCACGGCGCCGCCCATCACCACGCGCCTGCCGCCGAAGCGATCCGCAAGCTGGCCCATAAAGGGCTGGCTTATCCCATTGATCAGCACTTGCAGGCCGATGGCAAAGGCGAAATCCCGCGCCGCCCAGCCATGTTCCGCTGTCATGGGCGCCAGGAACAGGCCAAAGGATTGCCGCAAGCCCATGGCGAGCATGGCGCCACACACCGCGCAGCCAATCACCAATGCAATCGGCAGGGCAAGGGGGCGGGCAGGTGCTACTTGGTTCATGCGCTCAGCATGTCATTTTGCGCGGCGTCTGCGCAACCCAAGGCTTCGCGGTTGACTGAGCCGGGCGGGCGGGCCTATCTCAGCCCCGCTGATGGCGGCCATAGCTCAGTTGGTAGAGCGCCAGGTTGTGGTCTTGGATGTCGCGGGTTCGAGTCCCGTTGGTCGCCCCAGCTTCCCCCCTTCCCTTCCGGTTTGCGTCCTCGCCGTCTTGCGGCAGGATGGGCACCTTCATTGGGGGAGAGAGATCCATGAATATCACCTTGAACGGGCGCGCGGCGCTGATCACTGGCGGGTCCAAGGGCCTGGGCCTTGCTATTGCGAAGATGTTCGCCGAATCCGGCGGGCATGTCGCCATTGTTGCACGTGGGGCAGAGAGCCTGGCGAAGGCTGAAGCCGAAATCCGCGCCGCCGCGCCGGGCGCCAAGGTGGTCGCTATCGCCGCCGATATCCGCTCCGCTGAGGGCTGCGAAGCCGCCTATGCCGCGGCGGTGAAGGGCCTCGGTCAGGTGGATATCCTGATCAATAATGCCGGCACATCGCAGCGCGGTGGCTTCCTGGAGGTATCGGACGCGCTTTGGCAGGATGATCTGGACCTGAAGCTTTTCGCGGCCATCCGGCTGTGTAGGCTGGCGCTGCCCGCCATGCGGGATCGCAAATGGGGCCGCATCATCAATGTGCTGAATATCGGCGCCAAGGCACCATTGGCGGGGTCCACGCCGACCTCCGTTTCACGTGCCGCCGGCATGGCTTTGACCAAAGCGATGGCGAGCGAATTCGCCCCCCATAATGTGCTGGTGAATGCCATGCTGGTCGGCATTATCGAAAGCGACCAGTGGGTGCGCCGGCATGCCGCCGAACAGCGCAACATTACCTGGGATGAGTGGAAGGCCGAACAGGGCAAGGCTGTCCCCCTCGGGCGCATCGGCAAGGCCGAGGAATTCGCTTCCCTGGCCTTGCTGCTGGCAAGCGAACAGGGCGGCTTCATCAGCGGCACGGCCATCAATGTGGATGGCGGCAAAAGCCCGGTGGTTTGAGCGCCCTTGACTACCCCTGCCAAGCCTTTATCCGGCTTGGCAGGGTATATTTGCACATAATTTAATCTTTTTGCTTTCTTGGTTGGCAGTTACTTCACCTAAACCCCTCCCATTCGCCCAAAAACGCGGCATGCGCCTTGCTAACTCCCCTCCGTCATCGCGTCGCGCTGACAAGAACCGGGAGATGCTTCATGGCCTTTCATCGCCGCAATTCCAGACATGCCCCAGGCCCTTGCGGCTGTGGCGCTACGCACACGGGCTTTGCGTGTGATGCCGCGCCGGCCGATGGCACCGGGGCTTTCGGGGAAGTCGCGCAGGAAGCGGTGTTGCGCGCTGCCTTCCCGCAGGCCGCGACGCGGCGCGCGCTGATCAATGCGCTTGGCGCCGGCACGCTGTTTGCCGCGCTTGATAGTGTCTTTCCGCTGGCCGGCGCGCGCGAAGCCTTGGCGCAGGCCAACGGTGCGCCGGAAAAGCGCGACCTTAAAATCGGCTTCATTCCCATCACCTGCGCCACGCCGATCATCATGGCCGATCCCATGGGCTTCTATAAGCGCAACGGCCTGAATGTAGAGGTCATCCGCACAGCCGGGTGGGCCGTGATTCGCGACAAATCCATCGCGCGCGAATATGACGCGGCGCATATGCTCTCCCCCATGCCGCTGGCGATGTCGCTTGGTGTTGGCGTGGCGCAGCCGGTGCCTTGGGCGGTGGCGGCGATTGAAAACACCAATGGCCAGGCGATTACGCTTGCGAATAAGCATCGCGAGAGGCGCGATCCCAAGGATTGGCGCGGCTTCCGCTTCGCCGTGCCGTTTGATTTTTCGATGCATAATTATCTGCTGCGCGCCTATGTCGCTGAAGCCGGGCTGGATCCCGACCGAGACATCCAAATCCGCTCGGTTCCGCCGCCTGAAATGGTCGCCAATCTGCGCGCCGATAATATTGATGGCTATCTTGGCCCCGATCCATTCAATCAGCGCGCTGTCTTTGACGGCGTTGGCTTTATTCATGTGCTGACCAAGGAATTCTGGGATGGTCACCCCTGCTGCGCCTTTGCCGTGCCGCGAGGCATGATGACCGAAGCGCCGAATACTTTTGCCGCGCTGATGCGCGCGATTGTGGAAGCAACCGGTTATGCTTCCAAGGCGGAAAACCGTCGT
>Ga0315904_10010551_pt1 | contig 11925 bp, 16 predicted proteins | sample LakEriMetagenome_6_FD_203529 | JGI IMG/M metagenome (GOLD analysis project Ga0315904, IMG submission 203529) | Freshwater fungal communities from buoy surface, Lake Erie, Ohio, United States - Buoy 12 MA120 | ecosystem: Environmental > Aquatic > Freshwater > Lake | place: USA: Lake Erie, Ohio...
GGTTGACATATACACCGACGCCAAACGGCGAATTCCGGTGTCTTCAAATCTTTTTACAGAAGTTATATACGAACCATCTTCTGCAAGGAACGTCATAGCAAATCCGCTATATGACTGGTCTATGCCTAGCCAACAATTTTTGTTGGGTGTAAGGCCGGGTCCAAATGTTTTAACTTTCACGGAAACATCCGCTCACCACGGGAGCGGAATGCTAATCCTGAGGTTCGTCGAGTAAGTTCACGGCTAACCAAGGATGTATCACGCTCAACGTTATTTACCATAACTTCGACTAGTTTTCTATAGTTATACCGGGCCATGTAAACTTCTTTTAAATCTTTAATTCTAGGTTCAACAGCAACCTTTGCTTTTATCAAAGTCATAGTGTCTTTAGTTGCTTTACCGTTGTAGTGCTGCAGGAACAAAACGCTTTCCTCTTGGTCTAAGTCTTGCTCTGCGTTTCGTTCGTCAATAAACGCACACGCTAACTGCGTTGATAAGAAGTTGTTATACGCAGTTAACCTAGAAAAGATATCCATAAGTTCTTCATCCGCTACTTCCGTAATATCAATTGGAAGTTTAGGAGTATCCATTTGCATGGATGTTCGAACTTGTAATCCCTGGTTGCCCAGGGTTTGAATAGTAGGAGTACCGTGACTGGTACTAATTTCCATTTTTTGCATTTAGTTGCTCCATATGGTGGTTACAGCTGCGACATCCTGCCGCACCGTTAATATTACAGTCAGGCATGACCCCAGCGCTAATCGAGTCAACAATCATCTGGGCTGCGTCAAACAACGGCTGGATACCAAAATCACTCTTTTGGATTACAAACTCTTTTACATCTTGGGTTGCCTTGGATTCGTAAAGAACCAGGGCCTCTTTTGGCGCATCTTCATAACCTATTAACTCCATGAGCTTCATGTACATCTGGGCTTGCTGGATGTGGGTGTAGAACGGCGTTTCTACATCTTTCCAAATCTTTTCAAAATTCCCATCGTGTTTAAAGAACAGGTCTGGAGTTTCCCAACGAAAAGTGCCAATGCCTACAGACTTAATTTCTAAAAGAAGGGGGTCGTTAAAATCAACTAACCAGCCATCTGCGTGACCTGAGATTCGTAACGGTTCGTAATAAAGCGGTACTTCTAAGTACTCATATGCAGACGCAGGTGCCTCTGGGTCATGGTCGTTAGGGAGTCCAAAGAATACGTCTCCGCACTCTAAGCATTCATACTTACCTTTTAAACGGCCCATCTCTTTAAACCAAGTTTGCCAACGATGGTGAATATGGTGTCCTTCGTCAAACACCATGGCTTGTTTAAGGCTGGCTTTGTATTTAGAAGGTGCTGGTTCTGCGCCCTGTAACTCAAAGTAAGACGCTCGATAACACCAATCATCTTTTACCATTGCAGACGGATGCAGTACATCAGTTCGACGTGATGTATCGGCTGGTTTAGAAAGTAAAAACCGTTCTACCGACCCAAGAACTCTAGTGTCAACCTTTCCTAGGTCAACCAGTTTCTTAAGCGCTCCCGTTGGCTTGTATGTCATTTATTATTCCTAACCCATTCTTCTAGTGTGAAACCTTTTTTCTCCGCTTTTCTGCGAAGAGCGTTTCTTTCTCTGTGAGAAAGTCCGCCCCAGATTCCATGTTGTTCGTCATTGCCCTCTGCGTACAGAAGGCACTGTACTCTAACAGGGCACTCTGACAAACCGTCGCGTCCAAAGCAGACGGCTTTAGCTTGGTTAGCAATTGGTTTATATAAATCTTTGTCTCGTGGCGGGAACCACATCTCGGTGTCCATGCCTTTACATTTGGCATCGTAACGCCACTTTTCTACACCTTCGTCTTCGTACAAGAGCACTCCTGGAGATATTGGCGCAGTTCCAGGAAGTCGTCCTCAGTTAACAAAACGTAATTTTCACCGTTGAGATGAAAGCCAAGGACAGGCATTCGACTGTCAAGAATTGCTTCTTTGACAATCTTTTCAAGAACCGCAGCCTTAACGGATACGGAGGCTTTGCCCGTCCACTTATGCTCTATGAGCAAATCTTCTGAACGTACATCGCCTTTTCGACTCCAAAAAGCTCCGCTTCCAGCATTACGCTTTCCGCCAACTTTCTTAGCGAGTCGGTCCTCGTGCTTCCTTGACTCCTTCTGTCCTTTACTCCTCGTCATTGTCTGGTTCCACTACGTACTTAGACCCAGCCTTGACAGTTTCAAGAACCTCCTTCTCCAGTGATTCTTTTAAGTCAATCTCTTCTCGTATTGAGCTAACCATAGCATCTGCGCCCTGCCACTGCCGTTCGGCATACCGGTAATAGGCTCCTGCGCGAGTTATGACCTTATTTATGATGCCTAGCGCAACAATCTCCTTAGCAAAGTCATACTCGCCAGGCAGAGCGTTACCTCCGTCAGCAAAGTAAAAATCTACAAAAGCAGTCTGTGATGGTGGGGCGGATTTGTTCTTCAAGGTGCGAACCTTGATGGTCTGGCCTACTCGACGTTTTTCTTGTCCTGAGCCAACCTCAATCCAATCATCACGTTTAATTTCAATACGTGTAAAGAACGCATAATCTTTTCCTTGCCCACCTGGAGTTGTTCGTGGGTCTCCATACATGACGCCAATCTTTGAACGCCACTGATTAATTAACAAACCAATAAAAGGACGCTCTGGTTGAGTTAATGAACGCTTTGATGCTTTTCCAACTTTGCGGAAGAACTTATTTGTGAGTAAAGCTCCGCGTCCAACAGTAGCTTCTTCCATTTCTTTCTCGTCTTCGGTTGAAGGAACCAGTGCGGGTAAACTGTCAATAACAATACAATCAATTGTTTTAGACCCAACAATTTCAATAACGGCACCATATGCTTCTTCCATTATATTTGTAGAAATTACATACACTCTAGATGGGTCAACGCCACAAAGTTCAGCGTAACCAGGAACCCACTCTTCTGCTGCAACCCACACGGTTGTAAAGTTAGGGTCTTTCTTTTGATTGGCAGCAATTGTTTTTAAAGCAATAGCAGTCTTTCCATTACTTGCTTCACCAACTAATTCATGCCATTGATTTGCCGGCCAACCACCGCCCAAGGCAACATCAAGAGATAAAGAGCCAGAAGTAAAACGATGAGGAACTTCTACTATCTCTGAGCCAAGAACAACGGTGTCTTCGCCAAATTTTTTATTTATCTTTGCTAATACTTTTGCTAGGTCTGCGTTCATTACCCCAGCTTACCAATAATTTCAGTAGGGTTCCAACCGCCAGTTTCTACTTGTTTTGCGGCTTGAGTTGGGCCTTCCAAAGGCACGCTAATACCTCTACCCATTCCACTACCACTCTGTTGAAGTGGATACCCGCAGTCGTAACAGCGAGGTCTTGAATCTCCAGTGCCTGAATAGTTAACGCTGTTACATCCTGGACAACGTGGAGTAAGTGGTACTGGTTGTTGAGTTGGAGGAAGTGACGGGGACTGTGGCATTACAGGACGAGCCTGCGGTTGTTGTACTGGAGCGGGTTGTTGCCCACCTAATTTTTGAGCCCACCAGTTATTACTCATTCATCTTTTCCTTCCATGAACATCAGTCCGTGATTTTCGTTAGCCAATCCTAACTCAAATGCTGCGGAAAATGCTGCAACCACTGCAGCAAAAGAAACTTGACGATACAAGCCTTCCATAATCTCTGGGTCCAGGTCGGCTTCTAATACCTCTTCATTTTTAAAGTCTTGTAATTGAATTGTGCTTATAGCCTTTGCATTAATGGATGCAATCATGTCTATAAAAGGCATAAGTGGGACAACCGCATCAATACGACGTTCGCTGGCTTCTTTCTCAAAATCTTCGCCCTCTTGACTTACCGGCATCAAACTAAAGGCTTTGACTAAATCGTTTACATCTTCAATACCAAGGTCATAGCAATACCAGCGTATAAGAGTGCTGAGCGGAACTTTATCCTGTGATATTTCAGCAACAAGTCTTGGCGCTTTATTGCGCTTCCAAAACTTCCACTTCATTTTGCCTCTCCCCAACGCTGTACAGTTGTGATGTCTGCAATTAAAGGTACGTTCAAAAGGTTGATTCCTTCCATAGCCTCTCTAATTGCGTCCTCGGTTTCAGTTACCAAATGGTCTGGTGTAAGGGTAACTAGTTCGTCGTGGACGGTCAACAACAGGCGAGCTTCCTGGGGAATCATGGCGTGGGCTCGAACCATGGCTACTTTAATAATATCCGCGGCCGAACCTTGGATTCTAGTGTTAAAAGCTTGACGTTCAGCTGCAGCTCGAAGACCCCGGTCGTTTGAGTTAATCTCAGGAAGATAACGCCGACGTCCAAGAAGCGTGTAAACAAATGGAGGGTTGCTGGCTCTAGTTACCGCTAGTACCTTCAATCGATATTTGCTTACAGACGGAAAGGTCTTAGAGAAGTCATCTAGTAGTTTTTTAGCATCATTGACTGAGCAACCTATTTGGCGCGAAATCTTGTCAGGCCCTACGCCGTAAGCCATAGATAGAACAAGAACCTTTCCAGCCTTACGGTCTACGCCCATAACCTCGCCAACGGTTGTATAGATGTCGCGTTTGTTTAAATAGTTATCTAACATAATTGGGTCCTCTGACATAGAGGCAATAATGCGTGGTTCAATCTGTGAGTAATCCGCAACCACAAGTTTGTAGCCTGGTGGAGCGTAGAACAGGTTACGAATTGCTTTACCGTTCTCACTAGCCGATGGGTTAGGAATGTTTTGAAGATTAGGATTACGACTAGAAAAACGTCCAGTCTCCGCACCATGTTGTACAAAGTCGCAGTGGATTCGTTTGTTAATTAAAAGACTTTCTTTATGCTCAATCTTAGTTTTGCCACCAGAGGTACGGGTGACGTCTCCGCCCATATATGGAACAACATAAGTAGTAAGCAACTTATTTAAGTCTGAATAAGTAAGCAGTGCGGTAACTAATGGGTCACGGTCTCTATAGGCTTCAAGTGCTTCGGCAGAGACTGAATAGTCCGAATAGTCCAACTCTTTGCCTGCAGCATCACGCTGCTCTCCTCGAAGCGTAAGCATCTTAGGAGGAAGTCCTCGGCCACCGTCCTTCTTAGATGAATACAGAAGGTACTGTTTTTCCTGATTGCTATTAATATTGAACTGTCTACCAGCCGTTTTAAATATTTCAGCCTTGGCTTTTTCTATATCCTCTAAAAGTTTTTCGTACAAATGTTCGAGAGCTTCTGTGTCAATAGGTGCTCCGGTCAGTTTCATAGCACAAAGGACAGCAAGCACGTCCATCTCTAACTTCATAATCTTGTCTACTTTAGACTCGGTTATGCGAGGCGCTAGATTTTTCCATAGTAAAAACGTGTACTTGGCGTCTAGATACGCATACTTGGCTACGTCTTTAAACGTGTGCTTCTCTACTGCAGCACCTACGCCCTTGACCATGTGATACCCGAACTCACGCTGTAAGCAGTCGTCAAGACCAACTTTATTTTTATTACGGTTATCTAAAACAAAAGAACCAATCATCGTGTCAAAGTAAGGACCAGATGGGACGCGACCTCCGTAGTACTTTGCTACAGAAGTTAAATCAAAAAGTAAGTTGTGACCAACGGTTAATATCTTGTCATTAAAGAACAGAGGCTCTAACGCCTTAAAAACATCTGCTGGAAATAATTGAGCGGGTGGCTCTGAATAAACGTATGTTGCTTTCTTAGCATCTCGAGAGTAATCGCTGGGACGAGCGGGTAGCCCCTTTTCTACCCGCTTTTCGCCCTGGCCGGTTAATGGATAAATTACTTCAAGTAACTCTCCATTAGGGTGACCCATAGGAATTACGTCTGCCCTCCCGTGTGTGGCGAGCGTAATCCAAAGCACTTCGTTGATAGGAGTATCACCACGTCGGTCACCGACGGTCTCAACGTCAAAAGCAAACGCATCTTGCGTTAGGTAGTAAGCAACTACTTCGTCTAATTGTTTTTTATTCGTGATGATGTTCATATATCCCCCTTAAGGTCTAAGGACTGAGGATTACAGAAAGGGGGTCAAATTAATCCTCAGCCCCTAGACATCTAGTTTGCTAAGCCAGCAACGAGTTGGCAATTTCTTCCAACTCAGCCCATGAATGAGTTTTGATGTCATCCTTGGTAAAGCACTTCATTTGTGCGATTGCTGCTTCAGCTGCTTCGGCATCAATGCCCCAATCTTCTTGGAGGTCACGAGCCTTGATTGCGTTAAGGTGATAAACAGTTTGCTGCATCTTTCCTGTACGAGAAATCGCCCAGAAGTTCTTGTTCAAAGGACCCTGTGGTGAGAAATGTGCAGAGTGCAGTGTCTTATAAAGACGTGGAGTTGCAATCAACATTTGACGCTGTGCTCCGCCTGGAACACTGAGATTGGCAACTGTAAATGCCCGCTTATCTTCTGGCTTGCTTCCAAGCTTTGTTGCTAGCGGGTCGGTTGGTCCAAGGGAGATGTAAGAACGGCGTCCTACAGTCTTCTGTTGGAGGAAGTGTTGCTTGTATGTAGCAAATGGACCATCTGGGTCCAAGAACTTAATGACTTGGAAATCTTCTCCAAGTTTCATTTCAATTGGGAAATCACCTGCAGAACCACTTAGTTTTTCTGCTGCTTCCCAACCTGACTGCACTGCATTTGTTGTAGTGCCTACTGGACGGTCTTCAATTGCGAAGGACTCGTTCTCAGTGATGTATGCGTCCGCATTAGGGACGGCTGTACGGTCGACTGCCATATATTTCCTTTGTTAGTTAGTTTCTGTTGTTTCCGTTTCCGATTCGCGGATTTTATCCCACGACTCGGCAATCTCGTTAATGAGTTGCCGATGTAAGGCCCAGTCTATACGTTTGGCGTGAAGAATTCCCGCCTTAGTAAATAACTCAACCGTCATCTCAATCATTGGACGAGTGTACAAGCGCCTACCCAACACCTCCTTACCGTTTTTGTCAACTGTAGACGGCAAACGGTAAGGGGAGGTTGGTAAATAACCTTCTGTCATCCATGCACGTAATGTTATGACAGGTCGGCTTAAGGCTGTCGCTAACGCCCCGAGAGTAAACATCTCAACACTTTTTCCGTTAGGTAGTGTTTTGATAAAAGGTTTTGCGTCCCAAGTTACATCCTCGGGTAGTTTCTCAACCTTTTCGCGGCGCTTGCGTTTGCTGCCAGGATAATAGTTATCTAGGTCAGCAAATGCTTTATCGATGAAGTCGTCGGTCATACTACGAAAGCGTAAGAGACCTTTGATGGGAACATTGCGTCAATATCTTCTTCGGTGAGGTCACCGCGATAAAAAGACGCCATGATTTCTGCTTCATCTAACATAGGAACCATCTTAATGCACTGTTCCTTTAGATTTTTTTCTCCAAGAATTTTTTCAGCAACATCCATATCTAAAGACTTAGATACCTTGCGTTGATGTGTAATTTTTTCAGTTCCTGTTATTGGGTCATTGACCTCAAGAACTATATGCCCCCGACCGTCTACCTCGCCATATTCTTTTAGACTGGCGACAAGACGCTCTTTGATTTCTTTTTGACGGTTTGTAAGCAGGTTAATTTCGTCTTTAAGTGCGACGAACTGCTGTACTTCTTTTTGAAGTGTTTGTTGGTTTAACGACATGTTCAACCCCTTTCAGGGTAGAACTTAGGGGATTAAAACCCTACTTGTCAACCTCGGCTAGGTAGGCTTCGAGCGCCTTGATTATGATGCTGGTCACAGTGACCTTCTCAAGGGCAGCCTTCTTCTGGACGGCTGTCCACAGCTCGTCGGACACGCGGATAGTGCGTGTGGGGGTCTTAGGCGCGTTAGGCATCCTAAAATTATACCGAGGTAAGGCGTAAGAACCCGCTTAAACTACCCACGCTCATGGCTACCCCGCCATTTTCGTCTATACCCTCGCCATCTAAGACTGCGTTGGCTATAGCGTTCTTCTGCTGGAGCATCTCATGCTGTCTAATCTCAATAGAGCCAGCCACTAAAAAGTCTTGAATAACAATACTTGGCCACTTCGAAGAGGCACGTTTGATGCGACCGTTGCGTTGAGTGGCTAAACCAGCAGACCATGGCAAGTCAAAGTTGATGAGCAAGTTAGCGGCTGGCAGGTCTACGCCGTAGCCTCCGGCGTCACTGCTTATTAATACTCTGGTCTTTGGGTCTGTATTAAAGGCGATTTTATTATCTTCTTTTGTTTTAGCGTCTAACTTACCTGAGTAGGTTCTACAGATATCTGGGCCTAAGGCCTGTGACATCTTTTCTAACATATCGACGTAAGTTACAAATATAACTACTTTGTTATCTTCATTCTCTTCTAAAAACTCTTGGACGTATTTAATTAATAGTTCAAACTTGGGAGCTGATGTAAGTCCGTCTAGCAAACCTTCTTGTCTAAGCTCGTATGCGTACTTAGACCCAGACCCGGTCATCATGTCGTAGTTGCGAGCGCTAGTGTGTAGTAGGTCAGGGTGCACGCACAACATCTTTAAACAACCAACCTTGGCCATGATGCGCCCACGAATTTCGTCTGCCTCACCTCCGCGAGCAGATTCCAACCCGTAGTGAGCAAAGATATTAAACCCAGAACCAAAAAGGTTTTGAGCGTTGTCTAAGTCTTCTAATAAATCGTTGAGAATCTTTTGATACAACTTCGCGGCTTTGCGGTCTAACGTAATAGTTATTGGGTCGTTGTGAATAGAGTCAGGCAAATGAGGTGCTACATCTGGGTCTTTCTGTGATTTACGAACACAGGCTTCTTTTAGTTTTTCATGGAGCGTGGGCAGATTTCTATAACGGTCTACGCCACCCCACCCGTTTCTAACAATGAAAGCCTTATCAAAAATGTCAAATCGTCCTAAGACTGAATCATCTACAAACTGCATAATGCTAAACAATTCTTCTGGCTTTCCATTTTCAATAGGAGTACCAGTAAGGGCAAACTTAAATGGGGCGCCGGACAACCGCTTAGTTGTCTTAGACCGCTTTGATTTAAAAGATTTGATTGCCGTTGCTTCATCTAATACAACAAAACCTCTAGGAAGATTCTTTATGACATCCCAATCGTTAACTACCTGTTCGTAGTTCATGATGATGTAGTCAACGCCTGATTCACGCCAGTTCATAGCCTCTGCGTACTGCTTTTGACGCTTTGCTGGGGTGCCGTCTATGACAAGAGCTTTTGAAGTGTTCTCTGTAAATTTTTCTATCTGGTTCTTCCATTGATACTTAATACTGCTAAGACATACAACAAGGCCTGGCTCAGTAATTTTTTTCTGGTCCATAAGCCGTTCAATGGCAGCAATAGTTAAGACCGTCTTACCTAAACCAAGGTCATAGGCAACAAGAACCTTGCGGCGTTTACACATAAGGTTAACGGCCTCAGGTTGATAAGGAAGTAATTTACCCTTGAATGTCATGGCGTAACTCTTCCATATGGAAGTCCACCGTCGTCTTTAATACGTTTAAATCTGAGTTGTTGTGAACGTAAGCATCAAATTTATAATCGTCTAAATCAACCTCTGAGATGTGGTCATTGACAGCAAAAACATATGGACGAACTACTCGCCACATATGACCCTCGCAAGACTTGACGTACTCTGCCTCGTTCTTAAAACGAACATCAGTAATTACATAATCTTGATATGGGTTTTCAAATATTTTGTTTAACACAGTCTTAACCCAAATGTGTTCGCCCATGTGCTTTCTAGCGGCAACACCTAGGTTCTGTAGTTGACGACGAACCTCTGTGTCTTGTTTAGCCTCGTCCCAACCAACACGGTCAACCGCGTCTTGAACACGACCAGTAGGGCTGCAGGCAGTTATAACGTTCATGTCGTACAAGATGTCCCTAATCGCATCGGCAAATGCAACGCGAGTAAAGTTATAGTCATTCACAAGGATTTCAGCAACCGTGTCTTTTCCAGAACGGGCATAACCAGATAAACCAATAATCATTAGAACTCAATCCCTATCCAAAAGAAGCCAAGGTCCATGTCAAAAGACCACTTGCTGATACGAAACCCCAATCCAAATCCCCTAAAACTAAACCCAATAGAAATCCATTTATCAAATACTCGAAACTCTTTGTTCATGACAACGCCCTTTCTCCGTAGACTGAGTGCTTAGCTTTTTCAAGACCTTGATAAATCTCGGACTTGCTCATACCGCCTATATCCTTCACGTCAATGCCCGAGTAGTCAAAAAACCGCACCTCAAACCCTAATCGGATTGACCAGTCAAGTATGGCTTTGGATGAATCCCTACCTGCCTCATCGTTGTCCATAGCCACCACAACGGCCTCAGCGCCCCGAATTAGGTTTATCTGGGTTTTAGAGACGGCTGAGCCGAACGTAGAGATGCCTCCCAGAAGCCCTACAGAGGCCATACGAGCCACGTCCAGCGGAGACTCGACCACAACCATGGTCCCGCCTTGGTACTGACCGTATCCGAACAGGCTGAGGCTTTTATTGACCCCTGTCGGATAATTCCTAAAATACCGATTTGCACCCTTTTCCTGCCAACCCCAGAGTTTTCCAGAAAGGGGGTCGCGGATTGGCAGAATCCAGCAACGCTTAATCAGGTCCCACTGGACGCCGTATAAACGGGCAGCCTCTAAGGTCAATCCGCGAGACCGCAGTTCCTCTTCAGGCGGGTCTACAAAAGCGGCAAGGTTTGCCTCTGTTAAATCTGTGACCTCTTTGAGAACAGGCTCTTTTTTGCGGATGGCCTTGTCCAAAGCTTTGGTTAAATCAACTCCATCTGTCAACCATGTTTTGGCAGACTCAAAGTCAATCCCTTGAACGTATTCGATTAGAGAAGTGACACTTCCCTTGAAGTGACAAGAAAAACAAAAATGCGCTCCAGTATCTGCGTTAATCCACCACGAAGGATTTACATCTTCTTTGCCAGTCCGCTGAATGTGAGCAGGGCAATGACCTTGGATTTCAAATCCATTAATTCGTATAACCTCAACACCTAGTCGGTCAAGCAGGTCTTCCATATCCTCAACGGTCATAGTCAGCCTTCTTGTGCTTAACCTTACGACTGTAAGCCTTCTTGCTTTTTACTGGCTGTGCAGCGTTTGAACGACGTAGTTCAAGAACTCGTTTAATGCGCTCTAAGTTTGGAAGTTTCATAGGTCGGTTGCATCCATTTCACGGAATCGACCCTCCGACCATTGCCACTCAAGAGTTACTTCAGCAGGTCCAGAGTTACGGCTAGCAACAACCTTTAGAAGACGGGTGTCCTCTACGGCCTCGTCTTCGCGCTGTAAACCAAGGATTATGTCAGCATCTTGGAAAAAGGAAGATGAGTAACCGATTGAGTCTGCAGTTACATTTCCTTTTTTCATCTTCCAAGTAAGAACCTGAGTTGAGATAACGATTGGCTTATTGAAACGCTGTGCCAAACGCTTTAGTCCACGAGTGATGTTAGTCAACGCCAACGGTGTATTTGCTTCCCCGGTCTGTTCGTCGACCATCAAGTACACACCATCAATAAAAACAATATCTGGTTGCAGTGTTTGAATCTTTGCAGCAATACCTGAAACTGTTGAACCTGCTGCTGAGTCAACTAACCAAAACTTATGCTGAACCTTCTCCAACCCCTCAAGAATCTTCTTGTAACGTGACTCTTCTTCTGGAGTTAAAGTTCCTGTCATTAAACGCTGGTGTGAGACAAGAGCACGCATAGCATCGTAACGAGCCTCTTGTTCCATATTGCTCATTTCAAAAGACTGAAACATAGGCACTTTCTTTTGCTCACGGTGAATGTTCAACGCTACCTGCAAAGCAAGAGTTGATTTACCAGTCTTTGGTGGAGCAATGATTACTACTAGTTGACCATCTTGCAATCCACTAGTTGCTTTATCAATAGTTGGGAATCCTGTTGGCAATCCACGCAATCCGTTTGGCAGGTTCTTGCG
>Ga0315904_10010552_pt1 | contig 11924 bp, 17 predicted proteins | sample LakEriMetagenome_6_FD_203529 | JGI IMG/M metagenome (GOLD analysis project Ga0315904, IMG submission 203529) | Freshwater fungal communities from buoy surface, Lake Erie, Ohio, United States - Buoy 12 MA120 | ecosystem: Environmental > Aquatic > Freshwater > Lake | place: USA: Lake Erie, Ohio...
CCATGAACAGAGAACGGCTCATTCTTTGATCACCCTATATTCTGGAGGAGCAGACTTGAATGAGGACTCCCCGATCCATCCAGCCCCACGACATGCTGGGCAAAACGGCTCAGACTCATGCTTGCCGGATCCTTTGCAGACTTGGCACACTGCATACGGGACGGCGAACTTCAATACGCTTTGGAAGTTGTGCAGGTGCTTCTTTGCCGTGTCTGCGTTAAATCGCTCAGTTCCCGGCGGGCTGGTCTGCATAAGGCTGGTCACCATCTTTTGCAAGCAGATTGACGCCTTGATGATCTCTTGGAATCGCTCCCGAATATCGAAGGACTCAATCAGGTGCTTCGGAATCGGATGGCCCGCCTGATCCAGTTCCTGCTTCGGCTTTTCTGGTGTCGTCTCGCCGCGTTTCTCTGCTCGGATGGCTCTCGCGACTTGCCGGACTGGAGCAGACTCAACTGCCGCTTCGATCTTTGCTACAGTCTCCGTATCGCCTTCGATTTCTGCTTCGATCAATGTCTCTCCGACATGCAGCATTGCCTCTGTTTTGGCTCTGCCGACACCGATCATTTCGGAAATCTTTTCCTCTTCCCGCTTGTATGGGGCAGGCTGAGTGTCTCCGGAGTTTTGCGCTCGTTTGAGCGCAATTTCATCATACTGTTGAACGAGGAATTCTCGGTTTTCCGCGAGAATCTTACATGCCGTCGCATCGTCCAGTTTTCGGGTCATGTTCCCGGCGAGCCAGCATTCCCGGCGATGATCTCCGCTGGATGGCGGGACGATCTTGCAGTGAATCGATGACTGGCCTGCAAGTTGGGCAGCAGCAATACGGCGATGACCACTGATGATCATGTAATCGTTCTGACCTGCCACCTTGCTGACGACTGGCGGGCAAAGAACGCCGATCCGCTTGATTGACGACACAAGAAATGCGTCGTTCTCGCAGCCGTCCGGGTCGAACGGCTTAAACATGATTTTGTTGCCCGGAAATGGGCGAAGCGACGATGCAGAAAGCGTGCGATATTCGACAGTCATCTGGTGACATTCCTTTACCAAAAAAAACTCCGTATTCAACACATTTAGCCGAGTTCGTTTCCCGCAGTCGTGTATTTATCATTGATCATCGATTTCCGGACCCACCACAGCAGACTCAGAGCTCCCGTAACCCATTCATCATTGATAATTGATCGCTGGCTGGCAGACCCGGACCGGGTCGCATTGCACCCCGTAATCTATTTATCAATGATAAATGATCGCAGGGGCTGTCGGTGTACCCGAATATCCCTGCAACTTAGCAGCATTATGCGAGAGATTGCAGCACGTTAACAGTGACTACTTTTTCTCGCTCTCGGCATTACGGTTGCCGATATTCTCGATTACCTACACCGTGGCGGGTTCCACTGTCGGTTCTGCTGCTGGCGTGAGTGCCAGTTCAGCCCGTGTGCCGGTAGTTGTTGGCTTGCCGTATCGCAACTGCATTTCAACCACCTTCAGCAGTTTTCCGCCAGCGTTCACAGCAGCATTGGTAACCTGTGGGCTAACCTTGCCGCTGATCGTGTCGGACATCAGGGCAGACATCATTCCAGCAAAATCTCCGCTTGTTCGTACTCCCGCTTCAGCGAAGGCAAGGCTTTTTGGTTTCCCTTTTGCAAGGTGTTTCTTGTTCTTCTTACGGTCTTTTTTAGCAATCGCAGACATCTCAATTGTTCCTGTTCGTAAAGTAATTTGTGAATCTCCTCGTTGCTGCCAGAAACAACGAGATCCTGTAATCGCCTGAATGCTTCGGGGTCCATCCCTGACAGCAGGCATCGTGGAACGCTCTTCCAGAGCGATAACTGTTCGTGTGGTGATCTATTCATTTATTTATCGGATGATGGTTATCATCACCGGTGCGATCCCGTAACCTGGTCATTAATGATGATCGATTGCAGGTCACGGAGGGCATCCTCGATCGATTCGTCCGGAACATCCCGTAATCCATTCATCATTGATAATCGATTGCGGGGATCAGAGCGTGTTCTGGTCGATCCTGTGCGGTCGCTCCCGTAATCTATTCATCATTGATGATTGATCGCAGGGGCCGCTGATGTAACATCAGATATCCCCACAACTTGTGCGGCATTATGCGAGGGCTCCGAATTCGTGTTAGAAATCGGCTTGCCTCACTCTTGGCCTTACGGTGGCCAGTTTGCTTCATGTGGCGTCTACTCCTTCAGTTACAAGTTCGCGAGCACTATCCGCCTCTTCAGCACCAGATGAGAGTTCGAACTCAATCCCTGCAGACTCGCATTTCTGCTGTAACGCAAGCCGCATCTGATACCACGGAAACCGTGGGAACAGTGTTTGACACGAATCGTTGTAGATAATCTTCGCAAGGTTTCTGCGTTTCGCGTGATTCACGCACTGTGCAGCCGATTCCTTGATGAATGAGTCGATTCGGTCATTGTTCTTTTGGCACTTAGCCTGCATGTCTTCACAGTATTTGCGAGACTCACGCGATGGTCGACGCAATTCATATTTGCGATCATCATGCCAGCGTTGCATATACTGATCATGCCGCACAATCCAATCCCTGCATCGGTCCCCGTGAATAATCCATAACTGTTCGTCACGGGCGTTGCGAGCAACCAGAAATGATTGTTCTGCGGTGTCAATAAACATGATCGCGTTGGTTTTTGCTCGTTCCTCTTTTGGAAACCACCCAACAAGCTTTACTACAATCTGCTTCCCGCGTGTGTAGATGGATGCTTCGCACCGGCAATGCGGATTTTGAATCAGCCAACGAGCGGACATCAGTTGATGTCGATATTCACTGCCGCCTTTCAGTCGCATTGACACACGCTGCTCAGGCAATCGACATTCAAAAAATAGTCCGCCATCTGGGTTTTCATACAACTTCCACAATGTGTTATGCACTGGGTACGGGTACGGATACCGAACATTCGGAAGTGATACGCCACCTGTCCACACCACCTGATACCGCTTGCTGCGATAGCTGGCTTCAATTGTTCGAAGCACAGCCGATGCAGACTGACTCCATCCAGTCCAGTCGCGTTCCCCGTAAAGATAGATCTTCGGCATCTTCGGGCACTTCGTATCTCCGGGCGTTCGTGTCACATCGTTTGCAAGCAGTCGTCGCAACGCCCAGTTTGCTGCTTCAGTGCTGCGAATCCACGCGTCTTTCAGCGTCTCTCGCAGTTGTGTCCACTGCTCTTGAGACCCTTTGCCGTGCTCCGCTGGTGAAGCCACAGGAATTACCACTGCTCGCACACAGTATCTGGAACGCCAATCATCAGGACTGACAGGCGTTCCGTCAGCATCTCGTTTCCAACCCGGTTTTAGCTTTTCCATAAACAGTCCTCCTATTAACTGCATCAGGGATCGAACCTGACAGAGACGCCGACTCGTCTGCAGTTACACCCCGCTCTAGTGGTGAATATTAGATCGGAGATTCCTCGAACGACGGAACCAGTTCTGACAGTCTCGCATCGATCAACTGTCGCAGTTCATTCACCTGTCCGTCGGTCAGCTTGCCCTGAGACAGCAGGTCCGCCAGTCGTTCCCGCTTGGTAGACAGATCGTCCAAGTCCTCTGACTCCAGAATTGCAGACTCACACCGCTTGAACAAAACCACCTGATGAGGAGACGGGCCTGATATGATCGCCTGTTCTGGCTGTGTCTGTGGTGCCGGTGCAGCCCCAGAGTTCAGCCATCGCAGCAGCTTCCGTCCTGTCTCCGCTGATACGGCGGCAGGATCTTTGTCGGCGAAAATACCGGTACGATCTTTCGTCGCTGTGGCGAAATGCCCGTCATGGGTCAGGTCGAGCACAACAGTCAATTCGTACTCGAACCCATCCCGCTGTTCAGACTTCATCCCCAGTTTGATGATCTTTCGCCCCTCACCCTGAACTGTCTCAGTTTTCGAACGCAGCGTCACAATGATATGCATTGGTGATGATACGATTGTGTCGAGCAGTTTGCGGTGTCTCGGTGTAGTCTCTGACCAAGCTGACCACGTATTACCCTTGAACTTCGTCTGGGCGATCAGTTCATTGATCTCCAGACATCCGCCCGGACCTGACCACTCGTGTGTCAGCGAATCGATGATCAGGACATCGAAACCAGCCTTTTCCGCAGTCTTGATTGCCTCGATGAACCGCTCCGGGGAATACGGGGCTTCGAGTTCCAGGCTCTCGAACTCTCCGAGATGAGCGTAAAGAGCCGCAGAACTGTTCTCGGTGTCGATTACTGCGACACGCTGCCCAAGCTCAAAAGCCAGCAGCAGGGCAGAGTACGTCTTCCCGCTCCCGCTCGGCCCCGTCAGCCCGAGCCTCAGTTTCGCCTGCTTTCGTTCCGCCTTTTTGAACTGCATCACCATGAGTCTGCTCCTCTTCCATTTTCAAAAGTAGTGTGTAATCGTCGTCCATTTTCCAACCCTCTCCGGGGCACTCGTCCCCGTATCGGTAAATCGACTCGTCCCCGTACTCATTCGTTTCAGTGAGCTTGAAAACCCATCGAACCCGTTTCAGTGCTCGCCGCTGATACAGCGACACCATTGATGACCATTCCAGACCATTGGGACTGATTGCGGGTCCGGGCGTCACTGTCAGAACACCGTCCTGATACACCGGAAGAAGATCCTGCTCGTAGCAGAGTCCGCTGTAGTGGTGATCTAAGTCCCATGGACGGCGTTTGCATTCCGGTTCGCCAGCCATAACCGAGCCTTTCCAGAATCTCCGGACGCAGACACTTGCATCCGGAGCACAGCAGCAGAACTGCCAGTAAGAGTGGGTATTTAATCATGATCAAAAACCAACCAGCGAACCAACTGACAGATCATGCACAGAACCAGAAGGCTTGCCATTGTATCCCCCTTCCTTATGGGCAATTTCCTCTCTGACAATTGACAGTGCTGGTGGTGCCTCAACACCGATTCGGACACCACCGTTACACAGTCTGACAACAGTCACTCGAATGTTTCCGTTGATCAGAATTGATTCACCCTCGCGTCGTCCAAGCACCAACATTTGATTTCCTCCTGAATGTTTTGTTTCGTTCAATCCGTCTGAGGAAAGTATCGGCTGACCGACAAAATGAAAACGTCAATCTGCAATTTTTTTTGCAGATTTCAGCGAATCGGTCTGCGGCCCGGTTTTTTCAGGCTTTCCTCTTTGTATCGCTGAATCTCAGCAGATGGAATCAACAGTCCAAAACGGGTAGGCTCAGTGCGGAGCGTGCCGCGTGAGACCATACTGCGGACGGTGCTCAGTGCCAGTCCGAGTTGTTCGGCAGCTTCGCGGGTGGTGCAATAGTGAGATTCAATCATCTGGATCATTCCCGGAGTGTGATTCAGAATGGCCATTCACGCAAGTGAATTCCCCAGATATCAGGAGTGTTTTTTCTTCCTGCTTTTCGCTGGCTGTTCCGGCTTTTTCTCAAACTCAGACGCACGTGGCCTGCCGCGACGTCCGAGCCTGTTTTCCTTGAACCAGATCAGGTCATGAAGCGGAACGAGATATTCACACCCAACCTGTTTGGCGTTCAGAAACGCTCCTTCTCTGGCGTAGTGCTGAATCGTGTTTTGGTCCAATCCGAGGAAATCAGCGGCCTCTAGCGGCCTGAGCCACTGCGCACGGAAATCCTCCCACTGATTCAATACTGCCTCGTTTTCGGGACAATTGGGAGCAATGATGTTTTTCTTCGGAGCAATTTTGTTTTTCCTTGGCATCAGTCCATCCTTCTGGGTATTTACCGACAAAGAATTCGGCTGAGACACACTGCCTCAGCCGAATTGCGCACGAGAGGACTTGAACCTCCACGAGTGTTACCTCACTAGCTCCTGAAGCACCTTAGTGGCTTGAAAAATGTGCTATTATGCGTGGCCGGTGAGTCACCCTTAGTGCGATGAGTAAATACAACGGAACTTGATTGGATGGAGTCTGTTCTAGTCGGAGAACAGACAATGAAAATCGTCGCCTTTGCTGCGGAATATGTGCAGCGGAACAACCTGAAGAAAACACCAATTTACAGTGCTGTCAGATTCGCAAAATACCTATCTGACATGGATGTCAAAACCGTTACAACCGGACATCTAACGACGGTCAAAGAGCGATGTCAGGCAGATGGTCTCAGCCAGTGGACCATCAAGGGTACTCTGAAGGATCTGCGAACCCTGATCCGTGCCTCTGGTCGGGACATCAAAACCGACCGCATCAAGACACCTGAACCGAAATCGAAACCGGTATCATTTGCCGTGATCGATTCCATCTGGCCACGATTGCCGGAATGGTGTCAGCAGTGGCTCGTGGTGTCATACTGGACCGCGTTGCGGCTCGAAGACTCTATCCGGTTGCAGCAGTCGCTAACCGGGACAGAAGAATTTTTAGAGATCGTAGCCAGCAAAACGGGGCATCGGCAGAGATGGCCGATCACTGATTGGCTACGGCAATATTTGCAACCAATTGAACTCCCATACGGCGGCAGTCTGGACTGGTCAGCGTCGATCGTCAGAACGACATTGAAAGCAGCGTCCGGAACCAGTCCTGTGTTGCCGAATCACATTCGGGACCGCTCGCTGAATGAGTGGTATCGATTAGGCGTCGGTGATCTGGTTCATGGGTCAGGACTACATAAGCTCGGCGTGATGCGTCACTACATCGACCCGCTCGAACAACTTGCGACAGTCGCTCCGCGTCTGGCTGTGCCGTCATGCATTCGATCTGTGCCAGAGTCAGTGACTACTGAAGAAAGCCTTCTGGCAAACTTCCGGGCACTCGATCCTGCTGCAAAAACTCTGATTTCAGCGACTGCAGAGCGACTTGCCGGAACGTGAAAAATTCCGGACAGTGGATGGAAAATAGCGGAAAACATAGTGGCGGACGGAATTCCCCCCTAGTATGGTATATTGCATGGATGGTATTCGAATTCTTTGAAGGGAATCAAAATGAGTGTTGATGAAGTAGTAGTCACGGAAGATCTGGTATCAGCGGTTAAAGTGCTCGATCAGTTGTGGACTCGGTGGGAAGATTCCGGCGTTGATCAGATGCCGGAGTATCTCCGCGATGCAATCAACGTGGTCTGCACGATCACCTGCTCTGATTTTCCAACTGACAAGAGGCTGATCAGCTTGTTTCTCGCTTGTGTTAAACTGGCTGAGGAATGGCAAACCGTTCTAGAAGATACGGAAGATCGTCCGCCAAAAAAGACATTCTTTACTGCCGTGGAAAATGTTCTGAGTCACCTCGAAGCCATTAACGTTTCCGAAGAGGCTCCGATTCGATCCGTGGCATCTCTGCTGAAGGAATACGGCAACGCTCCTCAGCGGTGGAACTGGATCGCCCGAGACTTCGGCCAGTACAACGCGGACACAGATGAATGGTCGGGTCCGTTCTATGGTCGCAACGGGATCATTCGGCAGGATCTCATCGAGAAAGAGGCAGAAAAGCCCGGCAGCGTACTGCCCGCAGATTTCCAGACTCTCGATCAGTCAGCGAAAAACGCTCGGGCAAAATCCGAAGCCTTGCGGCGACTGGCCCAACTTCAGACCGGGCTATTCCGTGGCGACGATCTGAGTATTCGGGAAACTGCCAGTGTTCTCGACATGCTTCAGGAAGGTCAGTTTCCGGACGTTATTGCACGAGTCAAAGGAATTCCGCTGTCGAAAGTCATCGCAGAAGCGGATTTGCATGGCATACCGGTCGCCAGTCGTGACGACGTCTTGAACGATGCGGCAAAAGCGTCATTCAGTCGCCCAATGGACGAGGCTCGCGGATATGAGCTGGAATCCGAATTCGATCCCGTGTTCGATGACGACGATGCTGACGACGATGCCGAGATGGCAACGGAACCAGCAGTTGAGTCTGACCCGTATCAGATTGACGATGCGACAGAACCGGAAAAATTGAGCCGTGATGAACTCGACAATTTTGTGATGCAGTACGTGTCGGAAAATCCTGAAGCTACTGCCATTGAGATTCTCCAGGCGTCAGCAGCGGAAACCGGGAAAGTGTGTACACCTCAGGCTGTTCGTGCTTCTCTTTCCAGAATTCGGGGGTGATGCATGGCGACACGAATGAAAGCGTTCACCGAGCCGGATCAGGAACTGATCGAAATGGCCGTCAAGGGTTACACGCAGGAGGAAATCGCGAAACAGATCGGTATTTCCTCTCGGCAGGTTCGTCGACGAATGGAAAAGCCATCCATCAGAGCAGCCATCAAAAAATACTGCGATATGATGTGGGAAAACAGGCTCCGTCGAGTGGCGAATAACTTCGACAAAATGGAGAAAGTTTTCCTGACCCTGATGGATGACGAAAACCCGTATCTGAAACTGCAGGCCAGTATTCAGATGAGAAATATCTGTTTCCATGGTCGAGAACTCGAACTTAGTCATGATGTCGATGAACTGAGGGAGGAACTCAAAAACCTGAAAGAACAGATTACTGGTGATCCGGTAGACGATCCCGCAGACAACGAGGATGACGAGCCATCGGACGGGGAAACAAACTACGCGGAGAACTGAGGAAGTTGATTCTTCAGGCTCGGAGCATGAGAGTAGCCCCGAGTGAGGACGAGATAATCCCGTCCCCGCTCGGGGTCTCACGTCTCGACTTCCAACGCGAATTCCTCAGACGTGCCCGGCAGCATGGTCAGCGGGAATTACTGTCGCCAGTCATCGAAGCCGTGGAACGCAGTGTGCGGCATTTTGATGCATAACTTCATATAAGCCGATTTACCATCCTTCAGGGACAGGTCTGCGATGGCTGATGAACACTTGGCTTCAGTGTCTCCCAGAGTTCCAGCATCGCGGATTCTATTTCCTCAGGTGATGCACGTTTCAGAGACTCTTCGCGAATCGCTTGTGCTTTTTGTGGCGGCGATAACTTGCGGAACTCATAACTATCAACATTGCATGAAGGAAAATATGTTCGTTTTCCCTTTTCGCAATAATCAACCGAGAAAGACCATTCCGCTGTTCTGCGTGACCACTCTGCTCGAAACTCAATATTGATTCTAACTTTCGATCCGTCGGATCGTTTGATAATTTTTTCGTGCCGCATAACTCACTTCTCTGGCTTTGCGCTCAATTGAGCGCAAAATGAATTCATAGCGGTTTATCGTGCTCAGACTGATTGACGCATTCAGGATTCATGCATACCAGAGAATGTCGATGAATCGTCCATCGCTTGCAGACGTCGCAGTATCCCGCGTCTGATCCGCCTGCCTGTTCCTCTGGCGTGCATTCACGGGACTCGATCAGCCGTCTGTATTCTGCCGGATCTCCTCCAGCGTCTCGCCAGCATTTTTCACAGCTTGCCATGTGTCGCCGTCTTCCTGTAGTTGTGCTTTCAGTGTGTTCAATTCCTCCTGAAGTTTAGCAACCATTTCCCTGAGTTCCCAAGCCTGAGCCAGAAGCTGCCCGTCCACTTCCTGATTCGCTGTGAGGCAATCGACGATCTTGCCATTCGCTCCGAGAATCAGAAATCCGCCAGCAGACTTTACTATCCGCCACGGTCCCGGAGTCTCTGATAGTTCTGGCTTATCGTCGTGCGGGAATTCCTTGATAAGCACTTCTGTCTGACCGTCGCTGCCAATGCAAACGCCTGCAATCTCTTCCTTATGGAAAAGCCATTCCGCCAAGTGTCGCCCAGTCAACAGATTCAGCGGGTTTGCCTTGCCACGTGTTCGCCAATTCCCCTGCCGATCGTATGCGACGTATTCCAGCCCGAATGGCCGCGTTTCAGTCTTAATGGTTACCGTGTACATTGATTCGCTCCTGAATGATGGTGAGTGTAAAAAGTGCCCTGACATGTGGGTATATCAGGGCAGCGAGACATTCCAGAAAATTATGTTCCAGCGAGTTCCCGCTCCATCCGGTAGGCCAGAGTCGTGGCGTACTCTCCGAACTTCGGCACATTGTAGCTGTGCGGGCTGGTCCCTTCAGGAACCTGAAACCCGTATCGAGATTCAGCAGCCTTCACTAGTTCCGCCATGCGTGCATCAGAGATGCTGCGATGAGTGAAGACATATCGGGGACCATACTTGACCATAACAGCACCCGGAGCCGGGCAGTCGGACGTCTCAGCGTCGACGGTTCCCATTGAACCCCGCGTTCCGCTGCAATGTGCCGTCTGCATTGATCCATCCGGCAGGATCCAGTTCGTCTTACAGTATGCCAGATCGATCATTCCATCGAACCCGCCGAACTTGTATTCACCAGCCACAGCGTCAACCTGTGAGCCAGTCGGCCCATCGGTCCAGTAGATGTCCACACTGTTTGAATCACTGCGGACTGAGAACTTGACGCCGGGGAATTCTCGTTTCAGTCGATCCCGGACCAGAACAGCGACGTCTTTTGCTGCGATCTGTGATACGCCGGCTTCGTTTCGATTAGCTCGGCAGGTGTCGATAATCTTCTGGGCTGCTTTGGACATGATCAGTTCTCCTCAGTGTATTGTTTGGTAAACCCGTTGCCACACTGGATGTATCAGGTGGCAAGGAAAAGAAAAATCAGAATTCCGCTGTTGCTGTGGCGTACACTGCCGGAGCGTTCTGTGCATCATTCTTTGCTTTGCTCCAGCCTTCGGCGTATCCATACTGCCATGCGTTGTCATATGGCGAGTCATAGCGGTGTCCGCTGGTCGGTTTCAGTGCTCCCATGCCCCGCTGTGTGCGTTCGTAGTGTGCGATGCCTGAGTGATATCCTCGATCGTATGCCGCGTCTGCGTTGTACCAGTCAGTGTTCATGTTCTGTGCTCCCGTGTTAGTGTTTCGTTCTCTCAACACTTGATGTATCACCTCGATGAGAAAAGAAAAAACAGAATTTCACAGAAACTGAGCCAGTCGAGTCAGTGCTGCCTGTGCCTGCTCTAGTGCTGTGCGGTACTCGTCCGACAAGCTGGATTCCATCAGGGCGAGCCGGATAACGTGTTGCTGGTCCGTGATGTCCCGATAGTTCAGATGTCGGGGCTGCTGTCGCTGCTCCGTGACAGTGGTGTCTGCTTTGCGTGCTGGTATCTGGCGAATCAGTGACATGGCGGGCATGGTAATAAACTCCTGTAGTGTGGGGAATTGTGAGTGAAAGAAAACCCGGTGATTGTTGCGGGATCACCGGGTCGAAAAGAGATTTACCGCGTCAACTCGCACTGAGACGCGTTGACCACGATTTTGTTCCCGTCGTCACTGATCGTCAGTTCGTCTCGTCGGTGCATCGTGCCATTGATCCCAACTACATCACCATTGTCAGTCACAGTCACCGATCGCCAAACTACCATGCCGGTGCTGTCTGTCATCGTGTAGTCGCTATGGTTGATTGTCATTGTTATTCTCCCTCAGATTGTTTCGTTGCGTCCGAGTCACACAGTGCGACTCGTGACAATTGGTATATCAGATCAGGCGGAAAAGAAAAATCACTTTCCGCTGACCACTTCAAGAATGACTCCATCGCGAACGATCGTCACCGGGAAACCTTCAGGGATATAGCATCCTTCCGGGATATCGCCAGCAATGATCTGTTCGTCACGAAGCGTTTCATATGCTCGGTGACCATCACTCGCAATATCTTTTGCGTCCTGTCGCATGACAGTTTCAGACTCGTCAACGAGGTACTTCAGCGTCACTACTCCGCTGGCAGAAAATCGGTCGTCCTGTGGTGTGCGAAGATGGCAGATAAACAGAACAGTCATTGCAAGTGCTCCTGAATGGTGAATTGTGGTGGTCATCTACTGCCGAAAGCCAGCTCCCTGAGGAACTGGCTCGGCTCGACCGTTTCACCGTCGTCGCTAGCTGCCACGTCTGGCCTGCCTGACCTTGAGACTGATTCGCCGTCTCTTGCACTCGCTAACCTGTCGCGTCCTCAGGTCCGACCGTTGCGACTGTTTCCCCGTCTGCTGCCTCTTCGGTAGTCCCGATGACCGGGACAATTGGTG
>Ga0315904_10010563_pt1 | contig 11918 bp, 10 predicted proteins | sample LakEriMetagenome_6_FD_203529 | JGI IMG/M metagenome (GOLD analysis project Ga0315904, IMG submission 203529) | Freshwater fungal communities from buoy surface, Lake Erie, Ohio, United States - Buoy 12 MA120 | ecosystem: Environmental > Aquatic > Freshwater > Lake | place: USA: Lake Erie, Ohio...
CTGCTGCTATCGGAGGGCAAATCCATCGGCCTGCGCACGGTGCCCACCGTTCGCGACCTGCGCTTCGCCTGGGAGGAAATGCCGCAGCAGACACTCGATGTCCAACAGCAGAAAGTCCGCGACAGCCTGCGCACCGCGTTAATCGGCTGGGCGCAGCAAACCGGCGAGGCTTCCGACTACACCGACAACCTGCCACTCCAGTGCCTGCATCCGGTGGGCCATTGGTATGAGGTGCCAAACCTGCTGCGCAACGGTACGCTTGCCGCGCTGCTGGCCGAGCGCCCGCAACTGAAGACCCTCGTGCTGCACAACATCGACACCGTCGGCATGAACGTCGATCCCGCGCTGTTAGGCATGCATCTCGCTTCCGGCGCGGGCCTCACCTTCGAGGTCATCACCCGCCGGCTGGAAGACCGGGGCGGCGGACTCGCGCGGGTGAACGGCAGGCCGCAACTCGTCGAGGGACTCGCCATGCCGCGCGAGGAGGATGAGTTCAACCTCACCTACTACAATACCAACACCTGCTGGATCGACATCGACTCACTGCTCGCCGCCTTCCGCCTTTCCCGAGCGGATCTCACCGATCCGGCCAAGACCGCCGCCGCCGTGCGCTCGCTCGCCGCGAGGATGCCCACCTACATCACGCTCAAGGATGTGAAAAAACGCTGGGGCCATGGCCAGGAGGATGTGTTTCCGGTGTGCCAGTTCGAGAAACTGTGGGTGGACATGAGCCACCTTCCGTCCATCGAGACACGCTATGTCGCCGTGCCCCGCGTGCGCGGCCAGCAGCTCAAGGAGCCCGCACAACTCGACGGCTGGCTGCGCGACGGATCCGCCGCGTATCTCGAATCGCTTTGTGAGTGGGAGTGATGCTGACTCTGCGGATGAAGCGCGGAATTGATTCCAATGCCTTTAAGGATCGGCGAACGAATCGTTCGTGAACTTTGGACTGCGGTGAAAGCCACCAGGCGCATCACCGCTTTGGGGGTGGAGTTCGTTGGCGCATCGAGTCTGGTTCCCAATCATCTGGTCCGCCCGCATTCATGCCTGCGATCAACATGCTTGCTTCCGGGAGCACGCTCCGGTCACCCTCAAAGCGGCGATTCCCGCCGCAGTCCAAGGTTTCCGCCCATGGCGGGTATGGGAGTCGCGATACGAATCCTTAAAGGCATTGGAATTCAATCCGCACGACACCCTCCCGGCAAAACTGGCGGAATGAATTCCGCGCTCCAGTCCACCTCACTGCTTCGGAAGTTCACCCCCGGCGGGAGTCTCGAAGGGATTGACTTCGAGCGGCGCGTTGCCGGGCACCGGGATGGCCACGGGTGGCGGCGGCTCGGTGGGAGGCGTCGTCTCCTTGGGCTTGGTCTCCGGAGCGGCGGTCGTGGTTCCGGCGGGCGTCGCCGCGGTTTCGGTCGCGGGTTTCTCGGGCGTCGGTGACGGCTTCGGGGCTTCCTTCGCGGCGTTGGGTGGCAGCACCGGAACCAGCGGCTGGACCGGTGCGCCATGGAGGCGCAGCGCCTGATAGATGAGATTGTAGTTATGCCTCAGCGCGGAGGGAAACGAGACCCTGCCCGCCTCGACGATCTTCTCGCGCAGCAGTTTCGCCGAGAGATCCGCGACGAGGTCCGCGCCGATCTGCACCGCGCGGTCCGCACCGGTCACTTCCTTGCCTGCGGCGGTGGTTCCCAAAATGACATCGCTGGTGATCGAACGGCCCTGGATGGCGATGCTGGATTTCGCCGATGTGATCACGCCATATGGGCTCACGGTGATTTCGAGCATCGCGTGATCGTCCGAGGATAGCCAGCCGCGGACATGGTCGATGCGGACCGAGATGAAGATCCCGCCCTCGGGCGTGGGCGTGATCTCGGGTTTGTAGGTGCGGTAGTCGGAGCCCGAGAGCTTGTATTCGACGGCCTTGCCTTCCAGCTTGTTCCAACCGCCGAGGCTTTTTCCGTATGCCTCCTCATCGAGTTTGATTTCCGCCGCCGCCCACTGGTGCAGGCAAACGAGGGCGATGGGAATGACAAAGGGGAATTTCATGGAACGCTCGCGGATCGGTGCCGGGTGATACTCCCACGGCACCGGATTTATTCAATGAATTCCGCCGGAGGGTTGGAGTCCGGGCTTCCCAGCAGGCGGTCCACCTGCTCGCGGGCGCGGGTTTTGTGCTCATCCTTGATGTAGGCCGCCACCGTGCCGAGCGCGGCGACGATCGCGCCCCAATCGTCGCCATATCCGGCGCCCGGCAGGATGTCCGGGATTAGATCGGCGGGCATGATCAGATAACCGAGCGCCCCCACGATCACGCCCTTGGCCCATGTGGGGGTGTCTCGGTCCTTGAGGCAGTAGAAGAGAATCAGCGCGGTCAGGAGGGTCTTGCGGCCCGCCGCCACCGCCACCTTCCTCAGAGAGCGCCATAGCCGGGGGCCGGAATACCAGTGCGCGGCGGAGGGATGGGAAGGCGGAACGGACAGACGTTTCATGGTGGCTCGGATATGGTGGACTTCCCGCACCCGCCCGGCAAGCCGCGTGATGAGGCGCGTGTGCTCCAACACCAATCCCACAGCCATCGAAGTGGATCGCAAGCATGAGGCGGCTTTCGCGCGGCTCATTGGCACCGACGCTCGCAGAGCGCCGCTACATTCGGCGCATGAGTTGATTGTGGCGGCGCGATACCGGAACGCGGCAGGCGGTTTCGTTGGTGTTACCACCGGCCGATGGCAGCGGCGAGGATGACGACGGATTTCTCGCCTTTGCGCAGCATTTTCACACCGACGGAGGTCTTGGGAAAAGCGGCTTCAAGGCAGGAGGTTCGGCCTTCGGCGTCGGCGAACAGGGCTTGGTCGGGCAGGCGGATTTCGCCGTTGAGGCGGCGGCCGCCCCAGGGGTCGATGTAGGTGACGGCGAACGACCGGGAGCCACGCGGAAGCTTTCGCGGCAGCGAGGTGAGGGTGACGAAGTGGGCGTCCACGGTCACCCATGTGGCGGCGTGGCCCTTTTCGGCGCGCCATGCCTGGCGGCGGATGCTGAGCACGGGCGGAAGACCCTTGGAGAGGGACTTGGCGAGGCGCTGGTGAACCCGCTCTAACAATTTCTCCGGTGTCTCGCGCGATTGTCGGAAGAAGACCTCTTCGGACGGCTGGGGCAGATAGCGGCCCATTGCCATTTCCTCGGCCATGTCCCGGAGGTCGGCCACGCTCACGCCACGGCGGCTCCAGCGGGCGACGCCGACGGAATGGCGTGACGGCCGCATGCCGATCTCGCGGATGACGGTGAGGATGCGTTCGCGGTCGGTCTTGCCGCTCACGCCGTCCCACGCGCGCCGCCAATCGTCGTTGCCCGACTGGAAGGCGTTGAGCAGCGCGGAGGGCCCGCAGGCGTTGCCCGCCACGGCAAGTTGGTTCACCGGCGGCACCTCCATGCGCGGCGCGTGGAGCATTTCCTGCCCGCAGGCCGTGGCCGCGAGCGAGACGGCGAGGATTTCAGTTAGAACCCGCCGCCACATAGGTTTCCGCACGCCGGTTGTTGGATGGTTTCGCGTCCGCGCCACCGGTGGTCAGCAGCACGCGGGAATCGACCTTGAGCGTGCTGGAGTTCGGACTGGGCGGATTGGCCACGGGAACGCGGACGGTTCTAACCGCATTGGGCGCGAGCGAGGTGATGTTGGAGGAAACCTTCTTGCCGGCCACGGTCACCTCGACGGTGGTGTTGATGAGGGTTTCCGTGCCGCGGTTCTGCACCAGCACCTCGACGGCGCCATACGGGATCCCCGCGTCCGGCGGGATGATGCGGTTGGATGCCACCGCCGCGTCGTAGATGCCGCGCGTGTTCGAGTTGAGAACCCGGCCGATGTCCGGCATGCCCGCACCGAGCGAGACGTCCTTGCCCGCTTCTCCGGCATCGTTGAGATAGGAGGAAAGTTTGTCCCATGCCTGTGAGGCGCTGAGTTTTCCGTTGCCGAATTCGGTCATGATGGCGGCGATCGCGCCGGTGACGACCGGAGCGCTGAACGAGGTGCCGCTCATGCTTGCGGCCTGGCCACCGGTCCATGCCGTGTTCAGGCCGTAGCCCGGAGCGGAAACCGAAAGCTCGGTGCCGCGGTTCGAGAAATCGAGGTGATTTCCCAGCGCATCCACCGCGCCCACGGCGATGACGCCTTCGTTGGCGGCGGGATAGGAAACCCCTTCGATGCCGTTGTTTCCCGCCGCCGCGACGATCAACGCTCCGGCGGCACGCGCGTATTCGATGGCGCGGCGGACCAGTCCGCTGTCGCCGAAACTGCTCATCGAGATGTTGATCAGGTCCGCGCCCGCATCGGCGGCGGCGATGATGCCACTGGCGAGAAGAAAGCTGTCCGAGTTTCCATTCGCATCGGCCACGCTCACCGCGAGCAGGTCCGCGCCGGGAGCAACACCGGGAGTGAGCGGATCGCCGCCGATGATCACCGACGCGACGGCGGTGCCGTGTCCGTTCGGATCGGCGACGCCGTTGCCGTTCAGATCGAGCGTGCGGATGTTCGAGGAAAACGCCGAATGGGCCTCCACACCCGTATCAAGGACGGCCACCGTGACGCCGCGTCCCCAGGTCGAGTTGTCGCCGGTGATGCCCAGCCATTCGTGGAGTCCGTCGCCGAGCGCCACGGCACCGGATTGCACCGTCCCTTCCGGAGGCGTCGGGACAAACACCGGAAAGATGAAGCCCTCCTCGGTTTCGTCCAACAAACCGGCGAGATCCCCGTAATCATCGAAACCGACCCGCAGCGCGTTGAGCGCGTCGAGCCGGCCTAACAGTTTCACGCCGTCCCCCATGCGCGCCAAAAACCGGGCCATCGCATCGGCATCGCCAAACATCAGGATCCGCTGTCCTTCCAAGGCCCCGGCCGCCTTGGCCGCGGCATCCCCATTGCGGGTGGGCGGGCGGTTTTCCCGGCGGAAACGCACCGGGTCTTCGTCCATCGCGCGACGCGCACCGGTCACCTGCCCCGTGTCGGTGGCCCTCGTCCGATCCGCTGGCGGAGCGGGCAGCGTCCAGCTCGCAAGCCAGTAACCGAGGATCGCGAACAACGCGAACCCCAGCGGCCAGGCGACTTGGCGGAACCTCATGCACCGGAATAAAACCCCAATCGCCCGAAAAGTCACGGGCGTTTGAAATCTTCCGATTTTGCGTTTTCCTGAGAAGGTCGCCTCATTTAGCCTGCGGCATGCGCACTGCGGTTTACGCCGGTTCCTTCGATCCCCCGACAAATGGCCACCTTTGGATGATCGAGCGCGGTCTGGAAATGTTCGACCGGCTGATCGTGGCCATCGGCACCAATCCGTCGAAGCGCTATTCGTTTTCCGTCGAGGAGCGGCTGGAGTTGCTCCGGGCCTCCACGCCTTCGAGCGATCATCTGGTCATCGCCCATTTCGACAACCGCTATCTGGTGGACTACGCGCGCAAGAAGAACGCCAAATACGTGTTGCGCGGCATCCGCTCGCCGCACGACTACGAATACGAGCGGGTGATGCGCCACATCAACGCCGACATGGCTCCGGAAATCACCACCGTATTCCTCATGCCGCCGCGCGACATCGCCGAGGTTTCCTCCAACATGGTCAAGAGCCTTATCGGCCCCACGGGTTGGGAGGAAACGGTGCGCCGCTACGTGCCGACACCTGTTTTCCAACGCATCGCCGAGCGCGCCGCCAGCGAGCGCGCCGGGGATCTGGGCATCATGGAGTGATGGCCGCGCTCACCCCGCGTCGTGGCGGATCGGATCACCCGTGACTTGCAGCGGCTGCGTGTGATGCCGCGATGGCGCGGAGTCCGATGAAATCGCCACTGCGATCCAGCGAAACTCGTCACTGCCTTCGAGCACGATTTTGAGCATCATCGTCAGCGGCACCGCCAGCAACATGCCAAGCGGCCCCCACACCCAACCCCAGAACATCACCGAGATCACCACCACCAAGGTGGAAATGCCGAGGCGCCGGCCAACGAGGATCGGTTCGAGGAAATTGCCGATCAGGTTGTTGATAAGCAGATAGCCTCCCGCGACCAGAAGTGCGTTCGGCCAACCGGCCAGCAGCAGGGCGAGGATGACCGGCGGCACACCGGCGACGATTGAACCGATCACCGGAATGAAATTCAGCGCGAAGGCCAGAATGCCCCAGAGGATGAAAAAATCGAGTCCCGCCGCCCAGCACAAGAGGCCAGCGAGGAATCCGGTGACGAGACTCGCGACCGTCTTGATCGCGAGGTAGCGCTGAATGTCGCGCGTGGCATTCAGCATCCGGGAGATGTTGGGGCCATGCGCCTTGCTGATGGCTTCCAGGCGTTTGGCGAAAGAGCCCGCCTCGCTGAGCATGAACACGGTGAGAATCAGGAAAATCACCGCCGCGCCGAAGAAGCCCACCAGTTGCCCGAGCACTCCGGTGCCGAGATCCCAGATGCGCTCGAAGCGGATCTGCTGGAGGTTTGCCAGATTGTTTTCCACCACCGCCCGGATCTTGGCATTGGCATCCTCGACGCCCATTTTCTCCAGCTTCAGCGCCAGATCTTCCGATCCCGTTCGCACCTGTTCGTAAAGCTGCGCGGCGTATTTCGCGTTCCACTTGTCCTGCAGGTCCTGCAACAGCACCACACCCAGCACCACCACACCGGCGATGAACGCGAAGTCCACCAGCACCGTCACCAGCACCGACAGGATCCGCGGCAAGCCCCGCGCGCTCAGCGCGTGGGTGACCGGATAGCTCACCGTCGCCACAAAAAACGCCAGCAGAACCGGCAGGAAGAAATTCTGCGCCGTCCGCAACCCCGCCACCACCAGCACCAGCGCCCCGAGCAGCAGGAGCATTCTGCCGGGTTTCTTCGCCATTTCCACCATCTCCGCACCCATCCCCCCGCAGTAAACGCGGCGCCGTCCCCGCACGCAACCGGAAATCCCGGCGAACGGCGATGATCCGGGAATGACATGCTCCGTTTCCACCTTTTCCGTTGCCGCCCCGCCTTGCCGACTTAGGATCGGCGCATGCGCTCGCTGCTGGTCCCCGCATTCTGTCTCGCCTCCGCCTGCACTCTCGCGGCGCAGGAGGCTCCTTCCGACGTCTATCGCTCGGTGCTGCGCATCGAGGTGGCCACACAGATCCCGGATTACGAAACGCCGTGGAACTCCGGACGCTTCAGCGGCGGCATCGGCACCGGGTTCATCATCGGACCTAACAAAATCCTCACCAACGCGCATGTCGTTTCCAACGGCCGCAGGCTGCTCGTCACCGTGTATGGCAGCCCCACCAAGTATCCCGCCAAGGTCGAGCACATCGCCCATGATTGCGACCTGGCCCTGCTGTCGGTCGAGGATTTCAGCGACTTCGAGAAGTTTCCCACATTCGAATTCGGCGAGGTGCCCAAGCTCGAATCCCAGGTGCGAGTCATCGGTTATCCGGTCGGGGGCGACCGCCTCTCGGTGACCCGCGGCGTGGTCTCGCGCATCGACTTCCAACCGTATTCGCATTCGCGCGCGGATTCGCATCTCGCCGTGCAGATCGACGCCGCGATCAACCCGGGCAACTCCGGCGGACCGGTGCTGCAGGATGGCAAGGTCATCGGCGTGGCCTTCCAGGGATTGCGCCAGGCGGACAACACCGGCTACATCATCCCCACTCCGGTCATCCGCCGTTTCCTCAAGGATGTGGAGGACGGCCGCTATGACCATTATGTGGACCTCGGCATCAGCGACTTCGCCTTGCACAATCCGGCGATGCGCCGCGCGCTCGGTCTCAAGGATGATGGCAAGGGAGTGCTGGTCACCAACGTGATTCCCAGCAGCGGCGCGGACGGCGTGCTCAGGTCGGGCGACGTGCTCATCGAGATCGACGGCTACGCGGTGGACGCCGCCGGCATGGTCAACATCGACGGCGAAAACGTGAATCTCAACGAAATCGTCGAGCGCAAGTTCGCCGGTGACATCGTGAAGGTCCGCTTCCTGCGCGATGGCGGATGGAACGATGCGGAAATCACGCTCAAGCCCATCCCTTGGAGCCGGATGTATGCCATCGAATATGAGAAGAAGCCGAGATATCTGGTGTTCGCCGGACTCGTCTTCCAGCCGCTCGACACCAACCTGTTCGCCACCGTCAAGTTCGATGACGTCACCGTGCGTAGGCTCTACACCGACTACGTGCCGAAGGGACTGTTCCAGAAACGCCGCGACATTGTGGTGCTCACCAGGGTCGAGAGCGATCCGGTGACCAGTCAGCTCGGCGGCTTCGCCGGTTTCGCCGTGGACAAGATCAACGGTACCGAGGTGACCGACCTCAAGCATGCCCACGAGTTGCTCCATCCGGAGGAAGCTCCCGAGTTCCACGTGATCGAGCTGTTCGGCGCGCCGCGCCCGCTGGTCATTCCTTCGGCCGCCGTCAAGGATGCCAACGAACGGGTTTCCCGCAACGCCGGCATTCCTCGCCTGTCGAACTTCGAGGATTGATGATCGGAAACGAAACGCCACACCGGGCAGGCATCGCGCTGGGATCGAATCTCGGCGACCGCATGGCCCACTTGCGCGCCGCGCTCGGGGCACTCCGTGAAATCCACACACCCGGCCAGCCGCTTCTCACCGCGCCCGTCTATCAAACCGAGCCGCGCCACTGCCCGCCGGGTTCGCCGCAGTTTCTCAACACGGTTGTCGAAATTGCCTTCAACGGCGGTCCGCTGGAACTCCTCGCCCTCACCCAAGCCGCCGAGGTCCGCCTCGGCCGCGAGGCCAAGCCCGAACGCAACGCCCCGCGGGTGATCGATATCGACATCCTCTACCTCGGCGGCGAAACCCTCGACCACCCCGCCCTCACCTTGCCCCACCCGCGCATCGGCGAGCGCCGGTTTGTGCTCCAACCGCTTGCCGACATCCGCCCCGATCTCGCTTTGCCCGGGCAAACCGCCACCATCCGCGAAACCCTCGACCATCTCGTCACCGACGAGCCACCGCTCATCGTTTTCAGCGAAATCCTCTAGCCGTCCATCACTCCGCAACCCTGCGCAAATCCTGCCATTCGTCCGCCGGATTCCACCCCGCCCCGACTCTCCCCTTGAAAAGCCCGGAACCGGGGTCTATTCCTCCGGCGGCCCGAGCGGGCCCTTTCCCACACGTCATGAACGCCCTGACCCGCTGCCTCTCGCTCTACTGGAGTTCCTCCATCGGCAAAAAGCTCGTCGTCGCCCTCACCGGCCTGTTTCTGATCCTGTTTCTCGCCGGGCACCTGGTTGGAAACCTGGTGGTCTTCATGGGCCCCGAGCCGTTCAACCAATATGCCTACTTCCTCCACCACATGGGCCACGGCGCGGGCATCTGGGCCTTCCGCATCGTCATGCTGGTGATGCTCGGCGCGCACATCGCCGCCACCGTCATGCTCACCCGCCAGAACAAGGCAGCCCGCAAGGCCTATGAGTGCGACAACACCATCCAGGCCTCCAGATCGTCGCGCTACATGATTCTCACCGGTCTGACGATTCTCGCGTTCTTCATCTATCACATGCTCCACTTCACCGTGCGGGTGGGCAACGAATACGACACGCTGGCCCGATACAAGACGACGCTCCCCGGCGTCGAGGGCGAGGTTCACAACGCCTGGCAGATGGTCATCGACGGCTTCTCGCCCCAGGCATGGTATGTCTCGGTCTTCTACATCATCGCCATGACGCTGCTGGCCTCGCACCTGGTTCACGGCTTCCAATCGGTGTTCCAAACACTCGGCCTGCGTTCGAAGAAATCCGCCGCCACCCTCAACCAGATTTCCATCGCCTACGCTCTCGTCATCTGGCTCGGCTTCATCTCGATCCCCATAGCCATTCTCTTCGGTTACGGACGCTGAGACGGATTCCCCATTTCAAACCTCCAATTTCAAATCTCCAATCCGCCATGAGCATCGTCCTCGACAGCAAGATTCCCTCCGGCCCGCTTGAGCAGAAGTGGTCCAAGCACAAGATGGATTCCAAGCTCATCAATCCGGCCAACAAGCGGAAATACTCGATCATCGTCGTCGGTTCCGGCCTCGCCGGAGGAGCAGCCGCCGCCTCGCTTTCCGAGCTTGGCTATCAGGTGAAATGCTTCTGCTATCAGGACAGCCCGCGCCGCGCCCACTCGATCGCCGCACAAGGCGGCATCAACGCCGCGAAGAACTATCAGAACGACGGCGACTCGGTTTACCGTTTGTTCTATGACACCATCAAGGGCGGCGACTTCCGCGCCCGCGAGGCCAACGTTTACCGCCTCGCCGAGGTCTCCAACGCCATCATCGACCAGTGCGTCGCCCAAGGTGTGCCCTTCGCCCGCGAATACGGCGGATTGCTGGACAACCGATCGTTCGGTGGCTCGCAGGTCTCGCGCACCTTCTACGCCCGCGGCCAGACCGGGCAGCAGTTGCTGATCGGTTGCTATCAGGCTCTGGAAAAGGAAGTGAGCAAGGGCGGCGTGAAGATGTTCCCGCGCACCGAGATGCTGGAACTGGTATTGGTCAACGGCCAGGCCAAGGGCATCATCGTGCGCGATCTCGCCACCGGGAAAATCAGCAGCCACGCGGCTGATGCCGTGATCCTCGCCACCGGCGGCTATGGCAACGTGTTCTTCCTCTCGACCAATGCGATGGGATGCAACGTCACCTCCGCATGGCGTGCCGCCAGGCAGGGCGCGCTGTTCGCCAACCCGTGTTTCACGCAGATCCACCCGACCTGCATCCCGGTTTCCGGCGACTACCAGTCCAAGCTCACGCTGATGTCCGAGTCCCTGCGCAACGACGGCCGCATCTGGGTGCCGAAGTCCCGCGAGGCCGCCGAAAAGATCCGCAAGAAGCAGATGAGTCCCAACGACGTGGCCGAGGACGACCGCGACTATTTCCTCGAGCGCAAGTACCCCTCCTTCGGCAACCTCTCGCCGCGCGACATCTCCTCGCGCGCCGCCAAGGAAGCGTGCGACGACGGACGCGGCGTGGCCGCCACCGGACTCGGCGTCTATCTCGACTTCCGTGACGCCACCAAGCGCCTGGGTGAAAACGTCATCCGCGCCCGCTACGGCAACCTCTTCCAGATGTATGAGAAAATCGCCGGCGAAGACCCCTACAAGGTGCCGATGATGATCTATCCGGCGGTGCACTACACCATGGGCGGCCTGTGGGTGGACTACAACCTCATGTCCAACGTCCCCGGCCTGCACGTGCTCGGCGAGGCGAACTTCTCCGACCACGGCGCGAACCGCCTCGGTGCCTCGGCCCTGATGCAAGGACTGGCCGACGGCTATTTCGTCATTCCGGCGACCATCGCGAACTATCTGGTCACCCAGAAACCCGGCAGCGTCACCACCAGCGCGCCCGAGTTCAAACAGGCCGAAGAAGCGGCCCGCGAGCGCATCACCAAACTGCTTTCGATCAACGGCAAGCGCACCGTGGACTCGTTCCACCGCGAACTCGGCACCATCATGTGGGACAAGTGCGGCATGGCGCGCTCCCGCGAGGGACTCGACGAGGCCCTGACGAAAATCCCGCAGATCCGCGAGGAGTTCTGGGCCAACGTCCGCATCCCCGGCTCGGGGGAAAACGCCAACATGGAACTCGAAAAGGCCGGCCGCGTCGCCGACTTCCTCGAATTCGCCGAAGTCATGTGCTACGACGCCCGCGACCGCGAGGAATCCTGCGGCGGCCACTTCCGCACCGAGCACCAGTTCACCGACGCCGATCCCGAGGTCCAGTCCGGTAAAACCCAGGCCGGCGAGGCCAAGCGCCACGATGACAGGTTTTCCCACGTTTCCTGCTGGGAATACAAGGGCAACGGCAACGCGCCGGTCCTGCACAAGGAGCCGCTCGTTTACGAACAAGTCAAGGTGGCCATCCGCAGCTACGCCTGATGGCCGGGCTTCGGTTGATTCTGACAGGAAGCGTCGCGCTTCT
>Ga0315904_10010565_pt1 | contig 11917 bp, 28 predicted proteins | sample LakEriMetagenome_6_FD_203529 | JGI IMG/M metagenome (GOLD analysis project Ga0315904, IMG submission 203529) | Freshwater fungal communities from buoy surface, Lake Erie, Ohio, United States - Buoy 12 MA120 | ecosystem: Environmental > Aquatic > Freshwater > Lake | place: USA: Lake Erie, Ohio...
GCAGAATCTGGCGGGGTAATCACAGAAGAACAAAAAGAGCTTATAGTAAATGCATTATTTGAAAATGCTGGAGGGGAACCAATAACGGCAGAAGCTATAGCTGAATCTGGAATTGATTATGAAGATCTTCCACCAGATACTCCAGTTGAATTAGAAAATGGCGTCGTATTAACAGCTGAAGTAGCAGATGCTCTTGAAGTTTTTGAAGATGTTGGAGAGTTATTTACAGAAGTATTTTCAGATCCAGGTAAGGTTTTGACGGCATTTGCAAATGTGGGTGCCGATATGTCTCCAGAAGTTAGAGAAAGAGCGGAAGAAATTGTTATTGTAACAATTATAGTAAGTCAAATAGTTGTGGCTAGTGCCATAATGAGGAGGTAAAAATGTGGAAATGGATTAAGGACAGGATCATAGCCATACTAAATGAGAATTTTACATTTCTCGGATTTTTCGTGGCATGGGTAGTTCTAGAGGGTAGCGCAAAAACAGTAGTAGGCTATTTAACCCTTATTTCCGTGGCTATTTGGTTCCTTACCATAGGAATTAGGGCCAATGCCGAAAAAGAGGAATAAGGTATAATAGTCCTATAATGAGAAAGAAATTGCTTATTCCAGCATTAGCTATTATATTTGCATTATCAGGATGCGGATATGATGGACACTATCGTTATGCATGTCAAAATCCTGAAAACTTTGAAAAAGCAGAATGTCAAGTGCCATTGTGCAAAGTTACAGGAACATGTACAATAGATCTATTGGGATTTGACCCACTAACTGGAGAAGAGTTAACAGTAGAAACGGAACAAGATGTCCAAGAATAGAATGACAGGGGCAGAATTAGATGCCCGATTAAAGTTTATCCTAGGTATCACACTAGGAATGATTTTGTTTTTTACAGCAATGGGTATTCTTTATGCCCTCATCTTTGTAACACAGCCAATTGGAGAGCAGTCTGAAAATGACAAGATGTTCTTCAATGTACTTGGATCTGTTGCTACATTTATTACTGGCACACTTGCTGGTTTGCTAATTGGTAAGAGTGGCGGAGATGAAAAGCCAATTACATTTGATGAGCCAGAAGAACCAACAACTTCATCTGAACCAGCTCCAGTAGAGCCAGAGCCAACAGGTAAGCCAGAAGGTGAAATGCCAGAAGAAACAGAAGTAGATGAAGATTGGGATAAGGATTAATCATGGCAGAAATGGGAACAGCAGAAAAGCTCATTGAGGTTGCCAAGGGCGAACTTGGTGTTATTGAAGGTCCTAAAGATAATGAAACTAAGTATGGAAAATTTACTAAGGCAAACTTTCAGCCTTGGTGTGGCTCTTTCGTAATGTGGTGTGCAGATCAAGCTGGCGTAAAGGTACCTAATACTGTTTATACTCCAAGTGGTGCGGCAGCATTTAAGAAGGCTGGGCGATGGTATGATGCACAAGTATGCGATCCAGAACCAGGGGATATTGCTTACTTTGATTTTCCTGCAGATGGTGTAGATCGCATTTCTCATGTAGGAATTGTTATCAAAGATAATGAAGATGGTACAGTTTGGTGCATTGAAGGAAACACTACAAACCGCAAGGGCGGAAGCCAGCGAAATGGCGGAGAAGTTTGCAAGCAACTTCGTGCATACAAGAAGAATAAAAAGAACGTTCAAATATCTATTGTAGGTTTTGGTCGTCCTAAGTTTAAGGGTGCAGGAACTGCGCCTGCTCCACAGGCACAGGCAGAAAAGAAAACCTGCCCAACTTGTGGTCAAGAAGTAAAATGAATACCTATAAGATTAAACTTGAGGTAGAAGCAGAAGTCCAAGCATTTACAGAAGACGATGCTGCAGATTATGTAAACGATATTTTTGGCGTTGATGATGAAGTTAAAAGCGTCAAAGTAATAAACATTAAGGAGAAGTGATGGCTAAAGAAGGATACAAGCCCACCGCTGGTATGAAGGCGGCAGCTAAGAGAGCTATTCGTTGGAAAGAACAAGGAAAAGCAACAGGTGCTGGAACAATGGTAGGCTGGACTCGTGCAGGGCAACTTGCACGTGGTGAGACATTAAGTTTGTCCACCGTTAAAAGAATGTATTCCTTCTTTTCCAGACACGAGGTAGACAAGAAAGGTAAAGACTTTTATAATACTTCTAACCCCTCAAATGGGCGGATTATGTGGGATGCATGGGGTGGAGATGCTGGCTTTTCTTGGTCTCGCAAAATTGTAGAGCGTGAAAAGAATATGAAGAAAGCATATACTCAAGAAGAACTTTTTGAAGAAATAAAAGATATGCTTTCAGATACAGTAGAGCCATTTGATACTGTTGTTGAAATTGATGATGATGAGGATATTAAAAAGGCTTTGCGCCCAGAAGTCACAAAAGAACAGCTTGGTATGGTAATTGAGCATTTAATGGAAGCAATTGAAGAAATGATTGAAATGCCAGAAGAGGAAGAAGAGGGTGAAGAGATGGAAGGGGAAGAAATGGAGTACCCAGAAAACCCTGCACCAGTCGGAGATCCAGATAAGAACGAAGTAAATTGGCCAATTGCAAAATCTGAAGGCTCAGATTATGAATCAGATGATGAAGAAGAAGATAAGTGGGATAATATGACCAAAGCATGCTGGTCTGGATATAAGCAAGAGGGCATGAAAGAAAAAAATGGTCGTATGGTTCCTAATTGTGTACCAGTTGAAAAGTCATATGATGAAAAAGATGAAGATGATTTAGATAAGGCAAAGGATAAGTATAAGGATGTTATTGATGATCGAAAGGGTGAGCCAGCCGATAAGGAGCTCTATGCTCGAATTGTCAATGAAGCAAAAAGGAAGTTTGATGTGTATCCATCTGCGTATGCTAATGGATGGGTTGTGCAAGAATACAAACGACGTGGTGGAAAATATACAGTTAAAAAGTCCATATGGGGTGGAACTTTTATAAAGTAATCTATTGACATAGCCGCAGTAATTCCTGTATAATAATACTTGGGATGCTGCGGTTTAGTCTTTAAGGAAACCGTGTTACATTTAAATGAAAAAGGAGTTGATCTCCTAAGAAAAAAGGCAACAACCAATAGCCTAGAAATCTTTTGGGATAATTACGATTTAATTTTTTGGAAGAAAAATAACATAGGATTTACAGATAAAAAGGGCATGTTTAGAAAAGGCGCATGGGGCATAGCAACAAGGCTTGAAATGACCAACAACGGCACTTGGATATTAAATAAAAAATATGTCAAATATTTTAAATGATTTAGGCGTAGACGAAGACGATTTTGAATGGTTTCACATTGCAGCATGTAATGGAATGGACACAAATCTATTCTATGAAAAGTATGAAGCCGATCCAAATATTGCAAAAAACATAGATGAAATGTGTTTAAGCTGTCCAGTTATGAAAATGTGTTATCAAAGTGGCACAACTAATAGCGAGTACGGTGTTTGGGGCGGAGTATATTTAAATGCTGGGGTTGTTGATAAATCAAGAAACCTTCACAAGGATCAAGAAGTTTGGAAGAGATTAAGGAGAAAAGGTGTCGCTTGAAAGTAGTAAGCATTTTTATGATGACAAGCATTTCAAGCACGGCATAAATCTTTGGAATGGAAATCCAAACAAACCAGTTTTTTATACAAAAGAGATGGCATTAAAAATTAGAGACATTCGTAAACCAGTAAATGATTTACAAATGGACATTGTAGAATACCCAGACTTTCTGGCTATAAGATTATATGAAGATAATTATATGCAGTACGACGGATCTGCAAAGACAAGAATTATTGATTATGTTGAAAAAGTCAAAAGACTAATTGAGTCTTATGGAGTAAGATGCGAATTAGAGGGTAAACCTGGTGAAAGAATATTACGACATAGTTAATGTTGTCTTTATACATTCCATGGGAACCTATGGAACAGTCGAGGTACTTGGAGCATTTGCCTCTAAAGTAAAATATGAAAAGGACGGGATTGAATACGAAGAATTAATGGAGAATGATGAATTCTCAATTATTCATGAAATCGTATTTACTCATATAGAGGAAGAAAATTAATGGAAAAAATACTTTGCTACAGTTGCAACAAGACTAAGAATAAATTGAATGCAAAAAGATCATCCTTGTTGCCCATCAATTTGCTTATGTGTGAGACATGCATAAACTCTAAATTAGAGCCACGCTGGGTTATTATTTTGGCGGGTAGGCAGAATGGCATGGACTCCGTAAAAGAATTTGTAGTTAAAAAGAAGTATGTTGGCTCAGACATATCAGCATCTGAACTAATGATTTAAACTTAATTTACGGTATAATTAATACATAATGTCTATTGATTATGCTGCAATTATAATTGCTTTGGCTGCTGCCGTTTTGTCTGGAATGGGTACTGCTATTATAGCTGGACTTCGTGAAAATAAAAAAGAAAAAGTAAGGCAGCAGGAGAGAGAGCAAGATCATCTTAAATTAGAGATTAAAGATCTTAAAATTTCATTATATAAATTAGAAAAAGAATTAACTGAATGGAAAGATAAATATTATAATGCTATTCAAGAATTAATTAATGTTAAAGCAGAATTAGAGGAAACATTGCTTAAATTATCATTTATTGACCATAAAATAGATGAATTAAATGACCTAGACCCTGAATTTTAAAAATAGTATACTTAACCATATGACCTGTATAGTAGCTATCATAGACGGTAACAAAGTATTTATGGGCGGGGATGCAGCAGCATCAGATGATAAGACTGGTATTATTTTTCAGCGAGTAGATCCCAAAGTTTTCAAAGTTGGTCAGTTCGGTATAGGGTTCATAGATAGTTTTAGAATGGGTCAGATACTTCAATATAATTGGACTCCTCCAAAATATACGCCAACAAAAGGAAATAAAAACTTAGATAAGTTTATGCGTACAAAGTTTATTGATTCAGTCAAAGAAGCTTTTAGAGAACATGGATACGGAAATTTTGGAGCCAACACAGAGGATGGCGATACTGGTGGCATATTCTTGATATCTGTTTCTGGAACTGGAAGAATCTTTACAATGGATTCTGATTTTCACATAGGTGAAGTAGATGTTCCATACATGGCAGAAGGAAGTGGTCAGGAACTTGCCCTTGGCTCATTGTATTCAACGAGCATGGTCAAGACACCACGCAAGCGCATAAGAATGGCTTTAGAGGCGGCAGCTAAGTTTAATATGAGCGTAAGAGGACCCTTTACAATTATAGAAGTCTAGAGTATAATTTAACTATGGACATAAACGATCTAAGGCCAGAGAATTACGATAAAGCCATGGATCTGCGTGGAACTCCGACCCATGTTTGCCCTTGTGGGTGCAACATATGGAACTTAAAAGTAGTTTTTGAAGATAACGAAATTGCACAATACTTTTTAGATATGGAATGTGCAAATTGTGGGAGCATAGCAACAGCTCCTACTCCTATAGACGAGAGATAAAATGAGAAAGTCAGAAAGAATTAGATTGCTTGAACTGCAAATGGTTCGTTTGCAGATGGAAGTTGAAATATTGCAATCCATAGTATCAACCATTTTTGGATCAAATTCAGAGGACTCTTACCCAACAGACTTAGATTCTGGCAAGTGGTATAACAGAAAAAGCAATTAGCTATTGACACTCTCATACTGATTTAGTAATATAGTAGTATGATGAAGAAAACATTAGCAGTAATTATTTCGGTGGCTTTTACTGCCACAACATTGCAAGCATCTAAGGCGGAACAGCCTGCAACTATCGCAATCATTGATACAGCACTTAACTCATCCTTGCCAGTATTTAAGGATAGGATTGTGCATGAGGTATGCATTCTTGAGCATCCATCATGCTTGAATGGACAATCTTTTATGGAGGGTCCAGGGGCGGCATCAATGAATGCATCTCATATGATGAATAACGGATTTAATCATGGAACACAAATGGCCCATGCTTCCGTTCTGACCAATTCAAATATTAAAATTGTTTTTATCCGTATTGTCGGAGCAACATTTGACGGCACACGGCAAACAACAAATGAAACTACATTTCTTAATGCATTCAATTGGGTATCTCAGAATAGAACGAAGTATAATATTCAATCTGTAGCCATGTCTCAGTCACATCATAATTTGGTGGCTGGTTCAAATTATTGTCCAAATACCCCGCTATTGAGACAAGCTATTGATTCCTTGGTAAATGCTGGGGTGGCTGTATTTTTGCCAGCAGGAAATAACAGAGATCTAAATAGAGTATCCTGGCCCTCATGTTTGACTAATTCTGCTATTGTCGTAAGTGGCAGTACAGATGGAGATGGTCAATGGATTGCAACAAACTTTGATTCCACCAGAACAGATTACTTTGCAAATGCTGGAACAATTAATCTTATGAATCCAGATGGCAAAACTGTTCGTGTTGCAGGAACTTCTGTTTCTGCTCAGGTTGCTGGATCAATTTACATGCTATTGAAGTCTCAAAATCCTTCATATTCATATTCACAAATGCTAGATTTGTTGAATCAAAAGTCTGTAAAGCTGGCTTCCAGAAAGATTTCAGGAAAGCTTTTGTCCAGAGAAAGGCTGTAATGTCTAGAGATATTACTGTACTAGAAGAAATTGTTGAAGATATTCAACGAGCAGTATTTCAAAGATGGGCAAACGAATTGCCAGAAGACCAGAGAACGGAAGAAGTTCTTGAACCCTTGGCAAACAACGCAGCAGAAACAGTTTTATTTGTAATTCAAATGTATATGGATAAAATTAATGAGGCTGCTGAACAACTAAAGGATAGTTAATTATATGGGCAGGCATTGACCTGCCCATACTTTTTTAGTAGAATGGTTATCATGCAAACATTTTTACCAGAGGCGGATTTTGCTGAGACTGCTAAGCATTTAGATCGCAAGCGTCTTATTAAGCAAAGCGTAGAAAATTTACAAGTACTCAAGTCTTTGGCTGGCTATTATAGCAAGTCAGGAGCTTGGGTAAACCATCCAGCAGTTAAGATGTGGGATGGTCATGAAGACTGGCTGTTTATGTATAATGAAGCAATCGTAAAAGAGATCATTAATCGTGGCTACAAGAACAGCACAATGGAGAAGTTTGATGAGATTTATCAGGAAAACTTCATGTTGTTTGAGTCAGAAATGCCATGGTGGTTGGGTGATGAAAAGCTTCATTACTCGCACAAGGGTAGACTTTATGAAAAAGACCCAGAGAAGTATTATTTCTATTCAGAGTTTGCGGACTACCGTGAACTAGGGTATACTTGTTGTGCTTCATGCAGTTACTACTGGCCTACTCATGTGGAGAATAATGAATCTAACTAAAGAAAATTTTGATAGTTCCCTACAGGATAGTCCATTAATGATAGTTGATTTTTGGGCGGAATGGTGTGGGCCATGTAAAAAGTTGTCTCCCATACTAGATGAACTAAAAGAAGAATACAATCTTCCTATAGCAAAAGTAAATGTTGATGATTATCCAGAATTATCAGAAAGATACGGAATTAGAACAATTCCCACAGTATTAGTGTTTGAGAATTCTGTTATTGTCAAAGAAGTTGTGGGTGCAAGGCCCAAGCATATTTTGTTAAAGGAGTTTGAACAATGGCTGTAGACTTTCTAGACTTTAATAGCTGGATGAAATATGGCTATGAAAAAGGGTGGATATCAGATGTGTTTTGCAACACACATGATGGCGGACCCATGACTGATGAAGAACTGCAAGAATGGGAAGATGGAGGAGATCCATGTTCCTTTCATGTAAGAATAAACGAGTTAGACTAAGTTTCTGCAATCATACAGATGCAGAGAAATAAAGGAGAAAAAAATAAAATGAATTCATTGAAGAAAATTGCCGTTGCCTTGGCTGCAGCCTTGTCATTTGGCACACTTTCTGCAATCCCGTCTAATGCTGCAGTTTTGGCAGACAGCTTCGCAATCGATGCTGCAACTGACACAATTACAGCAGGAGAGACTGCAACAGCAGTTTTGACATTGACATTTATTGCAGAAAATTCAGGTGATACAGTTTCTGTACTTTCTCTAGTAACAAGTCAGCCAACAGGTGCGGGTAAGTCCGCAACTTTGTCGGTTGCTGAGACCACAAGCGCAGTGGTTACACTTGGTGCTGGAAATACTTCTGCAGATGTTAGTTCTACAACTAATTCTGCAGCACAGGTTACTGCAAAGCTCACCGCATCGTTAGTGGCACCGTCCGCAGCGGGAACATATGTAGTTAATTTCTATCCAGTTCTTAAGAGTACTGGTGGACGAATTACTGCATCTCCAGCAACATGGACTGTCACAGTAACTGCTCCAGATCTTAAAGCATCTGCAGCAACATCTACATCTTTTATCAATAAGGGAGAGACCATATCTGCTACAGCGGATGCAACGGTCTTTGCTTCAAAGACAGTTTCTTCTGATGCTGCCGCTGTAATTGTTGTAACTCAAAAGAATGCTGCTAATGCAACTGCTTCAGAGTCGCTTACTGTTACCGTGTCTGGCCCTGGATTGGTTGGACATGGATCTAATCATGCAACAATCAGTGCTCTTGGACGTGCAATCGTAGTCCCAGCAGGACATTATATTGGTGTCTTTGCTGACGGATCTGCTGGTGTAGGAACTGTTACAATTACTACTGCATCAAATTTGGTATTGGCTACAGAGAAGGTAACATTCTATGGAGATATCGCTAAGATTGTTACAACTGTTGTAAAGCCAGTATTGGCAGTTGGCTCTAATGCAGATGCTATTACTGCTGTTGCTTATGATGCCAATAACGTAATTGTTGGAAATGGAACTCTTTATGCAACATCTGATACATTGGCAGTTGTTAGCAATTCTGCTACTTCTGCAACAATTGTTGATGGTGTAGCAAAGTTTGCTTTGACTGGCGTAAGGACTGGTTCGGCTAAGGTAGGGGTATACTCAGGAACTATTGCTGATACTGCAACTGTTCGTGTTGAAGGTACTGCTGCTAGGGTAGCAATTGCATTCGATAAGGATCAATATACTCCAGGTGAGGCAGCAACAATTACTGTTTCTGTCACAGATGCGAGTGGCCTGCCTTTGTCTGGACAGACATTTGCAAATCTGTTTGCAACAGGCGGAATTACTTCCTCTTACGCATTTGGAACTGGAAGTGATGCTGTTAATGTTGTTTCAGTAACTACAGATACAACTACTGCAACTAAGGCGCTTAAGGTATTTATGCCAACCGCTGAAGTAAATGTAGTTATTTCTGCAACTGGAGGAACATCTTTGGCAGAGGCTGGTCGTGTACTTGTTACAGATTCTGCAACAGTATTCAATCCAGTTCGACAAGCATCTGATGATGCCCTTGCCGCTGCACAAGATGCAACTGATGCAGCAATTGCAGCAACTGATGCCGCAATCCTTGCTCAAGAGGCCGCTGAGAAGGCAGCTTCTGCAGCAACTGCTGCACAAGAGACCGCACAATCTGCAGTTGATGCAGTAACGGCTCTTTCTGCTGAAGTAACTAAATTAGTTGCACAATTGGCAGCTATTCAAAAGTTGCTTAACAGAGTTGCTACTCGTGTTGGGGTAAAGAAGTAAATAATTCGGGGGCAGGAGAGATCTTGCCCCCTTTTTACTTTAATGCTAGAATAATAAGGTGGATTACATAGAAGACTTAATTAGAGAAAAAATAATTAGGGAAATAAAATATTTGGAATTACCAAATGAATGGAATCCAGAACAAGTGATTCAATATATAATTAGAAAAATAGATAGGAATAATAATGTTTAAGAAGTTACGACTATGGCTTTTCCCAACTACAGTAGATGGGTTTAAGTTTGATGCAGTAGATAAGGATGGAGACGGGGTTGTTCAAGAGGGCACACCATTTGAGCGTAAGCTTGTGTCTTCTATGACTAAGACTAAGAAGAAAGCTCCAGCCAAAAAGGCTCCTGCGAAGAAGGCGGCTAAGAAGAAGGCTCCAGTCAAGAAGACTACAGCCAAGAAGCCAGCAACGAAGAAGCCTGTTAAGAAGACCACAAAAAAGAAGAAGTAGTGTCAGATCAAGATATATGTGAAGTGACTGGGTGCCAGAATATGGCATCCAGGATCACAGCAACAGAAACAAAATATATACAGGTATGCCAAGACTGCTACCACTCAAAATATAGGATTTAATAATGAAAAGGATTTTAGATAGATTTCTCACATGGCTAGAGGATGTCTTAAATATGCCAGACGCCTTTGAGCTTGAAGATGATGAAAATGATATACTAGAGCAGTAGGTGGCTTTCTAGACCCACCTAAATAAAACCTATAGGAGAAATATAATGGACGGATTAAATTTGAACGGCTTTAATTCAACAAAGCCAGCAGGAACACACAACATTGGAGAGCAGTATGCTGCTGATCCAAAGCCAGCTTTCCCAGCACAGGACAAGTCTTCGCAGGGACCAGCAGGAACTACAGATAAGATGGTTCATTCTGTTGAAGCAACACGCAATTTTGGAGCAGGTAACTAATATGTGTGCCATGTGCGGATGCGGTAAAGAAGCATTCATGGGCGAATCAACACCAGCCCCACAGGTTGATAATGCAGGAAGAGATCAAGTTATTCGAACTGGAAACATGTTCTCAACTGATTCAGAAACCTGGACAAGAGAAATGGATCTAAACGCTTGACAAACGGAACAGGCATGGATACTCCGCCAGTAAATGAAGCATCTGGTGCAGTAACATCAAGAGAAGCAACACGCAAGAATCCATCTCAGGGTAAGTTTAGATCTGGAGTTAATAACCAAAGATCTATTACCAGAGTTGATAGAAACAAACACGGTATTCGTAGAGAAACCACGATCCAGCCTAAGAAGACTGGACGCAAGAAGGTATAAATGGAGCCCCCGCTTTGGCGGGGGAACCATATGTGTGAAATAAATTCAGATTCATCAGATCTAACAATAGAAATAAAAAGATCAATAGACGAAGCTATTGATTCGGTAGAAGACTTGGGATTTTTGCTCTATGATAAAAAGAATAATAGATCATATTAAATTAGAGTATTATTATTACAGAATAAGAAAGCTTCTAGCCGCAGTAGAAAGAGAAAACGCTAAAAATGTTATTTCATAAACACTTACTTATTAATGCAAAAGTAAACAACCCTATGTCCTCAGAGCAAGAAGGAATTGATTTCTTGACTAATTTGGTAAATGCTATCGACATGAAGATAATCAAAGGCCCATTCGCAAGCTATGTGGATAAAGAGGGCAATAAAGGCCTAACTGCAATCGTGATGATTGAAACAAGTCACATTGCATTCCATATCTGGGATGAGAATAGTCCAGGACTTCTTCAATTTGACCTATACACATGCGGACCCCTTGACCTTGATAAGGTTATGTATACTTTGGGTCAAGCATTTGATCTTGTAGAATGTGACTACCAACTATTTGATAGAGAAAACGGATTTGTTTTAGAGCAATCTGGTTCAATCAAAAAGCCTATTGACTATCAAATTTAGTTAATATATAATAAATACAGAAAGGCGGAACATGTTATTTAGAAAACTTCGAATGGCTTATCATATCAGACAGGTAGTCAAAGATATGAAAAATTGGCCTGACTTTGATGATATCGGATCTGATCGTTATAGAAACTTGTCTTGGCAAGAATCTGATGGATGGCGTGGCATGGATTATGATGAGAGAACAAATAAGTTTTATTTCAATGATTACCCAGAGCCATCATTTACAGAACATCTAGACAGACTATTTGAAATGGGAAGTAATGGCAGGTAGAGTCGTAGTTTGCCCTAAATGTGATAGAGAAATAGAACTAAGATGGGGAATATTCGCTCACGATACCCTATCCAGGCATATGAAAGCAGAACATAAGTGAAGATAGATGTTTTAGATAAGGGCTATGTAAAGTTGGCGGATGTAATGGGTAGCGATCTATCAGTAGTA
>Ga0315904_10010568_pt1 | contig 11916 bp, 13 predicted proteins | sample LakEriMetagenome_6_FD_203529 | JGI IMG/M metagenome (GOLD analysis project Ga0315904, IMG submission 203529) | Freshwater fungal communities from buoy surface, Lake Erie, Ohio, United States - Buoy 12 MA120 | ecosystem: Environmental > Aquatic > Freshwater > Lake | place: USA: Lake Erie, Ohio...
TGAAGTAGTGGTTTTGGAACGGATCGCGCCCCAAGATCGTTAGATCATCGAGGTCAGCCAGCACCGGCTCATACCACGATGTGACTTCGGCGAACTCAAGGCGTCCCGCGTAGAAGGCGGAATACACGCTCGGGCCGAGATTGGGGGTGAAGACGGGAAAGGTTTCCGCGTGGAAGACCTTGCCGGCCAGCGACCGCTCGAAGTTATCTATTTGATAGTCGGTGTCGAACCACCGTTGTTCGAGCGAATCCCAGCGTGACTTGTCAAGCGGTTCGCCCGCATCGAACTGGGCGTTGTGCTTGTAGAAGCGCACCGGCGGGCGGTCGATGACGGATTGGTGAAACCACGCGTCGATGCGCTCAAGGCAGCGGGCATAGTCGGGTTTGGTGGCAAGTGGTGCGAATGGCGTCGGGTCGTGCATGTTGTTTCAGGGTGTGAGGTTCAATCCACAAGTTCTCGCTCGATCTCCTCGAGCGTCTTGCCTTTGGTTTCGGGCAGTTTGGCCTTCATGATGGCGAAGCCGAGTGCGCAGATACCGGCGAAGACCCAGAAGGTGCCGGCGGTGCCGAAGCGTTCGAGCATGGTGGGAAACAGATAGGTGAGCAGGAAATTGCCGGTCCACAAGGCGAACACCGCCGTGGCCATCGCCGCACCGCGGATGCGGTTCGGAAAGATCTCAGCAAGTACCACCCAGCACATTGGCGCGATGGTCGAGGCATACCAACCGATGGCGAGCATCACCAGCAAAACCACCGGCAGGCCCGTGACCTTGGCGTGAAAACACCCGCCCATCATCACGAAGATCACCGCCAAACCCGCCCAACCGGCCAGCGTGAGCCAGCGACGGCCGAGCTTGTCCACCGTTTGCAACGCGATGAAGGTGAATACCAGGTTGGTCACACCCACGATGATGATGTTGAGCAGGACCGCCGAGACATTGTAACCGGCCGCGGCGAAGACGTCCTTGGTATAGTAGAAGATCACATTGATGCCGCACCATTGCACGATGAACGCGAGCAACACGCCGAAGCCGACAATCCGCCGCACGCCGGGCGCGAGGATCTCGCGGAAATCCACCTTGCGATTCTCGTTGGCCAGCGTGGACTCGATCTCGGCCACGGACTGCGTAGCGAAAGGCACGCCACCGAGACGGATCAGGACGTCCCTCGCGCGTTCCCGCTGGCCGTTCCTGACCAACCAACGCGGACTTTCCGGCACGCAGAACAACCCGATCAGGAACAGCGTGGCGGGCACGGCCACCAGGCAGAACATCCAGCGCCAGCCACACTGGCCGTTCCACGAATGCAGGATGTCCGCCGCGACGGCATCGGCCGCGACCGGCTTGGCGACGAGCCAGTTGACGACCTGCGCGAGCACGATGCCGATGACGATATTGAGTTGGTTGAGGGAAACGAGTTTGCCGCGGATGGCTGCCGGGGCGATCTCGGCGATGTACATCGGCGACAAGTTCGACGCGATGCCGATGGCCACGCCGCCGACGATCCGCCACCACACGAACGCGGAAAAGGTCTGCGCCAACCCCGTTGCCAGCGAGGATACGACAAACAACAAGGCGGAGAACCGGGCTGTCCTGCCAGTCGCTGGATGTGCCGCCGGAGTTGCCGCTGGTTTCGAGGAAACGATATTGCACGCCGCTGGCCTGATAGGCGGTGCTGAAAGCCGGGATCACGCGGTCGTTCCATCCCTGATGCCAGCAGATGCCGGCGATTTCATAGCCCTGCCCGTTGTAGTCGGGGAAGTAGACGCCCAGCTTGCTGATCGCGTCCTGCAGCAGGCGCAGGGTCTGCTGGTAGTAGTAGCCCTTGTCGCCGGGAACGCGCGGTTCCGGGTAGGGGCCGGAACTCGGCGATAGGAAATCATTTCCAAGGTTGGTGCCGCCCCATGAAGCTTTCACGATGAGCACCTGGTTGCCCAGCGCCGCGCCCACCTTGTGGCCGAATCCCAGTTCGGGGCCGATGGTTGTGTTGGCGGATGTCGCGCCATAGCCGGGCATCAAGTTGCCGATGCGCGGAGCGGTGGTCCCAAGGCGCTCGTAGTGCATCCACACGTCGGCTCGCTCCGCCCAAGCCGCGCCGTCCTTGAGAAACTGGTAGATGCCGCCCGGATCGTTGGCGGGAGCCGTGATGTATTCCAGCGTGCCCTGCGTGCCGGCCGGGCTGATCTCGCCATGCCCCTCCATGTTGGACTCGCCCATCATGACATAAATCTTCACCGGACTGGTGCCGGGTTGCTGGGCGGCGGCGGGCATCGCCGATGCGAGATGGAGTGATGCCGCCAGACCGAAAAGACGGATGGCGGCGTGCAAAGGTCTGGCTTGTCGGGTTTCCATGGGGCGGGCTGATTTGGCACATCAAAAACTCACCGGGAGACGGCTTTGTCCAGTCACACGATCATGCGATCCACCTGTACCGGCATGAGAACGCTCCGGGTGCTGTGAAGCATTCAGAGCGAAGAGGGCCATCACCGGGTTGTCCGGGATGTGGGTGATGACGGACAGGGTGGCGGGAGGGAAAACATGCCGATGCCCATGCAGCCGATGACTGAAGTGTCATGGTTGATGAATACCCATGACCGGAATGCGTGGTGGTCGAGTGGCGGCCCCGCAACGCCCTCTCATGGAATCCATGTAGGTTTGCAGAACTTTCCCCGGTCATGCGGCGCGTTCGCAACCAAACGAAATCCTCACGCGAGATTGGTGAAAACGGCCTGCACGTCGTCGTCGTCCTCCAGTTTGTCCACGATGGCCTCCACTTCGATCATTTGCTCCTCGGTGAGTTCGATGGGCTGGTTGGGCACTCGCTGGAGGCCGGACTTGGTGGCGCTGATGCCGAGCGACTCGACGGCCTGCGAGAGTTGCGCGAAGGCGGTGTAATCGCCGATGACCGAGACGATCCCGTCATCGACGTGCATTTCCTCAAGGCCGGCATCGATGAGTTCGAGTTCGAGGTCTTCGAGGTTCTTGCCGGCGGGAACGGGAAACTCGATGACGGTTTTGCGCGAGAACATGAAATCGAGCGAACCGGAGTTGAGCAGCTGGCCGTTGTTTTTGTTGAAGATGGTTTTGATGTTGGTGACCGAGCGGTTCGAGTTGTCGGTGGCGACCTCGATGAAGAACTGGGAGCCGTGCGGACCTTTTCCCTCGTATGTGATTTCGGAAATTTCGGCCGCGTCCTTGCCGGCGGCGCGCTTGATGGCGGCCTCGATGTTTTCCCGCGAGAGGTTCTGCGCCTTGGCGTTGGCGATGGCCACGCGCAGACGGGCGTTGCTTTCGGGTTCCGGCCCGCCGTCCTTGGCGGCGAGGGTGATGGATTTGGCAAGCTTCGGAAACACTTTGGACATCGTGGCCCAGCGCGATTCCTTGGCCCGGCGGCGGCATTCGAAGGCTCTTCCCATGGCTGAAAGCGGCAGAGAGTGGCGGCGGAAATCGCGGCGTCAAGTGTTTCGGACGGATCCCCCCGCCTTGCGGCGGATACGCAAAAACGCCCGACCGCCGAGGCGGAGGGGCGCTGTTGGAAGAAGCTTGTCCGCGGGATGCGGGCGCTTACTTGGTCGCGTGCACTTCGGGTGCGGGCGCGCTCTCGATTTCCTGGAACTGGGGCAGCGGACGCAGGCGCGGTGGCTTGGTGTCACTGGTGCAGCAGCAGGAGGCGGCGAGCAGTGCGCTGGCGGATACGGCAAGTAAGGCAAGGATGCGGATCATGGAGTTTCTGGGCTGGTTTTTGGAAGTTGGAGAAGAGGGAATGAAATCACTTGGTAGGCGCCACATACGCCGGGGCGGAAGGTGCGGGAGTGGAAGGGCAGCACGAGGCGGCGAGAAACACGGCGGCTGCGGCAACAAGGGCGATTTTCATCGGTAGGATCGGGTTATAGTTGGATGATTCGGCTGGTTTACAGGCCGGTTTCGTGGCTGAGACTAACGGCGACCCCCGTGCCTGCAAGGCAAAAGACAGGCAAAACTCGCGGGCCGGACACAAGCCTCAGTTGCCTCGCGCGGCGGCGAAACGCGCCCAAAGTTTTGCTGCTCCCTGATTGGTGGCGCTGCGCACTCCGGCCCAGGTCGTAGTTGGGGTAGCCGCGCGTTTCACGCCGATACGGTGGTCGCTCAAGGCGCTGAGGCGCTTGCCGGTGGCGGAGTCGAGGATTTCACTCTCAAAACCAACACTGGATACAAAGGTCGCGATTTCCTGCGATCCAAGCTGGCCGGTGAGCGTGGCGCGCGGACTCGCGTGCACGATCGTGACGGGTCTGCCCAAGCGCTGGCCCTCGATCACATCGGTGAGGGCGGCGCGCACGCGGATGGTCGTCGGTCCCGGCGTGCTGACGACGCGCATGCCTGCGATGGTCTGGGAACGCAGGCCCTCTGATAGATAAGCGGCGAGCTGCTCCTTCACCTCCGCGCTGATGCCGGGTGCCGCCACGATCGTGGTGACCGGATCAAACATCACGCTGTCGTATTTCTTGAAGTCGGCGTCCGGGTTGACAAAGACCGCCACGGCATCGGCGGTGCCGTAGCCGGCGTCGAGTTGCGAATAACGGCTGAGGAATCCCGATGGCGAGCGGCCGGTCGAGCACGATGCAAGGACGATGGCGCAGACGGATGCAATGACGGGACCGGCGAGTTGGCTTGGTTTCATAAAATCAATGTGGGGAATGGAACGGCGATCGTGATGCGTCACCGATGCGTTTCCATCTGACAGAGCCGCCACGAGCGGTCAAGAACGGGGATTTGGAAAACCCGTCGCAGCCATGCGGCGCGGCGGGCATCGGCCTTGCAACGCCGGCGGGAAACCATTACCCAGCGTGCCTTGAGCGGTCGCAACCAAAGTTCCCCGAAAGCCCTGCAATGGCGCCTCGAGTGCATGGGGCACACGATCCTCGAGCGGTTGGCGGGCCTGCTGCCCGGGCCAACGGCATTCCGTCTCGGCGAGCTGCTCGGCGGGCTGGCATGGCACCTCATGGCCAAGCGCCGCAACACCGTCATGCGCAACCTGCGCATCGTTTTCGCCGGAGAGCCCCCCCCCGCCGGGATCCACGAGTTCGCCCGCGAAACCTTCCGCCGCAGCGGCGCAAATCTTATCTCCGCCGCCCACACCTCACGGCTCACACCGGCGGAACTCGGCCGCGTCATCGACATCGAGAACCTCGAACTGCTGGAAAACAAGATCGCCGCCGGCAAGGGCGTCGTGCTGCTGCTCGCCCACATGGGCAACTGGGAAATCCTCAGCCGGATCGTGCATTTGTTTCCACCGGGCTGCAAAACCGGCGCATTCTACCGCCCGCTCAACAACCCTCTGCTCGACGCGCGCGTCCTCGCCCGCCGCCAGGCCGACGGCACCCGCATGTTCTCCAAACGCGATCCCTTCCACCAGGTCACCGGCTTTTTGCGCGATGGCGGCGTCGTCGGCATCCTCGCCGACCAGCGCGTCGGCATGCAAGGCGAGGTGGCGCCGTTCTTCGGCCGGCTCACACACGCCAGCCCGCTGCCCGGCCTGCTCGCCCGCCGCGCGAAAGCCGAGGTGATGGCCTTGTCACTCGTCACCACCGCCCCCGGAAAATGGCGGGCGCGCTTCCTGCCGGTGGAGACGCCCTATCACATCGCGAACTGCATGAACGCGCTTGAAGCCTCGATGAAACGCGGTCTCGTCGATGTCTTCTGGCTGCAGGAGCGATGGAGGGTTTACGTCAGCGCGGAAAGCCCCTTCACTCAATGGCTCGACGACGCAAACGCCACGTCTCAAAAAAAACACCGCGCCCTGCTCTGGCTGATGGACGCGCCGACCGCTTGGCAAATCCCGCCCGGATGGCTGCATCCGGATGTGTGTTATGAAGTAGTCCTGCCCCACGACCGCGAACCTCCCGCCTGGCTGCCGGAGCAGGCTAGGATTGTTAGAAAAACCTCCGGGTCGTCATTAATGGAGGAAATCCAAACTTTGGACGCTTCGGAAACCCTGCCCTACGATTTCATTCTCACGACCGGCGCGTTACGAACCAAGCGCCCGGCCATCCTCGTCATCGCGCTGACATGAAAATCGTCCAAGTGCTGCCCGAGATGAATGCCGGCGGAGTCGAACGCGGCACGCTGGAACTCGCCTCCTTCCTCGTGAAGCAAGGCCATCAAGCCATCGTTGTCTCAAACGGCGGCCGCATGGTTGCCGCGTTGGAAAACACCGGCGCAAGACACGTCGCCATGCCGGTCCACCGCAAGAGCCTTGTCACGCTCGCGCAAGTTCCCGCCATGCGGAACTTTCTAACAACCGAGCGGCCGGACATCGTCCACATCCGTTCGCGCGTCCCCGGCTGGATTACATGGCTCGCGTGGCGCGGCATGAATCCCCTCACCCGCCCGCGGCTCGTCAGCACCGTGCACGGCTTCTATTCCGTCAACCGCTACTCCGCCATCATGACCCGCGGCGAGCGGATCATCGCCGTCTCGGAAAGCACGCGCGGCTACATCCATGAAAACTATCCGAAAACCCCGCGCGACATCATCCGCGTGATTCCCCGCGGCATCGATCCCTCCGGCTATGGCGCGGATTACCATCCGGATGCTTCATGGCTCGCCGCTTGGCATGCACAACATCCCGCTCTCGCCGGCAAATGCCTGCTGCTGCTTCCCGGACGCATCACCCGTCTCAAGGGACATGAGGATTTTTTCCAACTCATCGCCGCCTTGAAACAACAAGGCATCCCCGCCCACGGACTTGTCGCCGGCGATACCCATCCGAAAAAACGCGCCTACCTCGATGAACTCCGCGCGCTCGTCCACGGGATGAAACTCGATGCCGGCATCACCTTCCTCGGCCACCGCTCCGACCTCCGCGATGTGATGGCCGTCTCACAACTCGTCTGCGCCCTCTCGCAACAACCCGAATCCTTCGGCCGCACCACGCTCGAAGCCCTCGCCCTCGGCAAACCCGTCGTCGGCTACGATTGCGGCGGCGTCGGTGAACTTCTGGCAAACCTCTTCCCCCAAGGCGCGGCACCCCTTGGCGACATCGGGCGGGTCATCGATGCGGCCGCATCGATCATCCGCGAAAGACCCGTGCCCGGAGTGGTCGGCGAGCCATACACGCTCGACGCCATGTGCCGCGGCACGCTGGCCGTCTATCAGGAACTCGCCGGGGCGCGCGGTTGAGATTTCTTTCATTGCGTCACACGGGTCATCGCCAGGCGCGAATATGATCGCTCAATGCGAGAATCTCCGAATCACTCAGCGTTTCATGGCCCGGCATGTGTGATCCGATCACGCCGAACTTGATGATCCGCGCGATGGTCGCTTGCGCGCCATCCGTCGAGCGGAGGTATGGACCCTCCCGCAGGTTCGTTGGCGGCATCGGCAGCCGCTTGGTCAGCGGTCCGCCACCCTTGCCATCGTCTCCATGGCACACCGCGCAATGGCGCGCAAACAAACGACCGCCATCCACGTGTTGCGATGCGATCCCCGAAGGTTGCCACGAGGCTTGCCGCGCCATCAGCTCCGGCATGGACTCGATGCCGCATTCCCGCAGATAGCGCACCAGATCGCCGCCGCGCCTGTCGTCAAAGAGATGCGCGTAGGACGGCATCGGGCTGCCCGGTGCCAGCGCGCGGGGATCGATGAGATGTTCTAACAACCACGCTTCGGAGCGGCGGGCACCAACATTGGCTAGGTCCGGGCCCTGGCGGCGGTTGCCGATCAACACAGGGTGGCCCCGCAGCACGGACTCCACGGCACGGGGCGGTCCCCAGAGGGTTTCATCCGCGGTGCCCGGCCGCACGTATTGGGAATGGCAGTGAATGCAGCCCTCGGAAACATACACCTGCCTGCCACGTTCGGCTGCGGATGTTGGAACGGAGTCGTTTCCCTTGGGGCTGATCCCATAAGCCAGCAACACGCCCGCCAGCGCCACCGCGATCCGCCAGCGTCCGGGATGAGTGAGAAGCATGACAGCGACCACCAACACACCCGAGCCCGCCACGAATAAATGCGGCACCCGCACAAGGGATTGCGCCATGCCGATGCCGTTGGCGGAGCCGAACCAACCGGCGATGGCAAACAACCACGCCGCCCGCCATGCCGCGGCGCGCGTGTCGTTGGCACCCGCAAACCATCCGGGCCATGCCACCAGCGCGGCGGAATACAACGAGACTCCCGCCGGATAAAACCAGCCCGCGATGCCGCGCGTGTCGTCCGCATTCACCGCCAGCGCGGCCACTGCCAACACCACCCACGCCGCGCCTGTTAGAATCCCCGCGCCGCCCCGTGCCATCCACCAGCCCGCCACGCATGCCATCGACAGATGCAGCAGCGCGTTTCTCCACAGCATGGGTTCGCCCCATGTCCCCGATTTCAAACCGATGGAGTGCTGGATGATGAAAAACGCCGCCGAATCCATCCACACCAGCGCCGTGAAGATGAGCACCGCGCCCCACATCGGAAACACCATTTCCGGGGCGGGCCGCTCCGGCCAAACCGCCTTGGATGGCAACGCCATCACCCCCGCCAGGGCGAAGCCCGCGCCAATCCATGCCTGCCCCGCAGGGCTTTGCAGGAATACGGCAGGCATATTGCACAGGGCATAACCGACGCCCGTTCCAAGACCCACCCACGCCACGCCGCACCATGCGGGCAGAAGCGCGGACAAACCCACGGTCGCCACGCCCAGACTCAAACCCGTCGCCAATGCGATGATCCCGAATCCCCACATGCCGGAAACCATCGTGGAAAGCACCGCCGCGCATCCCGCCAGCGCCATCGCAATCCTGACGATGTGCGGCGACACCCCGCGCCGGGCGATGAGGAACCCGCCGCCGATTCCCGCCGCGGCCATCAATCCGAGCATGGCCTTTTCGGCATTCAGGCCCACGCCGCCGGCGCGCAGGATTTCCACAAATGCGAACTGCGCGAAAATGAGGAAATACCCGTATACCGCCGCCACCGCGAGTGCCGCCCGCATGGCCAGAACATTCACCGCAGTGCCTCCCTCCACCAATTCTTGCGCAGAATGACCATCTGCACCGTCGCGACGATGCCGTCGGACAAGGCAACCACGATCCATGCGGGAGCCATGGTTTTCCGCGTGATTTGAGTGACGATGAAAACCGCCACCAGCATCCGAACCAGCGCCGTGAACAGCCACACGGTCTCACCGCGACCGCGGTGCTTGCCCAGCGCCAGGCCATAACTCAATCCCACCGCCAGCACGAACACCCCGATCCAGCCCAGATACACCAAGGCATCGGCACCGGGAGCTTCGATCCGCAACAAGCGCAAAACCGTGGCAGGCATGAAAATCAACAGCAGGCCGGTCAAGGCATCCATCCCACCCACCATCACACTCCAGATTTTCAGGAAATTCAGTTTGGTCATGTCGTCCTCCGTTCCAACAACCAATGCAGCGAAACCCACAACATCAAGCCTCCGCATGCGGAACGGACGCCCATGCCCCACGCACGCCATGCAGGATGCTCCAGCATCCACGATGAACTATCGCCCTCTTTCCATCCCATCAGCGCCAGCGTCACGATCATCACCAGCGCCGCAAGGTGCCAGACCACCACCGACCATCCGCGGCCGATGCGTTTGCCCGTCAGCAGCACCAGCAACAAGGCGCAGAACGAAGCCGTGAATCCAGCCATCGCCAGATGCGAGTGCGCCACCAGCCCTTGGGTGAATTTCAAATGATCCAATGCGCCGGGTTGATACATCAGTAGTCCGCTGATCACCAGCAACCCCCACCAGCCCAGCATGGCGCCTCGCCAGATCGCGGAGTCTTCCGGCCATTCAAAGCCCGCCCAGTCGCGCGGAATCCACCATGCCCAGGGCAGCAGCATGAGCATCGCGCCGATTTGCAGCATGTCGAAGTGCGTGCCGCCAAGCGTCTCCGTCACGCCGAAGACGATCCATGAAACCGCGAAGAACAACCAGATGCCGCGCGCTTTCCGATCACTGCGCGAAACAGCCGCCAAGCGCGGCAGCAACAGCATCAGGCCCACCACGATCAACGAGGAACCTAACAAACTGGAGCCGGTCGGCCCGCCGGTTGTCCGGTCCACCGGGGGATAGACGGAGGGCGAGGCGGCAAACACCAGTGAAACCGGAACCAGCGCCAGGCCTGCAAGCCCGGCAAGCGATCCCAGACGCCTCGTCTTGTCCCATGCTCCCGACCTCTCACGCCACGCCGCCGCCAGCACCAGCCACAGCATCACCTGCGCCGCCACGAATCCCCATAGCGCGCCGCCCTTCCAATCGAGGAAGATTTTTCCGGACGTCATGCCGCTGAGCCAATGAAACACGCCAAGCGCCAGCGCCGCCGTCCACGCCCACACCGCGGCGTTGGCCCACACACGGACCTTCGACGAATCCACCTGATAGATCGAGAACAGCCACGCCACGAGCGGCAGCGAGGTCCAGCCGTAGAGCTGCACGTTCAAATGCACCGGCATCCAGCGGCCGTAGGTCCACTGCGCGAGCTGCAGGTTTGGAAACAACAAGAGCAGCGACAGGTGAAGCCCCACCGCGTTTCCAAAAACCAACCATCCCAGCGCGTGACGCAACGCCGTCGAAAGCCACGCGGGTTCGGGCATGGAAGTGCGCTCCGGCATGCGCAGTCAGGCTAGGATCGGACGGGGCGCTGTCAATCGCCCAACAGCCGGTTGCTTTGACGCGCTATCTTGCCTTGTTGGTCTTCTTTTTGGTCTGTTTGGTCTTGCCGCGCTCGAGATGCTCTCCAATCCAAACTTTAATGAGGGATTGTCTGGGCACGCCCAGGCGGCCGGCCTCGCGATCAAGCCGATCGATCATCCAAACAGGGAAATCCACATTGACGCGCTTCTGTTCCTGGCCAGGCCTGAATGCCTTGGAGAGATCAAGATAGCCGTTGATATCGACTTCACCTTCATCGAAAATCTTATCCAAATCCTTAGCTTTCATAGAGATTCTTTTCGTTCATTCTGGCTCTTCGGGTCGATATGATCCGTATCTTCTCATCCCGATACGTATAGAATGCGACCCACAATTTCCCCTTGAGCATGGCCAGAAGCGCGAAGCGGTCTTCATCCTCTGATCTTGCGGGAAATCCGATGCAATCCGGATCATCCCACAGTTCCTGCGCCTGTTCAAAGTCAATGCCGTGCTTGGCTTTGTTCAATTTGCTTTTCTGCGGGTCGAACTCGAAATCCATCCAGGTATGGAATTTATACCGTTCTGCATGCCCGTCAAGCGTCTATTTACAAGCTGACGCCCGAAAAATGGCAACCTCATGGAAGCGGGGGCGAGCTTCGAACGCGGGATCGAGTTTCATGTTGTGTGTGATGTTGTCAACAAGGCCGCTGGCGGGGGCTGCCCGCCGTCCCATGCGCTGGCTTGTTCGGTTTCTTTCTAAATACCCGCGTCTGCAAACAACACCACCACGTAATTCTCATACCCAGTGCCCCAAACAACCGGGCGAAGGTCGCGCGATTCGATCTGAAAGGCTCTCTGTGGGTTCTTTGTGTAGCTGCCGTCGATCAGCATGAGGCGCGGAATCTCCTTGGGTTCGACACCTTCGACAAAGTGGTCACCACCGTACATAGCCTTGACCCTCTCACATATGAACCCGTATACCCCAAATTCCGCACATTCCTTCGAATAGACCAAAGATCTTCTGCTTGCATTCCGGTCACTCTCGGATCGTTCCTCAAAAACCGGCAGGCCAATTTCTTTTATAAGCGGATGTTCATTGGAGAAATACAGCCAGGTCAGCAGAACCGTGCCAGCCACAACCACACCGGCCATGGAAACCTTTGTCCACCGGATGCAGTTTGTCATATTTGGCCGATTGAGGTAGGGACGCCGATTGCTCGACGCCCCCCTCGCAGATCCCGGCGTGCGGAATTGCCGCACCGGGCTCCTCGGAGGACGCGCAGATAGAGCGC